>ENA-OSEO01000042-OSEO01000042.1-sediment-metagenome-genome-assembly--contig:-NODE-42-length-311251-cov-8.656996_pt1 | contig 311251 bp, 235 predicted proteins | sample MGYA00237883_ERZ534232 | MGnify/ENA metagenome assembly ERZ534232
CGGATTCGAACGGTGCGCCGGGCCATTTCGGTAGAAAGGTCGGGGTTGTTGCCCGTGGCGATCCAGCCGCTGGTCACCGGGAGGCGGATGATCTGGGTTTGTCCCAGGATTCGGTCCTCCCAGTTCGTGCTCGTGATTGCGCTGGCTAAAGCCGCGGAGTCGATTTTATGCCGCACGTTATCCACGAAGACAAAGGCTGGAGAGAAACAGAGGGCGGCGGTGATCCGCTTGCGGTATTCTTCCTCGTCCCGGCCTTCGGCCATCGAGGGGATCTCTCTGCCCAAAGCCGGATAACAGGCCACTCTGGCCAACAAGCTCTTTCCGGTTCCGGGGCCTGGAGCCTCTATCAGGTATAGCGGCGTAGGGCCCGGAATCATTTCACGGACAAACGGCTGAACGGTGAGGCCAATGGCGTGGGCTTTTTCGGCCGGCCCGAGGAATGGAAAATCCCCCAGGAGCTCATCCATCAATGCCGCCAGGGCCTGTCCTATCTCACCCTTCGTTGGCTTTGAAGGCAATGGGGGCAAATCGAAGAACGGATCCTTGTGGTAATAGCACCCCGTCTCTTTGAGATATCCGGGGGTTGCATGCAGCACCCGGTTCTTCGAAAAAAAAGGATATTCTACGGTTCTTTTTAAGAGGGGCAAAGGAGGGTTTGGATGCGCAAGAAGATCCCGGACCAGATGTTTCGGCGGCAGAGCAAGGGCGCCGGTGTTGGAATCGATCCAATTAGCGGACCTTGCCATTTCATAACGGAGGCGATCTTCGTCAAGAATCTTGATAACAGGTTCCCCGCTCTCCTTCTTTTTTTCAATACTCTTTTTGTTTTCAAGAAATTTAGCGGGAATCTCAATTACGTTACCTGTTTTTGGTTTGAGCTGCTGCTGAAGGAAAACGGGAAGGTCAACTTTTCCTACAAAGCATATCCCCTGTGAATCTTTTCGTCCGGCATTCGGAAGTTTGTTTTCAGATGCTATTTTCCTGACTTCCTGTTTTAACAGGTGTCCCACAGGGAAGAGTGCTTTTGACAACTGCTGCTGGTTAAGCTGACAAAGGAAATAGCTTTGATCTTTACCCCGGTCTTTGCCGGCAAGCAGGTGGTATAACGGAGTTCCGCCTGCTTCGGTAACACTTTTCCTGCAATAATGACCGGTTGCCACAAAATCGGCATTGAATTTTTCTGCTTCACACAGGAATGAGTCGAATTTAATTTCCCGGTTACAAAGAATATCGGGATTGGGAGTTCTGCCTGCCTCGTACTCTGCAAACATATAGTCAACGACCCTTCTCTTATACTCCTCGCTAAGATCAACAATATGAAACGGTATATCGAGCTTTTTGGCTGCCATCTCTGCTATCAGTGCATCTTCTTCCCACGTACATTCACTCGTGATGGTACCGGTACGGTCGTGCCAGTTAACCATGAACAGAGCTGTCAGGTCATACCCCTGCTCTTTAAGCAGGTATGCTGCAACACTGGAATCCACACCACCCGAAAGTCCTACTACCACACGTTTCATCCTATGACTTCTTTAAACATTTCTCCGTAACAAATCCATAATTTTTTTATAATCACAGATAAGAGCCTTAACAAATTTGTTCAATATCTGATTCCTTTATTCAGGCCATTTTTAAAATTTAACTACACCCTTAATGAGGGCTTTCCCCCATCCTGCAAAATTAGGAACTAATTTGGAAACCCGGCAAGAATGTAATTTTAAAGTTTTGCGATTAATATTTAAGTCCGGGGTGCATTTATTTTTCGTTGATTTCTCAACTTTTTAATATTTTTATGTTTTTTAATGCGTTTATTTACAGGTAGAGGTACTAAGTTAATTACATATAAGACTTGTACAGAAAATTAATAATGCTGAGTATATTGAGGATTGATTGCATAACAATTTGATTTACAAATAGTTGATAAAATGCAAAATAAGTTGATAACAATATTTTTAATTGTACTGTTTCTTACTTTTCCCGGACTTAAAGCAGAAGATGCCATGCTGCAGGAAGGTCCTTCTTTTTTGCTTCTTTTAAAAGATCACTGGGTTAACACTCAGATGGAAAGCATGACTCTTGACCAGAAAATTGCCCAGCTCATGATGCCTGCCGTGTTCCCTGAACAGGAGAGGGGAGGAGGGAGTAAAACAGAGGAGCTTATCAAAATGTATCAGCCCGGCGGAATAATCATTATGAACGGGAGCCCAAGGCAGACTGCAAATTATATTAACAGATTACAGGGGAGTGTCTCTGTACCTTTGCTGGTTGCCATCGACGGTGAATGGGGACTGTCAATGCGTATCGACAGTCTTGAACCCTGGCCTTATGCACAGGCCGTCGGAGCTGTCAAAGATACAACATTTATATACCGTATGGGTATGGATATCGGGAACCAGATGCGACAGATGGGGATTCATGTCAATTTCGCTCCTGTGGCAGATATTAACACAAATCCCTCCAATCCCGTTATTAATTTCAGGTCATTTGGTGAAGATAAGATAAATGTATCTCAGAAAGCAGGTTATTTTGCCGCAGGCATGCAGTCGGCCGGAGTAATTCCCGTAGCAAAACATTTTCCGGGTCACGGCGACACAGATACCGATTCTCATAAACTGTTGCCCGTCATAAAACACCCTAAGGAGCGCCTCGATATTGTGGAGAGTTTTCCATTCAGGTATCTTATCCGTAGTGGCTTAATGGCGGTTATGTCGGCACACCTGAGTGTTCCCGCTCTGGATCGGTCAGGAACACCCTCTTCTCTTTCAGGTGAAATAATCAACGGATATCTGCGAAGTGAGATAGGATTTAACGGACTGGTATTTACTGATGCACTTAATATGCAAGGTGTGCAGACAGGGAAAGGCAATATCGAGACTGAAGCTCTTAAAGCAGGTAACGATATGCTTGTCTTTGTTACTGATATTGCCGGAGCGATTGCTTCGGTGAAAGAGGCTCTGGCTGCGAATGTGATCTCTCTTGCAGAGATTGAGAGCAAATGCAGGAGAATACTTGCGGCTAAGCGATGGGCAGGTCTTCATCTCTACCGGTCTGCAGATACAGAAAATATAACCGAACGGCTTAATGCTCCTGAATATGAGGTTACAAACAGGAAATTAATCCGGGAATCAATGACGGTTCTGACCAATAACGGAGTTTTTCCCCTTAAAGACCTGGAAAATAAAAGAGTTGCCTCACTGATGGCAGGAGCCTCCGGAATAACATCGTTTCAAAGGATGCTTGAAAGGTATATACCTGTTGATCATTATGTTCTGGATAAAGCAGCTACTGAAGCAGATTTGATGAAACTGCGAAAGGTGCTCGATAATTACGACCTTGTCATAATTGGCATTCAGGGCATATGGCTTTATCCGTCCAACTTTTACGGTACAACGACCATTCAGAGGAATGCTGTGGCAGATATAATCAGGGAGAATAAGACCATAACTGTTTTCTTTGGAAATGCGTATGCATTAAAACATTTTGAGAATATTCACCACTCGGGCGGATTAATCCTGGCTTATCAAAATAACCGGCTTACCCGGGAACTGGCAGCTCAACTAATATTTGGGGCTTTTGATGCCACAGGGAAACTTCCCGTCACCATTGACAGCCGTTTTAATATCAATGACGGCATTGCAGTTAAGAAGAGCAGTACATTGTCATATTCCATTCCCGAGGAATTTGGTGCAAGCTCTGAATGCCTTTCCCGCACTATAGATTCACTTGCCTGGTTGGGCATAGAAACAGAAGCATACCCGGGTTGCCAGGTGTTGATAGCCAAAGACGGTACGGTGATCTTCCATAAGTGTTACGGCTATCACACGTATGAAAAAAAAAGAGCAGTTCAGCCTGATGATATTTACGATTTTGCCTCACTGACAAAAGTTACCGGTCCGATAGCTGCAATCATGAAACTGTCAGATGAGAATAAAATTGAACTTGATGTTCCTTTCAGCAGATACTGGGAACCGTTCAGGGGAACAGACAAGGAAAAAATAAGGGTCAGGGAGGTACTGGCTCATCAGTCGGGACTGCCCTCCTGGATTCCATTCTGGCAAATGGCCCTTGATGATGAAGGCAGACTGCGCAGGGACATTTTTTCAACCGAGCCGCATGGTAATTTTAATGTGAGAGTATCAGACAGGTTGTATATTAGAGATGATTTCAGAAAGGAGATATACGATACTATACGAAATGCGAAATTATTAAGAAGCAGAAGATATGTATATTCGGATCTGGGATTTTATCTTTTCCCCGAAATAATTTCAAAAATAACGGGTGAGCCATACGAAGATTATCTTAAAAAAAATTTTTACAATCCGTTAGGGGCATATACAATAACTTATAATCCTTATCTGCACTTTCCGTTAACCAGTTTTATTCCTACCGAGATTGATGATTTTTTCAGAAATGAAAAGCTGCAGGGATTTGTTCACGATGAGGGAGCTGCCATGCTGGGGGGTATATCGGGTAATGCAGGACTGTTTGGACGTACTGTTGATCTTGCAAAAATTTTCCAGATGTATCTTCAAAAGGGCTATTTTGGTGGCAGACGGTATATCTCTGAACAAACAGTTGATGAGTTTATCCGTGTCCAGTTTCCGCGCAATTCTAACCGGAGAGGTCTCGGATTCGATAAGCCTTTAACTGATAATCACAGCAGAAAGCTGGAAAATGCATATCCTGCGTACAGTGCTGGTAAAAACAGTTTTGGTCATACCGGTTATACGGGAACAATGGCATGGGCCGATCCCGATAACGGACTATTGTTTATATTTATGTCTAACCGGGTACATCCCACAAGAGAAAATAATCAGCTCAACAGCCTGAATATCCGCACAGCAATGCATCAGGCAGCATATGATTGCCTCACTCCCTGAGATGTAAAATATCATAGCCGGGGGAAACTGTAAAGGCACCGGGTTAAAAAAAGTTAATTATATCGTAACGGGATAGATACTAATCAGATAAGCATTCATTACTGCTGATTGTATATCAGGTTATTGTATTATTACAACAAATAAAGGCCGGATTTCGTAGAAAGGATTGAAAGGAAATAACTTTGCAGGGAGATTAGCTTTATTTGATTATTAATTTTAATTTTACATGATTGGAACTAGTTATTAATATTTGTTGTTAACAAGCAAAATAAAATTTTATTATTATGGAGGGCAGAATAACTTTTAATGAGCTTCGTAAAATCAAAGACAGCTTACCTGACGGCTCAATAAGGAAAATTGCAAATGAGTTTGAAATTTCCGAGGAGACCGTCAGGAACTATTTCGGTGGGGCAAATTATACTAATGGAGCAGCAGTCGGAATTCATATGGAGCCGGGGCCGAACGGAGGAATAGTATTATTGGATGATACTGCAATACTGGAAAGGGCCAGGGAGATACTTCATGAGGTGAATGCCTGAAAAAAAGAAATTTCTTATAAAGATTTTCTGAAAACTGTCCTATATTTATGGGGCAGTTTTTTTAACCGGAGCTGTTTACAATAAGATTGAGAGTAATAGCTATTGATATGATAATTGATCCGATTAAATTTTAATTTATTGAATATGAAATATTTACTAATTGCATTATTTTGTTCGTTCATACTTGCGGGTATGATTTCATGTGAAAAGGAAGAAAGCTGGCATCCTCTATTTAATGGTGAAAATCTCGATAACTGGGATAAATATCTGGGAACTCCTCTAAAGGGCTTCGACAGTCTGGCCCGGGTTGCAACAGTTGACAGAGTATTCAGCATTGTAGAAGAGAATGGCGAAAAACTAATCCGCATTTCCGGGGATATTAACGGTTCTCTTGCTACACGGGATACATTTTCCAATTACCACCTGCAATTGGTTTTCAAATGGGGCGATGAGGTTTATACTGCAAGAAACAGCGGACTTCTTTATCACGGATTCGGTCCGTTCGGAGCGGCACTGGGTACCTGGATGGTTAATATTGAGTGCCAGTTGATGCACCAGAGACTGGGTGATACATATTTGATGAACAACACCTATTGTGAAACTCCTGTTATTAAAGTGGAGGAGGGAATGAGATACTCCAAAGACGGTGAGGTGAAGCAATTCAGCAGGGAGCACAACGGACAGGGAATCAGAAAAGCTGCAGATGCAGAGAATCCTGTCGGAGAATGGAATACGGTAGATCTTTACACTGTTGGAAGAATTGCAGTACATGTGGTTAACGGACAGACTGTTATGGTGAATTCAAATACGGGGAAGGTCGAGAACGGTAATGTAGTTCCCCTTACCGGTGGTAAAATCCAGTTGCAGTCAGAGGGCGGAGAGTTATTTATAAAATCAATTCAGATAAAGCCAATCAGAAAGATCCCGGCTGAAGTGCTGTAGCAGACAAGTCCTTTATCCGTATCTTCTGAGATTGAATTATTATTATAGACTCTAATATCAAAACGGTTGATGTCATTATAGTCAGGAATTAAATTTACTCAGTAAGGAATTTAAACATTGATATTAACCCGGGATATTCCTTGAAATAGTAATACCTGCCATAATTGCTTATTTTTAATAATATTCAGAAACACTTTTTGTATCTTTGATAAAAAGGGTTTATATATGCATGAGGCTCTCTTTTACGAAAAGCTGACCAATAATGAAGTCAGATGTCTGCTCTGCCCCAGGTTTTGTCATTTGAAACCCGGACAGACCGGTAATTGCAGAGTTCGTGTAAATGCTGATGGCAGGCTTGAAACGATGGTATATAACAGGGTTGCTGCCATAGGGATCGATCCTGTCGAGAAGAAACCTCTTTATCACTTTTATCCCGGCAAAAAGATTCTTTCCCTGGGAGAAGTTGGTTGTAACCTGCACTGCAATTTTTGTCAGAATTACCAGACATCGCAATGCTTTGCTTCTGATTTTCATGGTTTTCATGAAATCAATTCTGATCAGATAGTGAAAGAAGCATTGAGCATTACGGATAATGCAGGAATAGCATATACCTATAATGAACCCTTCACATTTTATGAATTCATGCTTGAGATTGCTGAACTTGTAAAATCAGTGGGATTGAAAAATGTGGCTGTATCAAACGGTTATATTAATCAGGAACCTCTTAAGAACTTATTGCCATATTTCGATGCATTTAATATTGATTTAAAAGCTTTTGATAACGATTTCTATCTCAGGCAAACCGGTGGACAACTGAAGCCTGTCCTTGATGCTCTTGAAATAATTGCAGAAGAAGGAAAACATCTGGAAATAACCAATCTTGTTATTCCGGGATTAAATGATGACACCGGCATATTCGAAAATATGGTTAGATGGATACGGGATGAACTGGGACAGGATGTACCGCTCCACCTGTCAAGGTACTTCCCGCAATACAGATTAAATAATCCGCCTACACCGTTGAAAACATTAAGTCGTCTGTATATAGTTGCAAAAAATTATCTGCATCATGTTTACCTCGGTAATGTCAACGATGAATCCAGGTCATCTACCTACTGCCCCGGATGCGGCGAACTCCTTATCGAACGAAACCGGTACAGAACAGTTATAGTTCAGGAGGGATTCAGAGGAATATGTTTGAAATGCGGGACATCTGTTAATATGGTATTCTGATTGCCTTAATCTTTTTAAATAAGCTGACTGCTCATTCATTTAAAATGTTTGGGTTGTTAAGAATTCAATTTGTATTTTAGCCCTCACAATTAATTTTTATTACATGTTCAGATTATTCATACTTCACCTGATCTCTCTTTTATTTCTGTCCTGCAGAAGCGGAGGGAGTGTGGAACTATTGACCGGGGCAGAGCAGCCGGATAAATATATGCCTCTTCTGGAAAACAGAAGTGTGGGTCTTGTGGTAAACCATACCTCCCGGTGCGGGACAATGCATTTAGTCGATTTTCTGCTGGAAAAGGATGTTAAAGTATCGAAAATATTTGCCCCTGAACATGGATTCAGGGGCGATGCAGCTCCGGGTGAAACAGTGGATGACAGTATTGATAAAAAGACTGGAATACCGGTGATCTCCCTTTATGGAAATAATCAAAAACCTGGACCAGGGCAACTTACAGGTATTGATATTATGATATTTGATATTCAGGATGTGGGTTGCAGGTTCTATACTTATATCTCCACCATGCATCTGGTTATGGAGGCATGTGCTGATTACGGTATTCCCCTGATTGTTCTTGACAGGCCCAATCCGAACGGGGACTATGTTGCAGGTCCTTTACTGGAAGCGGGATTTGAATCCTTTGTAGGAATGCATCCAATTCCGGTTGTTCACGGTTGTACTGTCGGGGAGCTGGCCATGATGATAAACGGGGAAAAATGGCTCAATTCATCAAAACAGTGTGAACTGACTGTGATCACGGTAGAAAATTATACACATAACACACCTTATTCACTTCCGGTAAAACCCTCTCCGAATTTGCCTAACGATTTGGCTGTGAGACTTTATCCCTCTTTATGCTTTTTTGAAGCCACCTCTGTAAGCGTCGGCCGTGGTACGCAGTTCCCTTTTCAGGTCCTTGGAGCCCCGGTTCCCGACATGGGTGATTTCCGGTTTACTCCTGTAAGCATTCCCGGGACTGCGGTAAATCCTCTCCATGAGGGAGTGGAATGTTATGGGATTGATCTGCGGACACTGACAGAAATTCCAAAATTTACCCTGGAATTTTTTATCAGTTTTTATAACAGTTTCGAAAATGAAAAGGATTTTCTTACAAGGGAGAAGTGGTTCAATTTGCTCGCAGGAAACAGTAAACTTATTTCTCAGATAAGAGCAGGGTACTCAGAAAAAGAGATACGGGAGAGTTGGAATCCTGATATCATAAAATATATGAATATCAGGAAAAAATATTTATTGTACCCAGATTTTAAATAGATTATGAATCCATATTTAGTTATTGGTTTAATACTGGGTTATTTTTTTGTGCTGATCGGAATCTCATGGCTGACCTCACGTAATGCAGATACACAGGATTTTTTTACTGCAAAACATAAATCTCCGTGGCTGGTCGTGGCATTTGGAATGGTAGGTGCTACTTTGTCTGGTGTAACATTTATCTCTGTACCGGGAGAGGTGGGGAATTCTTCTTTTTCATATCTGCAGTTCGTATTCGGTAACATTGCGGGATACTGGCTGGTTGCCGCGATTCTGCTGCCCTTGTATTATAAGCTGAATCTGGTCTCTATATATACTTTTCTCAACAGACGCTTTGGTATCCGGTCATATAAAACCGGTTCATTTTTTTTTATAATTTCGAAGATAACAGGAGCTGCCTTCAGACTATATCTTGTGGCAGGAGTTCTGCAAATTGCGATTTTCGATAAATTCAATATACCTTTTGCCGTTACCGTTATTGTTACAATTGTCCTTATCTGGGTCTATACATTCAGGGGTGGTATTAAAACCATAGTATGGACAGATACTTTGCAGACCTTTTTTTTAATCAGTGCTGTTATCATTACCATTTATACAATAACAAAAAGTTTGGGAATTAACGCCGGCCAGATTGTGAATACTATAGCTGAAGATCCGTATTCCAGGACATTTTTCTGGGACTGGAGAACGGGGAATAATTTTTTCAAACAGTTTTTTGCCGGGATGTTTATCACCATTGTTATGGTGGGTATGGACCAGGATATGATGCAAAAAACACTCTCCTGTAAAAATAAAGATGAAGCGGCAAAGAACATGGTTCTGTTTAGTTTCCTTTTTCTGGCTGTTGTCTTTTTATTTTTATGCCTTGGTGTTTTGCTATATATTTTTGCGCAGGAGACAGGGATACAAATTCCTGAAAAATCAGATGATCTTTATCCGATGATAGCTCTGAATAATCTGGGACTTACTGCCGGGATAGCATTTTTGACGGGGATCATAGCCGCAGCTTATTCCAGCGCTGATTCGGCTCTGACAGCGTTAACTACATCCTTTAGTGTTGATTTTCTGAAGATTGAGCAATATGAAGAAGAGGTAAAGCTGAAAATAAAGAGAAGAGTTCATATAATGTTTTCGATAGTCCTTGTAGCTGTGATCTTACTTTTCCGCGTTATCAGCAACGAGAGTATTGTCGTTGCTGTTTTCACCGTTGCCGGATATACCTACGGTCCGATTCTGGGTATGTTTGTTTTTGGGATGTTCTCCAAAAGGGAAGTCAGAGACAGGTGGGTGCCTTTAATATGTATAATATCGCCGCTGATCAGCTATTTACTGGCAGTGAATTCTGAACAGATTTTTAACGGATATGAATTTGGATTTGAAATTTTGATTGTTAACGGACTGATCACCATTGCCGGATTGATGATTATCTCAAAAAAATGATTTTTTATTAAAGAATAGTTGTAAAAGAATGTTAAAAATTGTAAAATGATTTTTATATTTGCTATACTATTGTCAGCAAAATTACCGTTTAAAAATAAAGATTATAAACTTGGGCAGGCATATACTTCAGATATTATTGGTAGTATTAATATTCTTTTCGCTAAACTCATGTGAAGACGAGGGATATATGACATCGCCCGATGCCCAGTTGGGTTTTTCCGCTGATACCGTGATGTTCGATACTATTTTTACTACCATAGGGAGTACCACTCAGCACTTTAAAGTCTACAATCCGTATAACGAAAATGTTCTGATCTCCAGAATAAGGGTCTCTGGTGGAGATATGTCAAATTTCCGTCTCAATATTAACGGTGAAGCAACCAATGAGGCTTATGAGGTTGAAGTTCCGGCCAATGACAGCATATTTATCTTTGTTGAGGTTACAATAGATCCGAACGGACAGAACCTTCCGATGGTAGTGCAGGATTCAATTGAATTTACCACTAATGCAAACATACAGAATATTAAGCTGGTTGCTTATGGGCAGGATTTTAAACTGATAAAGGGAGAAAATATAAAAACCACTACCTGGACATCGGAGAAACCCTATCTGGTATATGGTTATGCCCAGGTTGACAGTTCTGCTACCCTGACAATCGAACCCGGTACCCGGATATATTTCCACAAAAGGGCAGGCCTGTTTGTAAAGGGCAATATTATTGCCGAAGGTTCTTATGAGAGTCCTGTCATGTTTTTGTCAGACCGGCTTGAAGATAGTTATAAAAATATACCCGACCAGTGGGACGGTATTATTCTCGTGTCCGGCAGTCATGATAACATATTTAATTATGTCACAATTAAAAATGCCAATATAGGTTTACAGGCCGGGACTATAGAACACGAAGGTTATGCATCACTTGAGTTAAGCAATTCAAGGATTGAGAATATGGCATATTCCGGATTGTTTGCACTGAAATCTAAAATTTCAGGATATAATAATCTTATTGCTAATTGTGGCTTTTATGCAGTTGCTCTGTTAGCCGGAGGGGAATATGAATTTTACCATACTACAATAGCTAATTTCTGGGGCAATTATTCAAGCAGATCGAGATCGACCCCGTCAGTGATCATTTCAAATTTTTTACCTGTTAAAAAGTCAGACGGAACAACAGTGACTTATACAGGTGATCTTGAAAAGGCATTTTTCGGCAATAGTATCATTTTCGGAAGCAATGAAAAGGAGATCGAACTGGGCAACAATGAGAAGAATGTCTTCAATTACTATTTTGACCACTGTATAGTTCAGGTTCCTGACTCTGTAGACCTTACCGATAAGAATTATTATAAGAATGTATGGAAGGGGATCGATCATAATCCTAAATTTGTTGATCCTTTTGATGATTACGATTATTCCCTTGATACGCTTTCTGCAGCAAAGGATGTTGGCAATATTGTCTTTGCCAAAATGTTTCAAAGAGATATTATGAATAAAAGCCGCCTGGCTGATGATGGCCCGGATTTAGGTGCTTTTGAGAGAATTGAAAAAAAGGATGGGGAATAGTATCTTTTTGTTTCTTTTATGTCTCGTTATCTCTTTTGAAGTTGTTCCCCAAAGTGATCAATCAGGTATCTCTGTAATGTTCTACAATGTGGAGAACCTCTTCGATGTGAGAGATGATCCTGATAAAACGGACGACGAATTTACTCCTTCAGGATCGAGACGGTGGTCGCGTAAACGCTTTAATCAGAAAATTTTAAATATCTCAAAGGTTATATTGAATGCCGGGCAGTATGAACCACCTGCCGTAGTTGCTCTTGCTGAAATAGAAAACAGGTATGTACTTGAAAAACTGCTGACCGGCACACCGCTTAATTCGTTTGACTATAAAATTATTCACAAAGAATCACCGGATGAACGCGGAATAGATGTTGCACTTCTGTATCGTGAAAAATTATTTTATCCTCTTCATTACAAATATATCCCGGTTATATCAGCAGACAGTATGGTTGTCAAAACAAGAGAGATCTTGTATGTTTCCGGAATAGCAGGAAATTCAGATACAATCCATATTTTTGTTAACCACTGGCCTTCAAGATATTCCGGAATTCTCGAAAGCAGGCCCTTACGTATCTGTGCTGCAGAAATATTGCGGGAACATGTTGAGGAGTTATATGAGAATTTCATTAATCCGAAGATTGTCATAACAGGGGATTTCAATGACCGGTCGACTGACCGCAGCCTGTCGGAATGCCTCAGGGGGTTGACATCATTTGATGATATTAATTCAGATTGTCTTTATAATCTTTCTGCTTCATGGGGAAAAGAGAGCGGGACAATCAAATACAGGGGAGAGTGGTTTGTGTTTGATCAGATTATTGTTAGCGGCACACTATTATCGGGAGGTGATGGACTGCACACTGAACCTGATTATGCGAAGATATTAAACCTGCCGTTTCTGCTTAAAAAGGACAGTCGTTATGGCGGGGTAAAAACTAACCGGACATATAACGGATTCAGTTATGAAGGCGGATTCAGTGACCATCTTCCGGTAATCATTAAGTTAGAGTCCGCTCCCTGATTTTACATTTAATCCCATTTCCCTCCCTTTTTTTAACATCAGAATAAAAGCTTCGTCAAAATTATTTTTTATCTCACCTTCAATTATCGATTCCTTTATTGCATTTTTAATGACGCCAACCTCCTTACAAGGCGGTAATCCGAATGTTTCCATTATCAACTCACCTGAAACCGGTGGCTGAAAATTCCTGATGGCATCTTTCTCCTCTATCTCTTTGAGTTTTTGCCTGACAATCCGGAAATTGTGCATATACCGTCTTACTTTTGCGGGATTTTTTGAAGTTATATCTGCTTCACATAAGGTCATAAGATCATCAATATCATCACCAGCTTCAAAAAGAAGCCGTCGCACTGCCGAGTCTGTGACCTCTTCTTCCGAAAGAGTGATGGGCCGCATATGAAGATGTACCATTTTTTGAACATATTTCATCTTCTCATTCACGGGAAGCTTTAATCTCCTGAAAATTCCGGGGATCATTTTTACTCCCAGGAAGTTATGGGAATGGAAAGTCCAACCCTGATCAGGAACATATTTTTTTGTTAAAGGCTTTGCTATGTCATGCATCAGTGCCGACCATCTGAGCCAGAGGTTTTCAGTATATGGGGCAATCCGGTCGAGTACCTCCAGAGTGTGATAAAAGTTATCTTTATGACCTGTGCCGTTGATGATCTCCACTCCCTTCAGATTATATAACTCGGGGAAAATAATTTCCAGAAGTCCTGTCTCTTCAAGCTGACTGAAACCTGCTGATGGTTTTTCTGCAAGTATAATTTTATTCAGCTCATCACTGATACGTTCAGATGAGACTATTTTTATCCGTTCCCTGTTTTTTGCAATAGCCTGAAGAGTCTCTGTTTCAATTGTAAAATTAAGCTGAGTGGCAAACCTTATTGCTCTCATCATCCTTAAAGGATCATCGGAAAATGTTACTGACGGATCAAGGGGAGTTTTGATGATTTTGTTTTTGATATCATCGATTCCGTTGAATGGATCAAGTAACAGGCCTGTGTTATAACTGTTGAGCCCCAATGCCAGGGCATTTATAGTGAAATCTCTTCTTCTCTGATCCTCTTCAAGAGTACCATCCTCAACTATCGGTTTTCTTGAATCTGTACGGTACGACTCCCTGCGTGCACCTGCAAACTCTACCTCAAAGTTCCTGTATTTAAACTGTGCAGTTCCGAAATTCTTATACACTGTTACTTTGGGACAGGGCTTAAGCAGGCCTGCTACCTTTTCGGCCAGTTTGATACCACTTCCAATTGTCAAAATATCAATATCTTTCGATGGCCTCTTAAGGTACAGATCACGGACATAACCTCCAATTATATAGGTATCCTGATGAATCAGATCTGCTGCCTGTGATATTTTTTCAAATATTTTGTTTTTTAATCCCTTGCCCATTGTATGACAAATCTGTATTCCTTATTTTTATAATTTCTGACAAAACAGTTAAAATTGTGACAAAATTACAATTATTTACGTTAAAACAGGATTATTCTTTTTCGTCAACAAAATTGGTATTATCTTTGTTTGTATATATGTAGAATTTTATATATGTTATTATTATGTTAGAATTTTTAACTTTGGAGACCTTCAAGGAAAAGGTCTTTAACTGGGAAGAGAATAAAGAGTGGAAATATGAAGGTACAGTACCTTGTCTGATAGATTTCTATGCCGATTGGTGCGGTCCGTGTAAAATGGTTGCTCCGGTTTTGGAGGAGCTTCAGAAGGAATACGGAGATAAGCTGGTTATCTATAAAGTGGATACTGAGCAGCAGAGAGAACTTGCAGGTATGTTTGGAATCCAGAGTATACCTTCGCTGCTTTTTGTTCCTGTTGAGGGGCAGCCTCAAATGGCAATGGGCGCACTGCCAAAAGCTACTTTTGAAAAAGCTATTGCCGATGTATTGAAAGTGGAAAAACCTCTGGTAAATTAAATTGCATCGAGAACTTTTTCCAGATGGATCCCTCTTGATCCTTTGATCAAAACGCTACAGTTTTTGATGGGATTATCTGTAAGCCAGGCGCAAAATTTTTCAACAGTCATGAATGTTTTATATGAAAAATTTTGCGCCGCTTTTGAAAAAACTGGTCCAATAAGGAATACCTGCTCAAATGGGAATTGCTCTATTTTCTTCAGTATTTTTTCGTGTTCTGTGTAAGAATATGATCCTAATTCAAGCATATCTCCCAGTATGAGACTTTTGCAATTGCCTGATTCTGCTGCAAAGCTCTCAATGGCCGCATTCATACTGGTAGGATTGGCATTATAGGCGTCCATTAAAATTTTCAGTCCTTTTTTTATAATTAACTGCGACCGGTTATTATTCGGTGTATAATTACTTATTGCTTCAGCTATGACTGGCGGATTGATATTAAAAAAATGACCAATACATGCTGCTGCCATTAAATTTTCAAAATTATAATTCCCTGCCAGCTTTGTCTCTATCTCAATTGTCCTGTCCGGAAAACTTACAGCAGCCCTGATAAATGGTGATGAGGGAACCGGTATTCCTGTCAGCCAGGCTTCTGCTTTCCCGTAGCTAATCTTTTTTTCGTAGTCCTGCACCAGCTCTCTCAGAATTGCGTTGTCATTATTATAAAAGATAATTCCGTTTTTCTTTTTTATATAATTGTATAGTTCCGCTTTTGTGTTTTTTACTGCCTCGAATGAACCAAAACCCTCAAGGTGGGCAAATCCGATATTTGTTATTATTCCATAGTCGGGATCAGCAACAGAACAGAGATCTGAAATCTCACCCGGGTGGTTGGCACCCATTTCTATTACACCCATGTGATGCTGCCCGGTCATTTTCAGCAGAGTCAGGGGCACTCCGATATGGTTGTTAAAATTTCCAGTTGTATAGAGGATATTGAATTTTTCAGTCAGTACCGCCGCAATAAGTTCTTTAGTAGTAGTTTTACCATTCGTGCCCGTTATTGCCAGAACAGGTATTCCGATTTTCTTCCTGTGCATGGATGCAAGATCCTGCAATGATTTCAGAACATTTTCAACGAGGATTGTTCTGCCGGGAACAGAGTATTCTTCCTGATCAATGACTGCATATTCCGCTCCCTTCTGAATAGCTTCTTCAGAAAATTTGTTGCCATTGAAATTTTCTCCCCTGAGACCGAAAAAAATACTGCCTTTTTTTACCTCCCTGCTGTCAGTAACAACATTGGGAAACTTTGTAAAAATTTCATATAGTTTTTTAATGTCCATCTGTATAAAATAAAAATGGTTCATCAGGGAAATGGGTAGGTAAATATAAAAAATAAACTGGTATAACATTAATTTTGAAATGTAAACCAAAACATTCAAACAATTAATACCAGTTTAATACATCATATTTTTGGTCTGCGTGACCAAATGGTAATTACTATTGATTATAAATACGGTAAAGTATGTGTCAAAGTTAAGACAAAAGGAGATAAATTCCGATGTTCAAAATGTAAAAGTTTTCGTGTGATCAAACCAGGTACAAAAGAACGGCTATTCAGAACTATTCCGATTGGCAGTAAAGAGGTTTTCTTACTTGCTGTTATTTATCAATTATTAAAATCCTTCCGGACTGCCGACACGTGTCATGGCACATCTGAAACCAAGGTCATTTTGTGCCCTGGTCTGCTCAAGATATCTCCTTGTTCCGGGAACCAGCCAATATGCCCTGTCTTTCCATGAGCCACCTTTATAAACTCTGACTTCATCACTTATAAGTGAAGAGAAGTATCCGGGTCTTTCATCCTGAATATACATGTCGGATGTTGTTCTGTCTTGCTCCGTATTCCAGTCTATACCCTCAATGGACTGTGATTCGGGACTCCCGTCCCTGAAATTCCTGTAATCTGCCACTGTGTCCTGGATGAGTTCACCATATTCATTGCGAATTAAATCTCCGTTGGCATCCCGCCTGCTAACGGTGATAACATTACCTCTGAAAGGCTGAAACTCTTCGACATCCAGAAATGACAACGGGCGGTAGACATCCGCAACCCACTCATTTACATTTCCTGACATGCAGTAAAGTCCATAGTCATTAGGATCATAAGAGAATACAGGAGAGGAGATGTCGGCATTGTCATTCAAAGCACCAGCCATACCCATAAGGTCACCGCGGCCTCTGATAAAGTTGGCTCTTAACCTGCCTTTGGTTTTTCCTCTGTCCTCCCTCAGGTAGCTGCCGTTCCACGGATATATTTTACGGTCAGTAAGCAGTTCATCCTCAACGTTGCCAATAAGTCCGTAAGCAGCATACTCCCATTCTGCCTCAGTGGGTAACCGGTAGGTCGGCAACATTATACCATCTTCCCAGATAACGCGACGTGCAGTTCCGTCGGGATTTTCCTGCGGACGTTCACCCTCTGTTCCCTGGAATAAACCTGCCAGGTAAGTCTGGGTAGTGAATACGTTTTGATCTGCCTGGCTATTGTCATGCTGTAAAATTCCCTGCTCAACCAAAATTTGTTCGTTGACACGGTCTGTGCGCCATGAACAGTATTTTTCGGCCTGTTCCCAACTGACACCTACCACAGGATAATCGCTGTAGGCAGGATGCCTGAAATAGTTGTTTACATATGGCTCATTGTATGCCAGTTCACTCCTCCACAATGCTGTATCAGGCAATGCCGCTTCAATGACTGCACGATCACCTGTATATACCCTGGTCAACCAGTGAACGTATTCCCTGTAATCCTGATTGGAAACTTCAGTCTCATCCATGTAAAAGGAAGCAACAGTTACCCTTCTCGGATGATTGTCCCATTTGCGCATTACATCCTCTTCTACACGGCCCATAGTGAATGTGCCACCCTGTATGAATACAAGTCCGGGACCTGTTTCCTGTTCATAGCCTGACAAATAGGGAATATTGCCTGTCTCCTCCGCATTATACTCCCAGCCTGTAGTCCTGGAACTCTGGCCTCCTCTTCCGCCAAATAATCCACAGCCGGTAAGAACAGATACCAGAAACAGTAAAACGAATGTCGTTGGTTTCATCAAATTAATCCTTTTAATTGAAAAATGATAATCACAAATATAACTTATTTGTTTTATTCTTATTGTCTTCACGCAATGCAAATTTAGAGGTTTTTTTATTAATTTTTTTTATTTGGCAGAGTGAAATCAATAAAGATTTGATTTATTGCCTTTATTTTCCAATGCAATATTTATTTTTGACAGGCGTTTAAATTTTATTAATCCTGACACTAATTGATGAACAGATATATATACCTGCTGCTGTTTTTTATTTTTGGATTTTATCCTGGTGATGTCCAAAAATTTTATGTATCGCTTGACTGGTTTAAGGGTGAAGTTGCCGGCAACAGGTTAGGGTATACTTTCACTAATGCTGAATATCCTGATGATAATTTACCCATACCTTTTTATACCAGGTTGTTCACAGATATCAGTAAGGGAAGCGACTTTAATTTTGCAGTTGAAAATCCGGTTTTTGAGGAGATGGAATATTCGCCTGATATGATTTTTCCTGAAGATATTCCGGCAGAAATCAGGTCGAGTAAATTTCGCCGCAAATCGGGAGACAGCGAAATAATAGAGATACGGGTTCCTGCAGTCATCAAAGCGAATCAGAAAATATTACTTCTTAAAAGTTTTGAATTAAAGCAAACTCCTGTCAGGCTAAAAAGTGCTTCGGTGCCGAAATATGACTGGAGAGCTGAATCGGTATTGAAAAGTAGCAGGTGGGTAAAGATAAGCATCAGTGAGAAAGGAATTTATAAAATTCCTTATTCAAAACTGACAGAGTGGGGATTTTCAGATCCTCAAAAAGTGAGTATTTACGGGGCAGGCGGATTAAGACTGTCTGAACTGCCCGGTGCACCAAAGTATGATGATCTTCCCCGGGTTCCGGTTTTGCACGGTAAAAACAAAGGGACCAACTGCATGTTTTTTTATGCTCCCGGACTTACAGGATGGTCTGCTGTGTCAGAAGGGTCTTATTTTATCCATAGTACTGATACTTATTCAGACCGGGGGTATTTTTTTTTAACTGAAACCTCCGGAGGTTCTGCTGAAGTACCTGTGATGGATGAGGTACAGGAAACACCAACACACACAATTACATCATTTGACGAGTATTATGTATATGAAAAAGAGGATACCAATTTAATACGATCAGGCAGACAGTGGTTTGGAGAGACTTTTTTACACGGTTCCACAAGGAATTTTAATTTTACTCTTCCTGATGCCGTTAATGCCGCGAATATGTCAGTCCGTGTCAATGCCGCATCGCGCTCTTCCGTTGCTTCGCAAATGGTTGTCTCTGACGGTCAGTCGGAGTTGGGGAGAATTGGCTTCTCAAAAGTAAATACATCTGATGTCACCACCCTGTTTGCCGACGAGAAAGACCTGAAAATTGATTTTAATCCGCCTTCCGGAGATATTAACCTGTCACTGACCTACTTTGGCAATAACTCCAATGCAAGGGCCTGGCTCGACTTCATAGAGATAAACTACCGCCGGAAATTAAAAATCGATAATGGTGGGGCTCTGTTTTTCAGAGACGGGAAATCATCCGGTCCGGGCAGTGTGACAGAGTTTTCCATTGAGGAGACTTCAACCTCAGTGAAGGTTTGGGACGTCACTGATCTCTTTAACATCAGGGAAGTCCCTGTCAGATTAGAAGGGAACATGTTAAAGGGAGTGTACAGGGCAGATGAGATCAGGGAGTTTGCAGTGTTTGATACTGACGGTATCTTTCCGGAACCTGAATTCACCGGGGAAGTGGAGAATCAAAATCTGCATGGTATGGACACGCCTGAATTTTTGATTATTACTCACCCTAATTTTATCAGTCAGGCTGCAAACCTTGCCTCTTTTCATCGTGAAGTTGACGGAATGACAGTTGAGGTGGTTCAAACCGGCAAGGTGTATAATGAATTTGGTTCAGGACAGAAGGATGCTGCTGCAATTCGAAATTTTATCAAGATGTTTTATGACCGGAAAGAGGGATTGAAATATGTTTTGTTATTCGGAGACGGGAGTTATGACAACAGAAATATTGGCGGACACGGAATGGCATTTATTCCTACATACCAGTCTGAGAATTCCCTTAGCCCGGTACAGTCGTTTGTCAGCGACGACTATTTTGTTATTCTTGATGACGGTGAAAATATTGTTAATGGTGCGATGGATCTCGGAATTGGAAGACTTCCTGTCTCTACTGCTTATCAGGGGGATGTCATTATCAACAAGATCAGGAGCTATTACTCAGGTGAAGCATTGGGGCAATGGAGAAATGTTGTATGTTTTATAGGTGATGACGAGGACGGAGGAATGCATATGACAGATTCAGAAAAGCTTGCAAATCAGATAAATGATAACCACGGCGAGTTTATAACAAAGAAGATATATTTTGATGCATATAAGCAGGTAACCGGACCCGGAGGCGAGAGTTATCCGGATGTTACAGCGGCAATTAATAAGACTGTAAAGAATGGCGCTTTGATCCTGAACTATGTGGGGCATGCCAATGAGAGATTTATGGCCGATGAGAAGGTGCTGGATGTGAGTCATATAAATTCATGGTCAAATTTCAGCAGGTTGCCTGTATTTGTGACAGCTACATGTGAATTCAGCCGGTTCGACGGAAATGAAACTTCTGCCGGAGAATATATTCTGTTAAATCCCACCGGAGGTGGAGTAGGCCTCTTTTCAACGACGCGGCTGGCTTATGCGATTTCCAATTTTCTTTTGAGCAGAAACTTTTACAATTTTGTTTTTGAGCATGATGAAAATGATGAACCTTACAGACTGGGAGATATTATGCGGCTTGCAAAGATAAATACCATAAGCAACATCAATAAAAGAAATTTCAGTCTGCTGGCTGATCCGGCTCTAAGATTGTCTTATCCTGCCTTTAACGTGGTAACAACCGAAATTAACGGCAGGGATGCAGGTGCTGAGACAGATACATTAGGTGCTCTGCAGGTGGTTACTGTTTCCGGTATAATTGCGGGCCTGGACGGAAATAAAATCGGGAATTTTTCGGGAACCCTTATTCCTACAGTATATGATAAAGCGACTTTTGTTAAGACTTTAGGTAACGCAGGTCAGAATCCGGTCGAATTTAAGGTACAGGAAAATGTGATCTTTAAAGGTTCGGTGGAGGTGAAGAACGGAGATTTTACATTCAGCTTCGTTATACCTAAAGACATTTCATATAATTTGGGCAATGGGAAGATTGTCTATTATGCGGAGAACGGAGAGACAGATGCACACGGAGTATATGACAATTTTATCATAGGAGGAGGGGGATCACAAATTTCAGATAATGTGGAACCTGAAATTAAATTATATATTGATTCAATAAATTTTGTTTCGGGCGACAGGGTTAATAAAAATTGTGTCCTCTTAGCCTATCTTTCCGATGACAACGGCATAAATACTGCCGGATCAGGGATTGGGCATGATATCACTGCTGTACTCGACGAGGATCATTCTAATGTGATAGTACTGAATGATTATTACCAGTCAGATCCCGGCGACCACACCAGGGGCACAGTTCGTTTTCCGCTGATGAACCTCACCTCCGGCAGCCATACCCTGAAAGTCAAGGCATGGGACGTTGCCAATAACTCCTCTGAGCAGAGTATTGAATTCACGGTTGTCGATAATTTTTCCATTTTGAGTGTATCAAACTATCCGAATCCGGTTTCAGGTTATACGAACTTCACTTTCGGACATAATCAGTTTGATGCTCCGCTTGATGTGATTATTGAAATATTTGATATAAATGGCAAAAGGATTGATTACCTGAAAAGCTATACAGGATCTGAGGGACTGAACAGTAATCCGGTACGTTGGAATATCAACCATGATGATCTGCGACTTAGAAACGGAGTCTATATTTACAGGATAACTGCCAAAAACAGTGACGGAATTATTACATCCGGATCAGGGAAGTTGGAATTAATCCGTTAATTTTTTAACTCATATGTACTTTTTCTTAAAAACCTCCGTTCTATAATTTTTGTACAATTGTTGCACAAAATAGTATTTATATATTTGCAAAGCACATTTTAAATTTAATCATGATAAGAATTTTTCACTTACTTTTTGTTTTAGCGATAATAATAAGTTTTTCAAAAAGTGTTAATGGTCAGGCAACCACATCCGGAGCAAATACCATCACGACTGCAGTACCTTTTCTGACCATCACGCCCGACTCAAGAGCCGGTGGCATGGGTGATGCCGGAGTGGGATCAACACCTGATCTCAGCTCCCAGCACTGGAATCCTGCCAAATATGCATTCATGGAAAGTGAAATGGGTGTCAGTCTCTCATATTCCCCATGGCTGCGGAACCTGGTTTCTGATATCAATCTTGCTTATCTGGTCGGTTATAAAAAAATAGATGATCTTCAGACCGTCAGCAGTTCATTGCGATACTTCTCTCTTGGAGATATTATATTTACAAGTGAATACGGTACTTTCGAGGGCCAGAAAAGTCCGAACGAATTTGCCATCGACATTGGTTATACCCGCTTACTATCCGAGATTTTTTCAGGTTCAGTTGCAATCAGGTATATACGGTCTGACCTGACAGGCGGGCAGCTTGTAAATGGAGTTGAAACAAAGGCAGGAAACTCCTACTCTGCAGATGTGGCTTTTTATCTTTATAACGAATTCAGGGCTAATCGCCGTAATAATATTTTAACAGCAGGTATCAATATCCAGAATATAGGTGCCAAAATATCCTATACCGACGGGGAAGTAAAAGATTTCATCCCTGCACTGATGAAACTGGGAGCTGCCTATACCACAGAAATTGATCAGTATAACACTTTTACCTTTGCCATCGAGGCAAATAAGCTTCTGGTGCCTACACCACCCGTAGATACCATTATGTATGAAGAGGGGTATATCATCTATCCCGGCGGGCACTATTCCGATAAGTCGGTTATAGGCGGTATTTTTTCCTCATTCACCGATGCACCCGGCGGGATGCAGGAGGAGTTACAGGAGATCAACATTTCCGGTGGTGTGGAGTATTGGTATAATCAACAATTTGCGCTGAGGGCCGGATACTTCTGGGAACATGAAAATAAAGGAAACAGGAAGTTCCTGACAGCGGGAGCCGGCTTTAAAATGAATGTGTTCTCACTCGATTTTTCGTATCTGTTACCTACCCGGCAAAATCATCCTCTTCAGAATACCTTGCGGTTTACACTCTCCTTCGATGTGGAGGCATTTGACAACCAGCGATGAATTGCAGGATTGGACAGGGATATGATGTTCACCGCCTTGAGAAAGGAGAGACTTTATGGCTTGGCGGAGTATTAATTCCTTCCGGAAAGGGAACTGTTGCACATTCTGACGGGGATGTGCTTATTCATGCAGTATGTGATGCCCTGCTCGGTGCAGTTAAGGCAGGTGATATTGGGTATAATTTTCCTGACACTTCACAGGAATATAAAAATATTGATAGTAAAATATTACTTAAGAGGACTCACATATTACTGAAGGAGAAGGGATTTGAAATAGTCAATATTGACGCGACAGTAATTCTTCAGAAACCTAAGCTGAGACCTTATATCTCTCAGATGGAGAATAAAATGGCAGAAGTTCTTGAGGTTGACCCCGCCAAAATATCCGTTAAGGCGACAACTACCGAAATGCTGGGTTTTGAAGGCAGGGAGGAGGGTATTGCGGCAATGGCAATAGTGCTTGTGCAGCATATGCCATAGCCGGCATGATTGATATGGCATATATTTTTGTTTTTTCTGTGCTGCACCTGAATAATAATTTTTTAATCTGGCCTTTCCTGAAGGCAGTGTAATTTGCCACTCTTACTGATTTTTTTCCGATAATTTTGCATTGTGTTTTTTTTGATTTATCTTTTAATTGTTTTAATTCAGCGATAAATTAATTTAGTTCCCCGGTTTTTAATATGATCGGCAGAACCTTTTGAGAATATTTGTAGTATTATGATCAGGAGAAGGCATTTTATTAATCATTGGCAGCAGAATTAATATGCCAAGTTAGCTGAGATATTTGAAATCAACATTATAATTTATTTAAAATGAGAGGTTTACAATTTATTATGCTGGGTCTGCTTTCCGGATTCTTTTTATCCGGATGCGGATATAATACAATGGTCGATATGGAAGAACAGGTCTCTTCCCAGTGGGCACAGGTTGAAAATGTTTATCAGCGCCGGGCCGACCTGATCCCTAATCTTGTCAATACCGTTAAAGGTTATGCAGAACATGAGCAGGAGACTCTTACCGGAGTGATAGAAGCCCGGGCAAAAGCAACATCGGTAAATATTGATCCTGAGAATCTGTCACCACAGGCAATAGAACAGTTTAATCAGGCGCAGGAGGGACTCTCTTCTGCACTCAGCCGGCTGATGGTTGTAGTGGAAAGATACCCCGACCTCAAGGCAAATCAGAATTTTTTGGATCTTCAGGCGCAGCTTGAGGGAACAGAGAACCGGATAGCTGTTGAACGGAGGAAGTTTAATGAAGTTACCCAGACTTATAATGCCTATATCCGTAAATTTCCGCAGCTTATTTATTCAGGCTGGTTTGGATTCGATAAGAAAGATTATTTTGAGTCTCAGGCCGGCTCAGATCAGGCACCTGAAGTGCAGTTTTAATTGAAAATGTTTTATTAAAATGAATGTCAGAAAATATTTTTATGAAGAGGAGCGGCAGGAAATTATAAATGCTATTCGTACAGCAGAATTAAATACTTCGGGAGAGGTCAGGGTTCATGTTGAAAAGAATTGTAAGGGTGATGTGCTTGACAGGGCTGCCTATATTTTTAAGAAACTGGAAATTCATAAAACTGAACTCCGTAACGGAGTGCTTTTTTACCTGGCAACGGAAGATCGGAAATTTGCGATACTGGGGGATGCGGGAATAAATCATAAAGTAGAGGATAATTTTTGGGAGGAGATAAAATCAGTTCTTTCCGGTTATTTTAAAGATAGTAAATATGCCGCAGGTCTTTCCCTGGGAATTGAGATGGCAGGAGAAAAACTGAAAGAGTACTTCCCTTATCAGACAGGGGATATTAATGAATTACAGGATGAAATTTCATTCGGAGAGTAATTGACTTATGAGAAAAATACTGTTTTTATCAATTGCCTTGGCACTGTCCTGTTTTTCAGGCGGACAAATACCTGAACGGCCTGTCCCTCCAAGACTTGTGAATGATTTTGCAGGTATTCTGAGTGATGCGGAAACCAATGCCCTTGAAAACAAGCTTGTGCAGTTTGACCGGGAAACATCCACGCAGATTGTGATAGTGACCATAGATGACCTGCAGGGTTATGATCCGGGGGATTATGCATTCAGGCTTGGAGAGGCCTGGGGAGTAGGACAGAGAGGAAAAGATAACGGGATTGTGATACTGGTTAAACCTAAAAAGGGTGAAGAGAGGGGCCGGATTTTTATTGCAACAGGATATGGTCTGGAAGGAGTACTGCCTGATGCTGTTGTAAATGGCGATATCATTGACACCGAAATCATTCCCCGTTTTATGCAGAACGATTATTATGGAGGACTTGAACAGGGTATTAACGTTATAATGGATATAGCCAGAGGTGAATATACGGCCGACTATTACAGGGAGAATATGGCTTCCGGAAGTGAAGGTTCTTTGCCGGGAATAGTAATAATTATCATTATTATCGTAATTTTTCAGCTTCTTCGCGGCAGAAGCCGTCGATTTTACTCTCCGGGTAAAAACATTCCTCTCTGGGTAGCTCTTGGCATGCTGTCAGGAAATCGTTCCCACAGCGGTTCATTTGGGAATTTTTCCTCCGGAAGCGGCGGTTTTGGCGGCTTCGGCGGCTTTGGCGGCGGCAGTTTCGGCGGCGGCGGAGCCGGTGGCAGCTGGTGATAGTTGTTTCCCCCGGCTAATCTGCCTCTACTTCGCTAATGTTGGCGTCAACAAGTATTCTTCCGCAATACTCACAGACAATAATTTTTTTCCTGCTGGCAATGTCCAGTTGACGCTGTGGTGGTATTTTGTTAAAACATCCGCCACAGGCATCGCGTTGTATTGTTACTACAGCCAGTCCGTTTCTTGCATTTTTACGGATACGCTTAAATGCTGTAAGGAGACGCGGCTCTATGAATGATTCAATTTTCTCTGATTTTGCTTTTAGTTTCTCTTCTTCAATCTTAGTCTCTTCGATAATTTCATCCAACTCCCTCTTCTTCCTTTCCAGATCTTCTTCACGCTCCTGCAGAAGAGTTTTTGTAGCACTGTTCAACTCTTTTTTCGCTGACATTTCAGAATTGAATTCTTTAATTCTCTTCTCGGAAAGTTCAATTTCCAATGTCTGGAACTCGATCTCTTTCGACAGAGAGTCAAACTCACGGTTATTCCTTACATTATTTTGTTGTTCAGTGTATTTGCCAATCAATGCCTGGGAGTCTTTTATCGCAATTTTCTTATTGTTGATCACTGTCTCCAGGTTTTTGATCTCGTCTTCAAGATTGACAAGCCTGGTTTTCAATCCGGCTATTTCATCTTCAAGGTCCTGAACCTCCAAAGGCAATTCACCCCTCAGGGTTCTTATTTTGTCTATGTCCGAAACCACAGTTTGCAGTTCGTACAGGGCATGGAGTTTCTCTTCTATTGAAATGTCTTTCTCTTCCTGCTTCTGAAATGGTGCATTCATAGCTTATAAATCTTAAATTTCAAAATAATAAATCAGAAATAATAAACAGGGTTAGTATTTACCTCTGAAAAATGGAGTGCAAATTTAGGGAATTTTTTTGTAAGTAATTCATGAAAAATATCTTTAGTAAACTGTTCACTTTCAAAATGCCCTATATCTGCAATTAATATTCTGTTTTCAGCGTCAAAAAATTGATGGTATTTAAAGTCGGCAGTGATGAAAGCATCACTATTTGCGGCAATTGCATCACCCAGCAGTGACGATCCGGAACCCCCGCAAACTGCTACGGAACTGACAGGTTCCCCTCTGAACCTGGTATGCCTGATGCACCCGGCTTTGAAAGTGTCTTTTACCATTGTTAAGAAATCATTTTCAGAAAGAGGACTCTCAAGCTGACCTGTCATACCCATCCCAACCAGAGGTAATTTGTTGTCGAGGGGATAGATATCAAAAGCAACCTCCTCATAAGGGTGAGACTCCAGTAAAGCATCTATTATCCTTCCCTGCAGCCATGCCGGGAAAATAGTTTCGAAGCGGACCTCCGCCTCTGTATGTACTTCACCTTTTCGTCCGGTATAAGGATTGCTCTTCTCATTACCTCTGAATGTTCCGTGACCCTCAACGGTGTAACCGCAGTAATCGTAGTTGCCGATATTGCCCGCTCCTGCTTTAAAAACAGCCTCCCTTACCTTGTCAGATGCACCGACAGGGATGAATGTAACAAGCTTTTTAAGTGCACCTGCCGCGGGTTTCAGTATTTTGCAGTTTTTCATTCCCATCTTTTTGCATATTGCTGAGTTAACACCATCCATTATTGCATCAAGATTAGTGTGGGCCGCATAAATAGCAATATCATTTTTTATGGACTTGATTATTGTGCGCTCAACATAATTTTTCCCTGTCAGCTTTTTTATTCCTGAAAATATTATAGGATGATGGGCAATTATGAGGCCTGCATTCTTACTGACAGCCTCGTCAATAACTGATTCAGTAACATCAATGGTAAGAAGGGCAGAAGAGACGTCCCTCTCTCTGTCTCCGGTGATGAGTCCCGAATTGTCGTATGATTCCTGCAGGGCAGGAGGTGCCACAGACTCGAGCCAGGCTATGATAGTTCCGATTTTCATTAAGCTATTCCTCTGTTTCATCCATGATGCCTTCAAGCATCTTTTTAATTTCCTGTAACTTACTTACTATCTCCCAGTTGTTTAATGTTTTGTCCCTGTTATCCCTCAGCATCTGCCGGGCTCCCTTTACAGTCATTCCCCTCTCTCTGACCAGATAATTAATTAATCTGAGAGTATCGATATCGCTTTTTTTAAAAATGCGGGTTCCCTTGCTTGTTTTATCTGGTTTCAGCTCAGCAAAATTCTTTTCCCAATATCTTATAGTAGAAGGATTTACTCCTGTTTCTTCTGCTACTTCACCTATTGAGTAGTAAATTTTTTCCATGTTAATTTTCGCAGATGACAGGGAATTTAATCAAGAGTCTGACCAATATTTGCCGATAGGGCTATCATTTTTTCGTACTCTTCAGGTGTAAGGTCTTTAAAATAGTAGTGTTGCGGATTTACAGGACTGCCGTTTCTGTGAACCTCATAATGAAGATGCGGGGCAGTTGATCCTCCTGAATTACCTACATATCCTATTGTTTCTCCGCGTTTAACCTGCTGTCCCAGCCTTACATTAAAGGCGTTGAGGTGTGCATAAAGAGTCTGATATCCGAATCCGTGGTCAATTGTAACTACCAGGCCAAAACCCGAACGACTTCTTATTGATCCTTTGATCTCTGTTACCTTTCCGTCACCTGTAGCATAAACAGGAGTGCCCACAGGGGCGGTAAAGTCCATGCCATAATGCATTTTTCTTACTTTATATATCGGATGCATCCTTATGCCCCAACCGCTGGCTGTCCTCTTAAGATCCTTATTGGCTACGGGCATGATGGCGGGAATACTTGCAAGCATGCTCTCTTTGTTGAGAGCCAGCTTCATAACTTCATCATACGATTTTGACTGGATATACGCCTCTTTTGCTATTATATCAAGTTTGCGGGCAGTTTCAATTACCAACTCCGAATTGTTTAAGTCTTCCAGGTGTGAGTATTTGTTGCTTCCTCCGAATCCGGCTTTCCTTACTGATGCCGGAATGGGATCGGCTTCAAAAATAACCCTGTATATATTGTCATCACGTTGCTGTAACTCACCCAAAACACTCTCTATGCGTTCAATATCACGGGACATTAACTCATACTGTGTGAGTAATCGTTGATTTTCTCTTTTTAAGATTCTGGAACGGGGTGTTTCATAGAGGCTTAAAAAAATCACAACCATTATTATGGCTAAAGCGGCACTGCTGGAAAAGTATGTTAAAAGTTTACCGAGTTTTTCCCGTGTTGATATTCCAACCCGTTCATAACTCAGTGTATCGGAATTAAATTTGTATTTTTTTTTCGCCATATATAAACAGCTATTTTTATTTGCTGTAATGAGCAAAATTAATTAAAACCTGTAACTTTGCAAGAATTTTAAATTGCAAATATATTTTTTTACGCTGCAAAACTATATAAATTAGTTTGATACAGCCCGTTTGTTTATAAGCTTTAATTTTTTTTAACAAAAAAGCATTTAGCAGATTATGATGACTTCAAAAGATATACGCAGGGAATTTCTGAATTTTTTTAAAGAAAAAGGGCACCGGATAGTTACTTCAGCTCCCATGGTTGTTAAGGGAGATCCTACATTAATGTATACCAATGCAGGGATGAATCAGTTCAAGGATATTTTTTTGGGTAATGAGCCGGTCAAATGGCCACGGGTGGCCAATACCCAAAAATGCCTGAGAGTCTCGGGCAAACATAATGATCTTGAGGAAGTAGGACTGGATACTTATCATCATACTATGTTTGAGATGCTTGGTAACTGGTCATTTGGAGATTATTTTAAAGAGGAGGCTGTTGACTGGGCATGGGAATTTCTGGTAACCGTGATGGGTATACCGGCCGATCGCCTGTATGCTACGGTTTTTGAAGGAAGTGCAGATGATAATCTTCCAAGAGATGAGGAAGCGGCAGGATACTGGGGAAAGCATCTGGCGGCTGACCGTATTCTTGACGGGAACAAAAAGGATAATTTCTGGGAAATGGGAGATACCGGACCGTGCGGACCATGTTCAGAGATTCATGTAGATATGAGGACGGATGATGAGATTGCCGGAGTGCCCGGCAGAGAGCTGGTAAACAGAGACCATCCTCTTGTCATCGAAATCTGGAACCTGGTTTTTATACAGTTTAACCGTAAATCTGACGGCAGTCTGGAAGAACTTCCAAGCAAACATGTTGATACGGGTATGGGATTTGAACGTCTTTGCATGGTGCTCCAGCGTGTTAAATCGAATTATGATACTGATATTTTTCAAAATATTATTTCGGAGATCGGGAGAATCAGCGATAAAAATTATGGGATTGATAATAAGACAGATATAGCAATGCGCGTTGTGGCAGATCATCTCAGAGCCGTTGCTTTTGCTATTGCAGACGGACAACTGCCATCGAATAACAAAGCAGGATATGTTATAAGACGTATCTTAAGACGTGCTGTAAGATACAGTTATACTTTTCTGGATTGTAAAGAACCTCTCATGTGTAAGCTGGTCGGAGTACTTAAGAGTACAATGGGAGAGACCTTCCCGGAACTGGAGGCCCAGCAGGAATTGATTGAAAAGGTTATCAGGGAAGAGGAAGAGTCGTTTCTGCGCACTTTGTCGACCGGAATGAAACTCCTCGACGAAATAATTTTGCAGACCGGAAAAGAAAAAGATAAGGTGATCAGGGGGAAGGATGCGTTTGTTTTGTATGATACATTCGGATTTCCGTTTGACCTGACTGCCCTTATAGCCCGTGAAAATGGCCTTGGAATTGATGAGGCAGGATTTCATAAGGAGATGGAGGCTCAGAGAAACAGGTCCAGGAATGCATCTAAACTTGAAACAGGCGACTGGATTGAGATCAGGAAAACAGACGCGACAGAATTTCTCGGCTATGATAAACTTGAGTCTGAGGTCAGAATTGCCCGGTACCGTAAAGTTACTCAGAAAGGAAAGTCATATTATCAGCTTGTTTTCGACCGGACACCTTTTTATGGTGAGTCGGGCGGACAGGCCGGTGATTCAGGTTATATTGAATCGGATGGCGGGAAAACAGAAATTTTTGATACTCAGAAGGAGAATAATCTGATTGTCCACCTGACAGAAAAACTGCCTGATGATCCGGGTGAATATTTCCGTGCTGTCGTGGATATGGAGAAAAGAATGCAAACTGCAAATAACCATACAGCTACACATCTTCTTCATGCTGCCCTGCGAAAGGTGCTGGGAATGCATGTTGAACAGAAAGGATCACTGGTCAATGCAGACCATCTTCGGTTCGATTTTTCACATTTTAAGAAAATGACAGAGGAGGAGATACTGCAGGTTGAGTATTTTGTCAATGACAAAATACGTGAAAACTCTGTATGCGAGGAACACAGGAGCATAGATATGCAGGAAGCAAAAGAGATGAACGCAATTATGCTTTTCGGAGAGAAATATGGTGATTCGGTAAGGGTAGTTAAGTTTGACGATTCTGTTGAACTTTGCGGAGGAACCCATGTAAAGGCTACGGGACAGATAGGATTGTTTAAAATTGTTACCGAAAGTGCAATTGCCGCGGGAGTTCGCAGAATTGAAGCAATTACAGGCAAAAGAGCTGAGCAGTATGTAAATGATCAGTTAAAAATTCTTGATAATATCAGGGAGGCTGTAAGAGGATCCAAGGATATAATGGCAAATGTCATGAATCTTCTCAGGGAGAATTCTGAGCTCTCAAAAAGAATTGAAGCATTTGGCCGCGAGCGACTGAAAATTCTGAAATCAAGTCTTAAAAGTAAAATGTTACCCGAAAACGGGATCAATATAATTGCGGGTCAGGTTGACGTGGATGATGCTGCCATGATGAAAGACCTGGTTTTTCAGCTTAAGCAGGAGGTCGGTAATCTTTTTTTGGTTATGGGAGCAGTTATCGACGACAGACCGGCTCTCACCGTAATGATCTCTGAAAATATTGTTGAAAGCAGGAACCTTGATGCAGGTAAGATTGTAAGGGAAGCCGGACGTGAAATAAAGGGCGGCGGCGGCGGTCAGCCATTTTATGCAACTGCCGGAGGTAAGGATAAAGACGGATTACAGGCTGCTATTGATAAAGCAATTTCATTTCTTAATGAGAAAAAAGAATAAAAATTTAATTAACTTACACCCCGAAACACAAAGACCAATTATAATACTTTAATGAAGAATATTTTAATCATCGAAGATGAAGAAGAATTAAGGGATGGAATAGCAGAAATATTATCATATGAAGGGTACAATGTATCGCAGGCAGCAAATGGAAGTGAAGGCCTGAAATTAGCTGTCAAAAAGAGTCCGGATCTTATACTTTGCGATATTCTTATGCCTGAGATTGACGGATATGAGGTTTTACGGCAGTTGAAAGCCAGGAAGCAAAATGCAATTATCCCGTTTATTTTTCTTACAGCGCTTAATGAGCGTGTCAACTATCGAAGAGGTATGGAGCTGGGCGCTGACGATTATCTGACAAAACCTTTCTCCCGCGAAGAACTGCTGAAGGCCGTATCTTCTCAAATTTACAAGTATTCAAATTTCGAAAAACAGATCAAACTAAAAGTTGATCAGATTGAAAATGACCTGAGCAATAAAATTGCCTGGTTAAAAGCAGACAATGAAGAGAAGCAGGAGTATATACGTCAGTTGTCGACGCACAATGAGTACCTCGACAGTAAGTTAAAAGAGAATGAACTGAAATTGATGCAGGAATTTTTCAATTTGGTGGAGACAAATAATACTATACAAAATATAAAGAAAATAATTTCTGCCAGACTGAAGAATGTCAAACTGAATGCAGAACAGAAAAAGATATTGCTGGAGATAAAAAGCAAGTTGAATAAGAAGAAAAATCTGTTCAACAGCTGGACTGTCTTTCAGTTGAGATTCAACCAGGTTTATCCGAACTTTATTTCCAATCTGACGTCCCGGATACCCGGACTTACACAATATGAACTCGTTTTCTTGTCGGCTACAGTCATGGGATTGTCAACAAGTCAGCTGGGAGATTTACTGAACATCTCTGATGACAGTGTGAGAAAAAGCCGTTACCGGTTGAAGAAGAAACTGGGACTGACCAGGGAGAACGATCTCTTAAAATATATCCACTCTTTTAACTGCGCAGATTGAGAAGCATTTTTCTGCATAAAATAGATATATAACAATATATTTATTATATTTTTTCCGGTTTTGATCAATTGTCCATAAAATGTCTACAAACCGGACTTGCATGATGTTTCATGATGATTACTTTTGTTGCATGCATTTGTGCATCATATTAATTGTTCTGTATTTTCTTTTCAGAATCCATAATGGTTTCTGGTTCCCGTTAAAGACAGCATCTGCACTTTTTGCACAAATGTAATGTGCCGTCCGCCAGCCCCGTGACAACAAACGGGGTTGGATGGTGGGCAAATCAAAAATGAAACAGGTCAGGTACAATATATCACAGAAAAATATCTTTTGTAATGTTAATCCAGCTTTTAATATTTAAACACTATGAAAAAACCATTTTACCTTTTAGTTACCACAGTTCTCTCTGTCTTCCTTTTTTTACCGGATGTCAAATCAGATAACCGTGAAAGTGCTTCCGTTTTAGTAAATGCGAATGTTTTAGGGGCATTGTCCTTAGAAAATATCAACGATGTAAATTTCGGAAATATCTCATCTACCACAACGGGAGAAGTATTTCTGGATCCGCAGGGCACTGAAAGCAGCTTTGTCGGTGTGTCGGCCACGGCCGGGCATTTAAAAATTTCGGGAGACGGTGATCAGTCGGTCCGGGTGGGCTGGCCTGCGACCGTTGAACTTATCAATGGCGAGGGAAATACAATGACATGCACTCTTGCCGTCTCTGGTAACGGATCGGAAAACCAGTCGACCTCCTCTGATCTTATCCTTGAAGGGGATTATTGCACTTTAGGCTTAAATGCAAATTATTTTTATTTATGGATTGGCGGCAGCCTCGGTTCCCTGAATGCCATGGAGACAGGCAGCTATACCGGTACAGCAATATTTACAGTTGAGTATAATTAGTATTTGCGGTCAAAACATAGTCCCCCGGCGCATCAATTTTACTTAATGTGTTTTATTTCAATTATGTTACGTCGAGATATCATTAAGATTTTTTTTTGCACGAAACAGGGCCTGTGATTAAAGAAATTTTTGAATGCCATAGTTGTGATTGCTAATCGAATGATTTAAAAGTACGGACTTATGAATTTATTGGCTTCTTATCCGGATAAGAAGATTTTGATCTCGTTTATTTGTGACAGGATAATAAAAATTGTTATTAGCGTTGCTGCTGTTATCTGCGTGAGTTTTAACATAAAGACGGCTGCCCAGGTGACCATTTCGCCGACTGCCATGTATATTGATGACGGTCAGAGTACAGGATCGCTGCAAATAAGCAACACCAAAGATGCTGCCAGGGAGGTTTTTGTCTCTTTTGTATTTGGATATCCTTCGGCCGACAGCGCCGGGAACTTCATTACGGTTTATAATGATACCCTAAAAGCGTTACGTTACGGTATTGGCGCAAATGCAAGGGCATTTCCGCGTAAATTTATACTGCAGCCGGGAGGTCAGCAGATAGTTCGTGTTCAGATACTTAACATGCAGGATAAAAGAGATGGTGTTTACTGGGAGAGGATGATAATTACCTCCCGGGAAACTGCCGCTGTTAATGAACAGACGAATATTATCAAAGGTGTCGGAGCTGCAATAGAATATACCTTCAGGCAGAGCATACCTCTGTTCTGCCTGAAGGGCGGAACCGTCACGGGAGTAACACCAAAGGAGGTCACTGCCTCTTTTGAAGAGGGTATACTGACGGCTGTTTCGAAACTTGCTCCGGAAGGTAATGCGCCCTTTAACGGAAGTGTAACTCTGGATCTTATTGATGAATCGGGCAGAGTTGTAGCGTCTCACCGGCAGACTCTGACGCTGTATTTTGAGTCTTACCGGCGGATAGAGATAGATCTGTCTGATAAGCTCCTGCATTCAGGCAGATACTCTCTTGAATTTACCTATAGGACAGAAAGAGACGATGTGCCGGCAAGCTGTATCGTTCAGGCTGAACCTGTCAGACATACAGTCAGCATTGATATAAACAGCAGTGATTAAATGCTGATATCATTATAGATCATGATCGCCCTCCGTTATGTCCGGCAGTTGCTGAATACACAAAGTTATTAATATGATATTAAGGTATTTATAATAAAAATAATTTATGCCTGAATGATTTGTTCAGACGGGATGAGCTAAGTAATAATAAATGAACAGATGTTAACCAGCAATTCATCTTCAGGTCTGTATGCACTTTTTTTCCTGATTGCTTTTGTATTTCCGGCACTGAGGGGTGTATCTTCCTCCTTAAGTGAAAATGAAAAGATTATACTGTATTTCCATTATCCTTCAGCCGGACAGCATTATATAACTGCTGTATATGACAGCGGAAAGGTATTCCTGCCTGTTCTGGAGCTGTTTGGCACACTGGGAGTCCATGCTTACAGGACAGCAGACAGTAATGCCGTCAGGGGAACATGGATACAAAATGGCGACCGGTGGAAAATTGATTTGATCTCTTTAAAAGCTAAAAACGGGAAAAACAGACTGACCTTTTTACCTGATGATTTTCGTTCAGACAGGGATGATATCTTCCTGCCGCCGGGCATATTCAGAAAACTTTTCGGGCTGAGATTCAGAACAGATATGAATTATTTAAAAGTGGTGCTTAACAGCGATGAAAAGCTTCCCGTTGAAATGAAAAGGGAACGTGAACTGGAACATGCTGTTCTTGAGCTTCATAAACTAAAGAAGGAATATCCCCTTCTTTTTCCGGGAGAGAGAAGGTTAAGAGGTGGCGGGATTGTAGATTATAATCTGGGCTTTTTTACCGGAACTGAGTCAGGAAATTTTAACTATAGCATAACAGGGGGAATGGAGTTGCTCGGAGGAGATATGAAGGCCTCGCTGACAGGGTTCCATAATGCCCGGTCGGATATTGTTAAACTTCGCCATTTGAACTGGAGGTATGTTAAACATAAAGATCCTTTTTTAACTACCTTCCATATTGGAAATATACTAACCGGAGGAATACTGGCAAGACCGGTATTCGGAGCCGGAATTACCAATGTGCCCTTAATTCCGTTAAAGGTGCAGAGCAGACAGGTTATTGATGGATTTACTGATCCGGATTCAGAAATAGAACTCTTTATAAACAAGCGGTTAATTGATTTTACAAAAGCCGGTGAAAACGGATATTATCGTTTTGAATATAACCAGAATTATGGTTCCGCCCGGGTCAGTATTAAAATATACAAGCCCGGTGGCGAGATCATCATAAGGAAAAGGCAAATTGATCTGCCTTTTTCATTTTTACCTGAGGGGAAAATCTATTACAGTATCCAGGGGGGAATTCCGGATAATATGTCATATTACGGGAGTTTATCTTCCCGTGTCTTTCATGGTGATATCGGATGGGCAATGCACAAAAACCTTACCGTAAGAGTTGGAAGCGATTATTTTAATTATTATGAAGACCCCTCTTTTTATGGGGGTTTATCTGCAAGGTTTTTCAAACAATACTTCGCAGATGTGGATTTTTCGCCCGGGAATTTCTTCCGGACAGGAGCCAGGGTAAGATATGCCTCAGGTACCGGTGCAAGAATATTGTATACTGTTTACAACGGTGAAAATCTGTATAATCCCGGAGATGCGCGTGAAAAGTTATATACCTGGTTTTATCTGCCTTTCAGATTTTCAGATCTGGCGAACGGATTAAGAACTGCTTTGGAACATGTAAAAAGCGTGCATCAGAAGCGGACAGGTTACAGTGTCGGCTTTAATTCCCGAATAAGAGGTTTAAATGTCAGTGTGGATTATTCGGTACAATCCTTTTCAGATATGGCTGCATCAATCAAAAATGACCGGTTTGTCTCTCTGGCTGCCGGATATTATTTTTCTTCCCGTCAGTCTGTGCCCGACTTTCTGCGGAGAATGTACATGCGTGCTGAATGGCGTGGGAACACATTAAATTTAAATAATGGAAATGCCGGTATCAGGATTACTAAATCTTTTTGGAACAGAGGTCAGGTATCTTTTCACGCCGGCTATGATCTGTCACGAAGGGTGATGAATTTTCATTCGGTGGTCAGCCTTGACCTTAAACCGTTCAGACTGGTCAGTCGTTATGCTCATACAGGCAAAACTAAAATATTCAGACAAAATGTATCTGGCTCCGTAATATTCGACAGTGAAAGTGATAAAATTATAACCTCCAACCGGGCACAGACAGGCATGTCTGGTATCAGTGTAGTGATGTTTTCTGATATAAACGGAAATGGTTGTTTCGATAAGGGTGAAACCGTAATACCGGCTCAGTCTGTACGTATCGACCAGTCGGCCGCATACAGTCTGGAAGAAGACGGGATCTTAAGAATCAGCCGGCTGACAGGATACCGGAGATATAACGCAGAGATTATCAGGGAAGCGTTACCGGATCCCTTACTTGCTCCTATGGTCAGCCGGTTTTCTTTTATAACGGAACCCAACCGGTTTAAGCGAATAGAAATCCCGCTTTACAGGACCAGCATTCTTGAGGGGAAAGTCACCATACGTGAAATAGAAAATTGTTATTACCGGGGAGGCATAAGATTGATTATAACTGCAACAGACAGAGAATTTAAAAAGGTTGTCAGTACATTTTCAGATGGAACCTTTTACTGTATGGAATTACTTCCCGGTACCTATACTCTTGAAGTTGACCCGGATCAACGGGATCTCCTAAGTGCTGAAAGTTCTCCTGAATATCAAAAATTTGAAGTCAGGGCAGATGAGGCCGGCAGTACTGTAAAAAAAGAGATTATTCTTGATATCGGGGGCATTTTTAATTAATGAAGCGATAAATTTATATTTTGTTTTGAATCTATTGTTCAAAATTGTATTTTAATCGGAAATATTGATTTTACAGGTGTATCGGGATATTACTCCTAAGGCGGTACCTTAATACACTTGAAAGTCATAATGTTTTTATTAACGTTAATCATATCTGTATTATGAAGAATTACCTGGTAAAAAAGGATACGATTCCGGTGAAAGCTGCCTTTCCTGTAATCGACGCACACAATCACCTTTGGGGTAACTGGCAGGTGGATAAGGTTCTGCAGACAATGGACGAGGTTGGTGTAGTATGTTATTGTGACCTTACAGGTAATGTTCACATTGAATTTTCCGGGGGAGGGTATATCATCACTCCCGGCAATATTTCAGATTTTTTTGAAAACTGCGGATTAAAATATCCCGGGCGGTTTTATTGTTTTACAATGGCAAATTTTGCCCGGCCTGTTCATGAGCCTCTTTTTACCGATCATAAAGCATTTACTGAGGAGTGTATAATAACCCTGAACGAACATGTCAGGATGGGTGCGAAAGGATTGAAACTGCTTAAAGAGCTGGGGCTTCATTACCGCGATAAAGACGGGAATCTTATCAATGTTGATGATGAAAGACTGGCTCCCGTATTTGAGGAGGCAGGCCGACTCGGAATACCTGTTCTGATACACCAGGCTGATCCTTCAGGATTTTTTGAGCCGGTAACAGAAGAGAATGAACATTATGAATCTTTGCTGAAGTATCCTTCATGGAGTTTTGCTGATAAAAAATTTCCACGTAAAGGGGAGCTGTTGAAAAGAAGGGATAACCTGGTGAGGCAGCATCCCGGAACTGTATTCATTTTACCTCATGTTGCCAATCATGCTGAAAATTTAGGTTATGTGGCAGATCTTCTCGATAATAATAAGAATGTGTATACAGATTTTTCTGCCAGACTTGATGAGTTGGGCAGACAGCCCTATTCATCAAGGGAGCTGTTTATTAAATATCAGGACCGGATTATTTTTGGCACTGATATGCCGGCCAATATTGATAGTTCTGTTGATATGTACCGGACCTCTTTCAGGTTTCTGGAAACATATGACGAGGCTTTTTATGCACCTGATTACGACGGAACATTTAACAGGGCGCGCTGGCCTGTTTGCGGCATAGGTCTGCCGCCAAATGTTCTTGAAAAGATATATTTCAAAAATATTTTAAAAATTATTCCTTCTCTTAAGGAGAGTATTGATAATGAAATTATAAAAAATTATAAATTATGATTAAAGCTAAAGCAGGTTTTATCGTTTTCGGTGTACATAAAGACGGACTGTTGGATCCGATGGGAACACCGTTTATTGACAGTGAGTTGGTAAAAAATGCAAGGGAGGCACTGGAGAATGCCGGACTTGAAATTGTGGAGCATGATATTATTCTGGCAACAAAAAAGGAGGCAAGAGAGTGTTTTGAGAAGTTTAAAACCAGAAATGACATTGATTCCATAGTGCTCTTTTCCGGCACCTGGGTTTGGGCGGCTCATCTGATTGGTGCGCTTCGCGACTTTGCCACCTCAGGTAAAGGCATAGTCCTGTGGACCAATCCCGGCAGTCAGGGTTGGCGACCGGTAGGCGGTTTGGTAATGCAGGGGGCAATGAAGGAGATCGGATTGAAACACAGATTTGTATACGGGAGTTATGAGGATCCGGGCGAAATTGAAAAAATAACCTCCTATGTCAGGGCAAGTGCACTGCTCAGGTCGCTCAACATGTCTACAATAGGAACATTTGGAGGCAGGGGCATGGGACAGACATGCGGTGCAGCTGATCCCTCTCAGTGGATGAAGGTTTTCGGTGTCGATATAGACTCAAGGGATACTGCCGATCTGTTAAAGGAGGCCAGGGCAGTTACAAAGGAAGAGATTGAAGATACAAAAAAAGCTTGCAAAAATATTTCTCCGAACCTATTCCTGACAATGAACAATCAGACCGCTCAGTAAGTCTGTATATAGCTATCAAAAAGCTTATTGAGAAAAACGGGTGGGATTTTTATACCATCCAGTCGTTTCCCGGACTTGGTGATGAATACAGCGCAACCTGCTTTGCGCAGAGTATAATGCTGCAGGAGGGCATGGGCACTTCAACACTGGGCGATTTCAATACAGCAATGACAGTTAAATGTCTGACATATCTGAGTGATGATCCTGTTTATTATGGTGATCTGCAGCATGTGGACAAAACAAACAACGAGATCAAGATCATTGGTGACGGAGCTTGTCCGCCTTCGCTTGCCGGGGAGATCGGCCCTGCCGGATTTGCAGAGCACGGCATACCTACAGAGGGCGAGGCGGGAGGTCTTTCAATCAGGCTTGTATGCAAACCGGGAGAGGGAGTATTGGCCAGGCTGGGCAGGAACAACGGAAATTTTGAAATGGTTATTTGTCGTTGTTCTGTCTTTGAGCCGCCTGTTGAAGAACTCGAAAAAAGAAAGAGTGAATGCGGAATTCCTTTCTGGCCTCACGGGTTTGTTAAAGCACACTGTGATATTGACAAACTGCTTGAGTCGTGGAATAATGAATATGCATGCCTTGCATACGGAGCCGGACTTTATGAGGAGTTAAATGCTTTTTGTGAATTATCAGGTATTAAGGTAATTGCACTTTAAATCTTCTTTTTAAAAATATTATGCCGTTAGTAGTTGAAAGACAACAAGTTTTAGACATATATGCAAAAGCCTGCGATAACAGGTGGGTAATTCCCTGTTTCGGAACAGAGAATCTGACAACAACAGAAGCAATCCTGGCAGCAGCACTTGAATTCAGCCGGAAATCGGGAATACCTGATATTCCTGTGACAATAGCTATAACAAATCAGTATGGACACAGAAGCCAGTCGGCCAATTATACCCATACAAAGTTGTGGGATATTGGGTTGAAGCTGTTTCTTGCAGATACAGAGATATTGACATACAAAGGATCTCCGTTTGAAAAGCTTAATGTAATGATTCATCTTGACCATACTCAGTGGGACAGGGATGAACCGCTGTTGAGCTGGGATATGAACAGGTTTTCTATGATCATGTATGATGCATCTGAATTACCTCTGGAGGAGAATATCAAAAAAACCGCTGCGTTTGTTGAAAAGAACAGGGATAAGATAGTAATTGAGGGGGCGTGTGATGAGGTTGTTGATGCAACCGGGGGAGAGGTAAGCAAACTGACAGATCCCGAAGATGCGGCTGTATATTTTGAGAAGACCGGGGTTGATTTCATTGTCGCCAATATGGGTACTGAACACAGGGCAAATTTCTCAGATCTCAAATACAGAGGCGATCTTGCCAGGGAAATCAGTAAAAAAACGGGCCCGAAGCTTGTATTGCACGGAACATCGTCGGTGGGAGCTGACCAGATCAGGAATCTTTTTTATGATGGTATTGTAAAGGTAAATATCTGGACAGCACTTGAAAGAGACAGCTCTCCGGTTCTCATGGAGGAGATGGTCAAAAATGCTTCGAAAATATCAGGAAGAGAAGCTGCTCAACGGCTAAAGGATAGTAATTACCTGGGTTCATCGGTCAATACCTCGGAAAACAGGTCATTGTCTTATTTTACTACAGTATACCGTCAGGATATTGTTTTTGAAAAGATGAAGAGCATTGTAATGTCCTATTTTGACATGTGGTACAGATAAATATCAGCTTATTTTTTAAAACAAATAGCGTTATTTATCTGCATCGAAATTTTTAAATAAATGGTAATCAATAAGATAAATATTATTAATTTGTTTAAAAGGGTGTTTATTGCCTTTGTTAGACCGTATTCAGATATTGACAATGAATTATTTCCTTGGAATTGATATTGGTACAAGCGGCTGTAAGGCCGTGGCGTTCGATGATAACGGCAGGCAAATTTCTTTAGCTTATCGTGAGTATGACATTTGTTCCCAATATCCCGGCTTTGCCGAACTTGACACTGATGAGGTTATTGACTGCTGTTTTCAGGTTATACGGGAGACGACAATGAATCTTGAGAAAGGTGCTGTAAAAAGTATCGGAATATTGAGTCAGGGTGAGGCTTTTATACTTATTGACCAAAAAGGTAATGCATTATGTAATGCATTTGTCTCATCAGACTCAAGGGCTGATTCATATGTAAAATCGTGGCCGGAAAGTCTTGGCGCAGAAAAATTATACAGGATAACCGGACATACTCCTCATCCTATGTTCTCTCTTTTTAAATTACTCTGGATTAAAGATAATTTACCCGGTATTTGGGATAAGTGTTACAGGATTTTGTGTTTTGAGGATCTTCTGCAATTCAGGCTCGGAATTTTAAATCCTTCGATAAGCTGGTCTCTGGCGGGCCGGACTATGCTTTTTGATGTTGTAAACCACTGCTGGAGTGATGAGATACTCGGGAAGGCCGGCATTAATAAGTTGCAGCTTTCAGTACCCGTACCTTCAGGCTCATTAGCCGGATTTGTGAAAGGGAGAGTTGCTGAAGATCTTGGTTTAAGTGACGGAACCATGGTTGTTACAGGAGGGCACGACCAGACCTGCTCGGCAATAGGTGCAGGAGCATTGAAACCGGGAATGGCTGCTTATTCAGCAGGTACCGTGGAATGTATAACGGCCGGATTCGCAATGCCTCTATTCAATAATGAATTAAGGATAAATAATTTTTGCACATATGATCATGCTGCACCCGGACTTTATGCAACTCTTGCTTTCAGTCTTACAGGCGGTAACCTTCTGAAGTGGTTCAGGGATCAGTTTGGGAGAGCAGAGAAGGAGGCTGCCGGAAAGTTGAATTTGAGTCCATATCAGCTCCTTACAGATAAATTGCCTGCAAAAGCCTCAGATTTGCTGGTTTTGCCATATTTCACACCATCAGGTACACCCTATTTTGATACATCTGTTAAGGGTGCAATATTGGGACTCGATCTCTCAACAACCAGGGAAGATATTTTAAAAGCACTTCTGGAGGGAGTTATCATGGAGATGCGTCTGAATATTGAGATACTTGAAAAATCAGGTTACAGAATAGATGAGTTAGTGGTAATTGGCGGAGGTGCAAAATCTCCGGTTCTCAATAAATTGAGGGCAGATATACTGAACAAGCCGGTAATTACACCTGATGTCACTGAGGCCGGATGCAAAGGAGGGGCTCTTCTTGCCAAATCAGGATATTGCAACCAGGGAATTGATGATATTGCAGGAAAATGGATTATTCATGATGAAAAGATTCTGCCTGAAAATGGAGATATATATAATGAGAAAATGAGCAGATATAAAAAATTATACCCGGTTTTAAAGAAAAATTTCTTTTAAAAGGGCAATTTTTTTTAACACTGTCCTTAAAATGTGCATAATATATATTATATTTTTTAAAATATGGTCATTACCTTTGGATAATTGAAATATTGAAGAGTTAACAGGATAAAAGCTGAAGTTTGTTATACATTACTCCCCAAATACACTGTTGAATGTCCCAAACTCAGTGTTAACAGCCCGGACCTGCGTCCGGGCTTTTCTATGCACCTTATTCTCTCGTTTTTATTTTACATGTCCATATATTGTCCATACTAAAATCTTGAAATTGAGAATATTTGATTCTATTTTTGAGGTGACAATAATGTTCGATGAATGTGTGTCCGCTTTATTAAACCAGATAGTTTTTATTGAGGAATTATCTTTTGATCATTACCATTAACACATAAATTGAAGTTGTTGCCACATTCAATTGAAAATCCAGCCCCGTATTTTAAGGGGCTGGTATTTTTGAAATAATTATGCAGATATCCGATATTAAAGTCATTCAGCAGAATTTAAAATCTGTCCGCGGCTACAGGCAAAAAGTTGTTGGTTCACCGGCTTAAATTGTTTTTATACTGTCTACAAAATGTCTATAAAATGGCATTATTTTTTATTTTATATATGTCTATTTTTGTTCAAGCTCATAATGTGGTTTTATTATCACTTTTAAAACCCGGAAGTTCCTCTTTTTGCTTCCGGGTTTTTATCCCTATGTAAATTCTGTTTTATTTCAAAGAAAAGTAAGATCATGAAACGAATACTTATAATAGAAGATGATAAAGATTTATTGGAGGAGATATCTGATATGCTTAGATTTGAAGGTTATGATTTTATTCAGTGCCAAAGTGGGGAACAGGGTATACATCTGGCTCAGAAGAACGACCCGGACCTGATTTTATGTGATATAGTAATGCCGGGAATCAGTGGGTTTGATGTCCTTGGTGAATTGCGAAAAGATAAAGCGACATCTGTAATTCCGTTTATTATTATTACTGCACTTGATGAAAATAAAAACCTGAGAAAAGGTATGGAGATGGGAGCTGATGATTATCTCATTAAACCATTTTCACGTATTGAATTAATAAATACCCTGAAAGCACGTCTGCTGAAGCACGATATTATGTCAAAAAATATTGCCGAGGTACGTGACAGTATAATCTATGCCTTACCTCATGAATTCCGGACACCGGTCAATACAATAATGGGTTTTGGTGAAATAATAAGAGACGAGGCAGAAAATATGGTTGCAGAGGATATCTCAGTTATGGGCAGGTCTATCTATGAAAGTGGAGTGAGGTTATATGAGATTATCATCAAGTACTTAACATATGTCGACATTGAAGTTAACAGGAAAAAAAAGAGATTTACTGTTGTAAATGATCTTTCCGGGATACTTGAAAAGACAATATTTAATGTTGCAATGAACAGGAATCGTGTTGATGATTATGTGGTAAATATGAAGGATTGCAGAATTGAAGTCATTGAGGAATGGTTTATTTTTGCCATTAAAGAATTGATAGATAATGCTTTTAAATTTTCTGAATCCGGGAAGCCGGTGTCTGTTGAATCGAAATATTCAGGTAACAGTATAGAAATTCTTATAAAGGATGAAGGTCACGGGTTCCCCCCGGAGGTAATGAATAAAATAGACATGTTTGTGCAATTTGGCAGGGCTGGTTTTGAGCAACAGGGCATTGGAATGGGATTATTCCTGGCTAAAAAAATTATTGAATTACATGCCGGATCACTCAGTATTGAGAGTATTAATGGTTCAGGATCTGTTGTTAAAATAATTTTACCATGTCTTAACTGATTTTTTTAAAAAATACCGGGTTAATATTGCTTTTAAAATTATTTGATATTTGTCCGCCATGGTTGGCATTTTTAATAAAGAGTGATGTAAATGCCGGTTTATCATTGCAGGCTGCAGAAAATTGAATATATTAGTGTTTTTCTTAACTGCATGATTATTCATCAGGGATGCTAATTTATCATATTTTAGTAAGTATTATCAAAGTGTTATGAATCTTGTTAGTTTGATTGAACAGATGCAGGCAGGGATTTTGTTTGAAGATCCGGCAGGTAAAATAGTGAAGGTCAATCAATATTTTTGTGATCTGTTTAAAGTTTTTATATCGCCGTCAGAACTTATCGGAAAGGAGAGTAAGAAAATTATAAGTATTATTTGTAATTATCTTGTGATCGATTCAGATGAGTATCTTTCATTGATCAATTTGAGAATGAAAGAAAAGAAAGTCGTGAAAGGCGATGAGATATGTTTAAATGATGGCAGGATTCTGAGCCGCGATTATGTTCCTGTAAAAGAAGACAATGCATTGTCGGGCCATTTGTGGCAGTATTATGATATCACTGAAACCAGGCTAAGAGAAAAATACTACAATGTGCAGCGAGAGCTGGGGTTCAGTCTTGCGTATGTCTCAAATCTAAAACAAGCCTTAAAACTTGTACTGGATGTAGTTAATAAAATTGATGTGATACATGCAGCTGGTATCTATCTGTTGAAACCCGGCTCGCCGCTTCCTGAGCTGATCATTCAATCGGGATTTTCCGATGAGTTATTGAAAGAGACGAAATCATATAAGTCGGGTACACCTCATTATGACCTGATGATGAGTGGAGTTCCGTTTTATGAAGATATAAGAGATATTGGATTTCATAATGAAATTCTTCTGAAAGAACAATTCAGATTTATCGGGATTGTACCTGTCAAAAATGACGGCAAGGTAATTGGTTCAATAAATATTTTATCGCGTGACCATAATGAGTTTGGCATAGATGTAAAAAATGCACTTGAATCAATTGTATCTCAGATAGGAGGTGCTTTTGCCCGTATTGAAGCGCAGAATGAAATTCTCAGGAGCCGAAAAAATTTTCAACTGCTGTTTGAGACTATAGACGATTTTGTGATAGTAATGGATACTGACTGCAAAATAATCTGTTCAAATCCTGCGTTCAGGGAAAAGCTTGGTTACCTTCAGGAGGATCTGCAAGGCAAATCTCTGATGGAAATTTTTCCGCGGGAAAAAGAGTCTGATGTCGCCGGTATGACAGGTGAAATGAGGCAGGGAGTATTCAATCCGAATAATATCCCTTTCTGTTCAAAAACCGGGACTTTAGTGCCTGTCGAAACAAGAATAATAGCAGGTCAATGGGATGGGAAGGATGCTTTCTACGCAATTTCACGTGACCAGTCGGAGAAAAAAATAGCAGAGAAAGAACTTAAAAGGAGTGAAATTAAATGGCAGTATGCTCTTGAAAGTTCAGGAGATGGTCTGTGGGAATGGGATATTGAGACTGATACAGTATTTTTTTCAGGCCAGTGGCTTAAGATGTTTGGTTATTCCGCAGGCGATCTGACCGGCACACGCAGCGAGTGGGAAAAACTCATTCATCCCGGCGATTTAGCAGAGGTGAAAAGGAACCTTGATATACACTTCAGGTCTGAGTTGCCAATATACAGAAGTGTTCACAGGGTCCTCTGTAAAGACAATTCATATAAATGGGTTATTGAGAGGGGAAAAATAATGACATGGAACGATGCTGGATTTCCGGAAAAGATGATCGGAACTTCTGCCGATATATCAACAATGAAGGAAAATGAAAATTCACTTGAGCTTGCTTTACGAAAGGAGAGGGAGTTGAATGAGTTGAAATCCCGTTTCGTTTCCCAAACATCTCACGAATTCAGGACACCACTTTCTACAATGCTGATTGCCGTGGAATCACTTGAGGCATATTATAACAATATGACTGATAAACAGAGGGAGCAAAAAATTATGAGAGTAAAGAACAGTATTCTTTACTTAAAAGGTATTATCGAAAAAGTATTGAATTTGTCTCATCTGGAATGCGGCAAAATGAAATTTGAAGCAGAAAAGCTGGAACTAAACAAGTTTCTTGGTTTTGTTATATCCGAAACTGTTGAAAACATTAATTGTCAGCATAATATAGAATTTAAAAAATCTCCGAAGCCCATTTGGATAAATATCGACAAGCAGATGATAAGGCAGGTTATTAATAATCTTATTTCCAATAGTTGTAAATATTCTCCTCTGTTGTCGACCATCAAAATTAATCTGATATGTAAAGATTCATATGCAGTAATTAATTGCGAAGACAGGGGAATAGGGATCGCAGAAGAGGAGGAGGATAAGATTTTTGAACCGTTTTACCGGGGCACAAATGTGGGAGAAATAAGAGGTACAGGTCTCGGTTTGGCGCTGGCCATGCAATTTGTTAAGGCTCATAACGGTACGATTACTTATGTTCCGGGCGCTGAGGGAGGTACAGTCTTTACAATACGGCTACCACTGGAAACAGATTTGACCTGAGTTTTTGTTTTATTCCAAATAAGGATTATTTTCATTGCCTCAAAAGGAATAAAAAATGAAGAGAATTTACGGGTTTATTACCTCAATGCCGTTTATGGCATTCATACTGCTTACACTTGCATTTTCAATGGCTACAGCTACATTTGTCGAGAGCAGCCGGGGTACCGCTGCTGCAATATCTCTTATATATAACACGCACTGGTTCGAACTGCTATGGGCCCTGTTTGCACTGAACCTGATCAACAACATCATTAAATATAAACTTTACTTAAAAAAAAGAGTGACTATTGGTCTCTTCCATGTCGCATTTTTGATAATTCTTGCAGGAGCTGTTATTACCCGTTATATAAGTTTTGAGGGTACAATGCATATTCGTGAGCAGGAGAGTTCAGATTATATCGTATCGTCTGACGACTATATTTATGTTGCTTTCGGTGATGAAGAGGTTGCGAAGAAGGTTAAATTGTCGGAATTCAGCGTAAAGAAGTTTTCATCTGAGATCAAATCTGACGGTAAAATTATAAAAATTCAGTCTGCAGGATTTATATCCGGAGCCGAAAGAAAAGCAGTACCTTCACGATCCGGCAAGTCGGTGATTGACCTGGTATTTACCTCTCCATCACGCAAGGGGATGCATTCAGCGGTACTTTCACAGGGTAATAATCTGGATGATTCAGGTGTAACGGTCGGATTTGATTCCGGAGGTAATAGCTCTATTGCATTTTTTACGGATGGTGAAATACTGTACCTTACTGCAAATGAATCTGTTAAGGAGAGTACGATGGCAGGTAACGATGAGAGTGAGTTTGCCGCGGGGGATACCATTGCTGTGAAGAATATGTTTCTTTATAATTTTGGAAATTTCAGATTCTTAGTGCGGAATTTTTATCCATTGGCTGAGCTGACGGCTGTGAAGAGCAGTGTAGAGACAAATGAAGATGCCCTTATCTTAAGGATTTCTACAGGATTATCTGAAGAGACTGTCACTCTTTTCGGACATTCCGGATACATTCCGGATACATTAAAGGTACCGTTAGAAGGGAAAATTCTGAAACTTGCTTACGGGGCAAAGAAAATTACCATCCCCTTCAGAGTGTTTTTGAAAGATTTTATTTTTGAACGTTATCCCGGTTCAGACTCCCCTTCATCCTTTGCATCGGAGGTAAAAATTGTTGACGAACAGGAAAATCTGGAAAAAAACCTTACTATATCGATGAATAAGCCAATTCTTTACAAAGGATATAAATTTTTTCAATCATCATACGACGGGGATGAAAAGGGGACTATACTATCGGTGAATCACGATTTGCTGGGAGCGGTCATAACATACATTGGTTATGCACTGCTTACCCTGTGCATGCTTCTTTCTTTATTTGCCAGGCACTCTTACTTTTTAATCCTGGCCCGGCATTTGAAAAAGACCGTTAATAAGGTACCGGCAATAACTGTTTTGTTCCTGGGTATTTCAGTAGTTTCGTCTGCACAGTCAGGTATTGGAGCAGGTATTCCCCCGATATCTCCTGAAGTTGTAAATGAGTTTAGCCGGCTGTGGGTTCAGGGAGCAGATGGCCGGATTGAACCAATGTCAACACTATCAGGAGAGATTGTCAGAAAGATAAGCAGGAAATCAACGCTTTTCGGGAAGAGTCCGGATGAAGTGGTATTAAGTATGATAAGCTATCCTGAAATTTGGCGTTCAATGCCGGTTATAAGGGTATCTAACAAAGCTTTGGTCAGTCGCCTGGGAATTAAAGATAAGTATATCTCAGTTAATCAGCTTATTGATAACCAGGGTAATTATTTGATCGCAGAGGATGTAAGGAATGCATACAATAAAAATCCGGTGTTTCGAAACAGACTCGATAAGGAGTACATTTATCTGGATGAAAAGGTGAGTATCTGTTTTATTGTTTTCAGAGGTTCAATTTTTCGACTTTTCCCCTCCGGGACAAGAGAGGAACGATGGCATTCTCCCGGTGATGAAGCAGTTGAATATTCGGGAGGCGATTCTATTTTCATAAAAGACGGGTTTGATTATTTTGTAAATTCAATTATTCAAAAGGATTTTGAAGAGTCGCTGAAAATTATTGAATCGACAGACCGGTTTCAAAAAAGATACGGAAAAGATCTTTTACCATCTGATTCAAAAAAGATGGCTGAAATTTATTATAATAAGGTGAATCCGTTTGAAAGGATATTTCCTTTTTATCTCCTGACAGGATTTGCACTTCTCTTATTCCTGTTTATTAATATCTTCAGATTTAAAACATTACCTGGTTATGTAATTAAAGTTTTTCTTGTTGCTGCTCTTGTTATTTTTATTGTGCACTCTGCAGGATTAATTTTACGCTGGTATATTTCCGGTCATGCCCCGTGGAGTAACGGGTACGAATCGATAGTTTATGTGGCATGGGCATCAATGCTGGCGGGATTGATCTTCGGACGTAAATACCCTATGGTTGTTGGAACAGCCGCTTTTCTTTCGGGAATCTCACTTTTTGTTGCCCATTTAAGCTGGATGAACCCTGAGATCACCAATCTGGTACCGGTCTTAAAATCATACTGGCTGACAATCCATGTATCTGTCATTACCTCCAGTTATGGTTTTATCGGACTGAGCGCGTTTCTGGGTGTTCTGGTGCTGATTTTGATAGTAATCAGGGATAAGCATAATGCGAACAGGGTTAATTTGATTATTAACCAGTTAACCACCATTAATGAGATGTCAGCCATGGTGGGGCTATATTTCCTGACAATCGGTACTTTTTTCGGAGCCATCTGGGCTAATGAAAGCTGGGGCCGCTATTGGGGCTGGGATCCCAAAGAGACCTGGTCGCTAATAACTATTATAGTATATTCATTTATTGTTCATATGAGATTAATTCCATCACTGAGAGGGGTTTTCAAATATAATTTAGCCTCTGTGATTGGATTTGGTTCAGTGCTGATGACCTATTTCGGTGTAAATTATTACCTTAGCGGACTCCATTCATACGGCAGCGGATCTTCATCGGGTATTCATCCTCTATTTTTTGTAATTGTATCATCACTTGCAGGATTGATGGTGTGGGCAGCTTTTAAAGATTCAAATTTTCAAAAGGAAACATAATAAATTTTTAGAACCCAAGGGTCTTATATTCGATTTATTTTATTACAAGTTGTTGAATATAAGCGATTTATTGTTTATTTTGAATTATTTTAAATTAAAATAGTAAATTATTTAAACGATATTACACAGAATAGGCATTTGGTAAAAGGAGTAATTTTGGCTATTTGATTTAAAAATATAAGAAATGGCTGTTAAAGTTACGCGCACATTTGACATCCTTGACAGGTATTTAGAGGAATTTCCCCGCAAGGATGCTCTGGGAGGGAAAAGAGACGGTGACTGGTATACCTACACCATCGAACAATATTATGAGAAATCCTGTCAGTTTGCCTTTGGACTTCTGGCACTCGGACTGAAAAAAGGTGACAAGGTAGCCACAATTACAAATAACCGGCCGGAATGGAATTTTGCAGATATGGGCATGGCAATGGCCGGGATAGTGCATGTGCCTGTTTATCCGAATATCAGTGCAGATGAATACAGATATATTCTGGGACACTCCGAAGCCAGGATACTGATTGTCGGCGACAGCAAAATCTATAAAAATCTGTATCCGGTTGTGGAAGATATATCAACACTGGTGAAGGTATACTCCTTTGAGGAGATTGAAGGTGTTGACCATTTTGATAAAATTCTGGAACTGGGTGAATCAAACAGAGATAAACTTAAAAACAGGTTAGAAGAGATAAAGGATTCAATACAACCCGAAGATCTGGCCACCCTGATTTACACATCAGGAACTACAGGCGTACCAAAAGGAGTTATGCTTACCCATTTCAACCTGGTTTCCAATTTTAAAGCTCATTCAAAAATGCACAGGCTGGGCAAAGATCACAGGGTAATTAGTTTTCTACCCCTTTGCCACGTATATGAGAGGAGTGTAAATTATCATTTTCAGTATAAGGGAATGACCGTTTATTATGTGGGTAATCTGGGGCAGATTATGTCTGCAATTAAAGAGATCAGGCCTCATATGTTCAATGCGGTTCCAAGATTACTTGAGAAGGTTTATGATGGTTTTGTTGCCAAAGGGAAGGAGTTAACCGGTATTAAAAAGATTTTGTATTTCTGGGCATTACGATTAACACGTCATTTTGAATATAATAAAAAGTATAATTCGTTATTAAAGTTAAAAATTAAAATTGCTGATAAACTTATTTATTCCAAATGGCGTGAGGCACTCGGAGGAAATATTGTTTATGTAGTATCAGGAGGAGCCTCTCTTCAGCCGGGAATAGCCCGGACTTTAGGAATGTCAGGGATGTATAACCTTGAGGGTTATGGTCTTACCGAAACCTCACCTGTAATTGCCGTAAATAATCCTGTGTCAGGAGAGATGAAGATAGGGACTGTCGGTCCGGTACTGGAGGGATTTGAGGTTAAGATAGCGGAGGACGGAGAGATACTTTGCAAGGGATCAGGATTAATGAAAGGGTATTATAAAGATCCTGAAATGACTGCTGAAGTAATTGACAGTGATGGCTGGTTTCATACGGGCGATATCGGAGTTTTTGAAGATGGGAAGTACCTTAAAATAACAGACCGTAAAAAAGAAATTTTTAAACTTTCGGGAGGTAAGTATGTGGCACCGCAGCCAATTGAGAATAAGCTGAAAACTTCCGACCTGATTGAACAGGTAATGGTAATCGGAGCCGGTGAAAAATTTGCCAGCGCGCTTATTGTGCCAAATTTTCCATTGCTTCACAAATGGTGTTCGGACAATAAAATATTGTTTGAGAATAATGAAGAGCTGATTGCAATTCCCGAGGTAACAGAGCAAATCAGGCATGAAGTGGATATCATAAACCAGACCCTCAGTACCCATGAAAAGATAAACCGCATTCGTCTTGTAGGTGATGAGTGGTCGCCGGCAACAGGTGAGTTGTCGCCTACATTAAAACTTCGCCGTGCAGTGATAGCAGCCAAATATCAGAAACTTATTGATGAAATATATTCAATTAAAAAAAATTAATTAATGAGAATGAAATATCTGTTTTTCCTGTTGATTTTACCACTAAGCTCATTAATGGCAGGAACACCGGTATGGTCCAGGCATGAGATACAGTTTAAGAGCAGTAAACTATATGACAATCCTCTCTATGATGTAAAGGATTTTAAGGTGATCTTTACCGCACCGTCCGGAAGAGAAAGGATAGTTCGCGGATTCTGGGACGGAGATTATGACTGGAAGGTACGTTTCATGCCTGATGAAACAGGTGTGTGGAAATTCCAGACAATATGCTCCGATAAAAGCAACACAGGATTAGATAAGCAATCGGGGGAGTTCGTGTGTGTTACAAACGAAAGTGAAGAGCCTGTCTTTCGTAATGGAGCTGTAAAACATGAACCAGGTAAATATTATCTCTCTTATGATAACGGTACTCCTTTTTTCTGGCTTGCCTGCACTGCATGGAATGGAGCACTTAAATCTACCCCGGAAGAGTGGGATTATTATCTTGAACAGAGGAAAAGGAACAATTATAATGTAATCCAGTTAGTGACCACAGAATGGCGGGGATGTGACAAAACTCCTGAGGGGTTGACCGCCATTGAGGGCACCGGATATATTCATGTTAATCCTGAATTTTTTAAACGGATAGATGAGCGCATTGATGCAGCAAATGCAAAAGGCTTGGTTGTTTCACCTGTTGTATTGTGGGCCCTGCCCTCAGGTCAGGGTCGCCATCTGAGTCCGGGCTACACTCTTCCCCTTGATGAAGCTGTTTTGCTTGCTAAATATATTGTTGCAAGATACCAGGGGAACCATGTTATATGGACATTGGGAGGAGACGGCAGATATTACAATGAGCAGGAGGTCAAGTGGAAGGAGATAGGCCGGCAGGTATTTAACGGTACAGATCATGTACCAGTTACTTTGCATCCCCATGGAAGCTCCTGGGTGGGCGATATCTACGATCAGGAAGATTGGTACAGTCTAATGGGATATCAGTCCTCGCATAATAACGGAGAGAGGGTGGTTAACTGGATTAACAAAGGTCCTATGTCACAAATGTGGAGCAAACTGAAGCCCATGCCATACATAAATATGGAACCCAATTATGAAGAGATAAATTTCAGGATTACAGCTAAAGATGTCAGGAATGCAAGTTACTGGAGTATCTTTGCAACACCTGCAGCAGGAGTAACATACGGAGCTAACGGAATATGGCCCTGGCTGGCTCCGGGTGAGCTGATCCTGAATCATGGAGACAAAGGAGGAGTTACCGGCTGGCGAAAGAGTATTGATTTCCCGGGAAGCATACAAATGGGCTATCTGGCCGGTTTTATTAATCAGTTTAATTGGCCGGACCTCTGGCCGGCTAATGAAATACTGGCAGTACAACCCGGTGAAAAGGTTTATAATCACTGGATATCAGTAGTAAAAAGTTCCAACGGAGATATTATTATTGCATACATTCCCGAAAAGTCTGATGTTAAGTTGTTTAATCCTAAGGGTGAGAAATATTCCGCTCAGTGGTTTAATCCGGTTACTAACACTTACTCTGATGCTGAAATTTCATGTCAGGATAAATCAATTCAATTTAAACATGATTTTGATAATGACATGCTCATAATCCTGAAAAAAGAAAACTAATTCTTTCCGGAGGTAAGAGATCAGACTGATTCAAAACCATCTCTTCAGGTTTGGTTTTTACTGTCAGAACGATTATTTCTGTTGTAATCATTTGTTTGTATTAATTATATTTGCAGAAGAATATAAATTTAAAGTTACCGGAAATGTCAAAAATCAGATTAATAACTGTTGCTGTTGCACTATTCGCTTTTTTTGCCTGCACCCCGGGCGGAAATACAGATGGACCTGTTCGTCCGTGGACTGAGAATCCATGGTTCTGGGAATATAAAGGTGAACCCGTAATGCTGCTGGGCGCCAGCAGTGATGATAATCTGTTTCAGTGGCCGGCTGAAATACTTGTGCCGCATCTTGATTCAATGAAAGCAGCAGGTGCCAATTACGTTCGGAATACAATGAGTGACCGCCGCGATAAAGGATTTGAGTTATATCCTTTTAAACAGTTGGATAATGGAAAGTATGACCTTTCACAATGGAATGAACAGTACTGGGAGAGATTCGGTTTTTTCCTTGAAGAGACTGCCAGGAGAGATATTATTGTTCAGATTGAAGTATGGGACCGGTTCGACTATGCCCGGGAGAACTGGCCTTCACATCCCTATAATCCCCAAAATAATATTAATTATACATTTGAAGAATCGGGACTGGATAGTGTATATCCGGATCACCCGGGACGAAATAAGCAACCATTCTTCTTCACAACGCCCGGTCAGCAGAATAATCAGGTTTTGTTAAAAATTCAGGAACAGTTTGTAGCTAAGATGTTGTCATACTCATTTAATTTCAATCATGTGCTTTATTGCATGGACAATGAGACTTCTGCAGAGGAGGAGTGGGCTGTTCACTGGGCAGAATTTATCCTGTCAGCCGCAAGAGAGTCCGGCAAGGAGATTTGCGTTACTGAGATGTGGGATAACTGGGATTTAAAGTCTGAACACCACAAGCGTACTTTTGACCACCCCGAACGTTACTCATTTTGTGACGTATCTCAAAACAACCAGCAGAAAGGTCAGGTTCACCGGGATAATTTTCAGTGGGTAAGAGAATATGTTTCAGGGCATCCCAGACCTCTTAACACAGTCAAGACCTACGGTGCTGACGGAGGTCGCCACGGGAATACAAAAGATGGCCTGGAGCGCTGGTGGAGACATGTGACAGGAGGAGCCGCATCTGCAAGATTCCACAGGCAGCCTTCCGGACTGGGATTATCTGAATTGTCAATAGCCTCGGTAAAAGCTGCAAGGGATATAGAGAAAATTGTCAGTTTTTGGGATTTGATACCGGGGAATGAACTGCTTTCTGATCGCTCAGAGAATGAAGCTTACCTGACTCATAAAGCAGGTGAAGTGTTTGTCCTCTTTTTTACTGACGGTGGCGAGGTTGGCCTGGACTTAAGTGATTATAATTCCCGGTTTTCTCTGAAATGGATAAATATCAGAAAAGGGGAGTGGCTTCCCGGAAATGATATAAAGGGAGGCGGCATTCTTAAAATCACTGCTCCCGGTGAAATGGAGTGGATTGCAGTGGTTACTGCAAAGTAAATTTTTTAGATTGCTAACCTAATTTCCACAACAATATTAAAATTACCAGTAAAGCTATACCTACTATTAAGGCTACTATATTTCCCGTGCTTAATTCATTTTTCCCTTGTGCCATGTCAGCTATATTTTATATTCTGACGGCATATTGGTTAAAAAGTAATCTTTAAAAGTGAATAATAATTGTGGTAACCATATAAAACTCAAATTTTTAATTGATCACAGTTTACGTGTATTAATTAAAACTGATGAATTGTTAAACAGAAGCAGTTTACGCTTAAAACTCGATTTTCTTATGATGACCTCAAAAAAATGATCACTTCCTCTGAAAATTGCTATGGCATTCATTATCTCTCCCATCTTTTTGCACTCTTCAGCGATCGGTGCAGGCAATTCGTCAGGCCATAAATTTTTCTTATATTCTGTAAGAACTCCTTCAAAAGAAATCTGTGCAATATGTTCAACATCATCTAAATAAAATATTGCTTCATAAGAATCTTTATGAATATCCCAGTCGATATTCTTTGCATACGGGAAATAATTCAATAAAGATGACTTTATCGTTTCAGGGACCTTCTTTTTATGTCCTCTGGTCAGCTGGATAAACGGAAATTTCATTTTGTAATAAGTCTTAATTTTTATTACCGGCACTTTATATTAAACTCCGGTTTTTTGACGCCCGGATTAAAAAAAGTAACTCTTAATTATTCATCGCCAAAAAACCTGAAGTAGAGGTACACTACTCTTGCCCTTGCTCTTTTTAACCTCATTTTTACAGCATCTTCACTTATAGCAAGAGTGGCTGCAATCTCTTTTAACGAAAGAGAGTCCTGATATTTCATAAGGAGGAGTGCTTTTTCTTCAGGATGTATCTTCTCGAATATAATCATTAGTTTGTCATAATTTACCTCTTCTATGTCAGTCTCTGATTCATCAATTATTTCAGGTAATTCGTTGTTTTGATTCCATTGCGGATAGTGCAACTGCTTTTTCTTTCTTAAGTAATCAATAATAGTATTGTATGATAAAGAAAAGAGCCACGAGGAAAACCGTGACCTGCCTTTAAAAGTGCATAGTTTTTCATAGGCTTTGCTTAAGATATCTTTGGCAAACTCTTCAGATTGAGATCTGTTTTTCAGAAAGCTGTAGCATTTATCCAATACCTTCGGATAGTAACGTGTGTAAAGAATACCATAGAGTTCATTCTTACCCTCATCAATGATTTTACTAATCAGTTGCTCATCACTTAATTCATTGTACATCAATTGGTTCATATGGCATTATGAATTTACGCCTTTGAATTTTCCGGAAAATTATATTTTTTTTCCGACTTCCGGTTACCTGAGATCACTCCAACGTCAAAATAGGTGAATGATTTAAAAATTAGAAAATAACAAATTTGATTAATGAAAGTATGAAAAAGAATTTTTTTGCTTTAGTATTAACTGCTGCTGTCATAATTTTTAGTGGTTGCGGTAAAATTCCCCAGGCTGAAATTGATGCTGCTAAAACTGCGCTTGAACAAGCTAAAACAAGCCAGGCAGATCTTTATCTTTCATCCGATTTTATTGCATTGCAGGATTCATTGAATGCCGCACTTGTAACTATTGAAAACCAGAAATCAAAAATGTTCGGGAGTCAGGGCAAAGTTAAAGAAAAATTGGGTGAGATAGCTGTTATGGCTACTGAGCTGGTTACAAAGGCAGAAGTCAAAAAAGAAGAAATAAAGGTTGAGGTTGCTGAGGCACAAACATCTGTAAATGCACTGCTGGAAGAGAATTTACAGTTATTGGAACAGGCACCCAAAGGCAAAGAGGGGAAAGAAGCACTTGATGCAATCAAACTTGATTTGGAAAGTATCAGCGTATCAGTTTCAGAGGTGCCAGGTTTGATTTCAAACGGCGACCTTTTATCTGCCCAGACTAAAATTAATGCAGCGAAAGAGAAATCAACCGCAATCAACACTGAGTTGAAGACGGTGATTGATAAATACATGAAGAAAAATTAGGAGATTGATTTAACATTGTTCATCAGGCCGGGATTCTTCCCGGCTTTTTTTAGAATGGTTTCTGTAAATTTTAATCCGGAGTATAAGAGTGATAGCCATAAGCAAGATTACACCAGGGTGGATTGTTACTTAATCCTGCCGCGGAATTACTAACCGGGATATATAATGATTAAATGAATTAGATGAAAAGAGGTAAGTTAACCCGTTTGTTGTTCTCTTTAATGCTCCTTTTTATAGTTCTGGTTGCCGGAATCTCTTTAGTTATCTGCACCACCGGTGAACCACCTGTTGAGGAGATAACTCTGGCAAGGGAGACGATCAATCTGGCAAAACAGGAGCTTGCAGGGAAATATGCTTCAGAGACACTGAAGAGAGCGGAGAATTTGTATGATCAGTCATTTAGTGAGTGGAGATATCAGAACTCCAGATTCTTCATTCTCAGGGATTACTCATACTCGACAGATCTGGCTTCACGGTCTTATAGTTTGGCAACCACTGCTTTGGATGAAGCAGTAAATTCAAAGATCAAATTAAAACAGAGTACTGACAGGAAACTGAACAGCCTTGTGCAGAGAATTGAAAAGTTTGATAAATATTACAGAAATCTGGCTCTTAATCATTCAACAATCAAGCTGATCAACAGGGTAGAAACACGACTGCTGGAAGCTCAGATTGAATATAAAAAGAACGAGTTTTTAAAGGCGCTGAAGTTAATTTATCAGGCTGAAGAGGATATCTCGCAGGCTGAAAAATCAACTCACCTCAGGCTGACCGGTTTTTACAGGAATTACCCGGAATGGGAGAAAAATGCAAAAACAGCTTATAAACTTTCAAAAAATGGCATTACAGTTCTGCTGGTAGATAAAATGGAGTCCTCTTTAACAGTTTTGAGATCAGGACGGGAGTATAAGACATTCAGTGTTGAATTTGGAGACAACTGGATGGATGATAAAACAACCTTTGGAGATAAAGCTACACCGGAAGGTATTTATAAGATAAAGGCAAAGAAAAGCGGAAGCAAAACCAAATACTTTAAAGCGTTGCTGCTTGATTATCCCAACAGGGAGGACAGGCAGCGTTTTACCCGTCTCGTTAATGAAGGCAAAATTCCCAAAGGCAGTAACATGGGAGGACTTATTGAGATACATGGAGAGGGGGCTAAAGGCATGCACTGGACTGACGGCTGTATTGCCCTTGAAAATTCCGAAATGGATTTGATCTACAAGCTTTGCGAAGTGAACACACCGGTTATTATTGTTGGGTCAAGGCAACTTCTTGAGGACTATTTAAATTAAGAAGATGAAGGATTTCGGTTATAAGAAAAATATTATCAGCTATCTTGTCATACTGATTTCAGGTATTATAATTTTTCTCTGGTTAAATATATTTGTGGTTCCCGGAATAGAGGACAGGATAGTATTATCAGCATTGAAAAATGACCCGACATTATTTATAATGCCTGTTGATGCCGGAGGTTTACGCGATATCAGACAGAAGGCCGCCGCGCTTAAAAGACAGGCAGACCGTCTGGCCTCTGTAAATAATTATTTGATTGTTAATACCACTAATAATACATTTACTCTTTATAAAAATCGCCGGTTGATCTCCTCCGGTTTATGCTCTACAGGAAGTCTGATACATTTGGAAGCCGACAGTTTGAACAGCTGGTTGTTTGAAACTCCCAAAGGTGCATTTACAGTGCAAAATAAAATTATTGATCCGGTTTGGAGAAAGCCCGACTGGGCATTTGTTGAGGAGGGACTTGCTCCGCCTCCGGCCGACCATCCTTCGCGGTTTGAGCGTGGTGTTCTGGGCGACTATGCGCTGGATCTGGGCGATGGGTATTTAATACACGGAACGCTTTATCAAAGACTTATCGGGCAGTCTGTGACCCACGGGTGTATAAGGTTGAATGATGAAGATCTCTATCAGGTCTACAAAACTCTTGATATTGGATCGAAAGTGTTTATTTATTAGGGGCATAGCTAATGAATTTCATTTAATGGGATTAAGTAATGAAGAAATGTTCATTTCGTCTTTTTAACAACTGTCACAGAAGAAGCCGTAATCTGCTAATAATATTTTTTCTGATGTTCCTGTTTACTGTTGTCAGGATGTTGTTTGCCCTTAATGTGGCAAATATCACAGTCGGGCGGTTAACAACTGATTTTTCACTTGCTGATGAATTAAAACATGAGCCCGTTGATACAGAAGTTCAAACTCTGCTGGAAGATATTTTCCGGCTGGAACAGTATCTTAAATTAGCAGGATCGGATTCTCTTAACATGATAATTAATCTTGCAGACAGCTCTGTTCAGCTTCAGTTGCACGGTGTGGCTCTTTTTAAACCGGCGATAGTAAAACAGTATCCCGCTCAGTTTTTAGATATCAGTCCGGCTGTTTTTAACAATGAGTTCGGCATGATAACCGCAATTACTGATGAAAGGGCAAATTTGCCGCATAAACCGGTCAGGAAAATGGTTCCCGGAGAGAATAGCGAAATGGACAGTAAAAATAATACTCCGGATAATGATCGTTTAAGATGGCAATTTTCAACCGGCAACTCAATTGATGTTATAATTACCGGGGTGGATACAAAATGTGATTCAATAGTGAGTATTAATCCGTCAGGAGAAATTTTGAGGTACCGGGTCAGTCATTTTTTCAAAAATATTTTTCCTCATAAATATTCACCGGCTCTGTTCCTGTGGATAGACGCTGCTGATGCCGGGGCAATCTACAGAGCCATGCCTGAGAAAGGTAAAGTTCTTATTCGTAAACAAAATATTTAGCAAATCAGAATGTATATCAATATTTGATGATATGACCCTGTACAATTACCTGCTACCTGGTAAGCTTTTTAAACAGATCCCTGAAAATAGCATCCCTGTTAACTGATGTGGCCATTCTCATAAAATGCCTTGACTGATCGACACTGTATGTCACCTGGTCGGTCAGGAGCGGACTGTGGACTAAATTTGTCTGTATCCATGCGGGATTGACCAGCCATGCCACTGCAGTGACATCCCATATAACTTTCGACCATGCATCCTGTCCCCTGCTATACTCTGCAACAATATTGTACAGATAATCAGAAAGCTCATTTTTGCCTTTGAGGTAGTATTCCAGTTCCGGAAGCGTAGTGTGGAAGTGTGAAACAACCGGTCTGCAAGGCATAATAACCATCGGAACACCGGAGTTAAGGACTACCCTGGCAGCTTTGACATCCTGCATAAGATTAAACTCTCTCTGGTGCGGCCAGTTCAGGTCGTTACCACCCAGCCATACCACAACAATTCTGTCAATGATCTCCGGTTCTGTTAAAATGGCAGAAGCAACGTTGGTGATGCATCCAACAGGAACTACATATAGCGGATCTTCCGGACTTCCGGCCATAGCTTTCCTTACGAGATCCTGTGCAGCTTCACTTACCACCGGCTTTGATTCATCCTCAAGATACCTGTCAGATCCTCTGAATACAAAACCGTCAGCAGATCTTCCCATCATATTAAGAAGTTTTTTGATCTCCTGGTAACTTTTTTCCATGCCATCAGCCGGACTCTCTGAACGGTTATTTTTAAAGGGTGCTGCATATACTGCTTCCAGTTGCACTTTATCATTTGAAAGACAGGCATAAGCAAGCGCAAACTGGTCGTCTACTTCATTGTACGTATCAGTGTCAAGAACCATCCTTACCTTTTTCTCTGCAGGTGGTTGTAACTGATTTATTCTGAATGTTTCATCTAGTACGGGAAAATTTTGGGCACTTGTAACCATAAATGAAAACAATAAAAGAGTTGTGTTAACTGTGAATGATTTTAGATTCATTGTGATAGTACTATTTTATTCTGAGATATCTGTTAATTATTTTTTACAATCAACTAATCTTGGTAATGTAACAGAGAGTGCATTATTCTCAATTACGCAATAAAGATAAAAAAAATACCGATATTGCTATTTTACATTAAACCTTACAATCACGTCGAATCCGCCTCGGTCAGATGAGTTATTAAGTACAAAAAAGAGAAATCTGAACAACTCATATTCCAGTTTGACTTCATATTTAGCCATATTTATCTCATCTGTCTCTCCAAAGTGCTGTTCATAACTTACAAAAATGTCGTTTGTGATGTATCTGCCGACTTCTATTGTTGCATTATCGAAAAAACCGTCGCTCTTTATTTCCAGATAATTCACATTGAGCTTGTCTCCCAAAAAGTTTGTAAGCTGTGCCGATAAAAGGGAAGCTGCCTCTTTTCCTGCCAGAGGACCCTGTTCTCCTCCCAGATTCTCCTGTTCATCCATGCTGAGTTCATTGATACTCTTCCCGAAAAGAATATACGACAAAGCATCACCTTCATTAACAGGCTCTTCATCCAGAGTGAAATTGATCTCAAGATCTTCGGGGGTTCCGCTGATGGCTGCAGAAAGGATCTGTTCTATTCTCTGCGGATTCCTGAAAGTATACAACGCATCTATATCCAGCCGGGGAGTGATCTCCTCACCACCCTGGAAACTTACAGAACCCTCTTTTATAATGAAGGTCTTCCCCAAAAGATCATATTGTCCGCGTACAATTTCGATAATACCAAAAAGCTCGAAAAACGACTCATTTTTTCTTAGCTCCAGGTCGCCTGAAATTTCAGCACGCAGATCTTCATTTTTTATCCACATATTTTTTGGTATCCTGATTCTTAAATTACCTGTCAGGTTTTCGGCAAAATCTGATGCGGAAGAGTCAACGGGCACGGGTTCCAGCCTTACCTGAACTACACTATCTTTTGTATCAGTCATCTTTTCAAGTTCTTCAACCAGCAATGGCTTTGGGATCTCCGGTACATACATTTTATTCATCATGCTTAAAACAGCGGGGAGATAGATTTCTGACTTTGGAATATTCAGATCGCCCCCGTAAACCAGATTACCGTCTTCTCCCTCAATGCCTGCATGTCCGTCTACTGTAATATTAAATTGCGGATGATCAATCTCTGTTTTATTATTTATAACAGACCAGAGATTATATCTGATATTTAATTCATCAATTCCGGCTATGGTGTCCTGTCCGCCGGTCAGAGAGATATTACTGATGATAAGCGATGAGAAAAAATTGCCATCTACTCTTTCTATCCCCAGGGTTCTGTTTATGAACAGGGTTGAGTATTTGGTGGCAAGATTGGCTATTAAATTCTTAGCCGGTCTGGTTTGAATAAGGAGCGCAACAGCAATGACCAGGATAAGTACACCGGATATTATCCATATCAGACTGTAAAATAGGTATTTAAGTGCTCTTTTCATATTAAAATGCCTGTCCGACACTAATAAAAAACTGCGGACTCCTTTTTGCGTTCCAAACCGGGAATCCGGCATCAAATCTTACCGGTCCCACGGGAGTATCAATCCTTATTCCGGTTCCTGGTACATACCCAAGATCATTAAGGTTGTATGGAAAAGATGTTATCCGGACATTTCCGGCTTCAATAAATGCTACCAGGTTTAATCTCCAAAAGAGATTATAGTGAACTTCAAAATTGCTCTCAAAAATACTTTTTCCACCAAGCGGACTTCCGGTTTCTCTTCTGGGACCGAGTCCGGCACGATTCCATCCCCGTATTGAATTGCTCCCGCCCGAATAAAACCGGTCGTCTACCTGAATAAATTCATTTTTGTCGGACGACACTGTGCCGCCGGCCATTATACGGTAAGCAAGTACCAGGTCTGAGATTTTTCTGTACGTCCTGAAATCGCCCCATAAGCGGGTATAGCTGAAATCGCTGCTAAAAACATATCTGTTTACCTTCAGGCCAAAAGAGAGGTTTATGCCTTTTACCGGTGAAAATTCAGGATTTGAATTATCAAAAACGGCACTGAGTAAAATACCTGACTTATAATAGAGAAAATTATCATCGTCAAGGCCCGGCAACTCTTTGTCTCCTGCTTCAACAGCCTGATTAACATCTTCGAAATAGTATGTGAGCTTGCTGTTGAACCACTTGTTAAATTTGTATGTAAAAGGAATATTTATTCCGTAAGTCCTTAATTTATATCCCGGTTCTGATTTGCTTTCCAGAAAAGGATTCAGAGCGATTGAGCTTTTCATTCCGGGAAAATGGGGCTGAATCCATTGTAAATGAATGGAATATGGTTCCAGTCTGGAATGTTTTATGCGGAGGTTCAACCGTTGTGATTCCCCGGGGAACCCTCTTAAATTAATATCACTAAAAGCTCTGAATTTATCTTCAGTACCATATCCTGCTCCGGTTCTGGCTGTTAATCGCGGCGCCTCTTCAACATAGATGCTTACAGGTATCTGATCCCGTTCAGTTTTATAATCTTTGCCCGGCGAAACAGAGACAATCCTGAAAAGCTGAAGGTCGTATAAATTTTGGCGGGTTTTATTCAAATCTGATTTATTATGCAACATCCCCTCATCATATTTGATCTGCTTCCTGATCAGTTTTTCAGAAACATTCTCATTGCCGGAAATTGTTGTCTTGCCGATCTGTGATTTATTACCTGTATAGACAGAATAGTAAATATCTGTTTTATATCTTTCCGGATCTAATTTTAATTCATAACTGACGCGTGCATAGGCAAATCCCATGTTGTTGAAGGCCTCTTCTATTATCCGGATATCATCTTTGATGGCATCATCCCTGAATCTTACTCCATTAACCAGGGTCAGTTTTCTTCTTATCTCCTCTTCAGTCTGAAAAGTATCTGAAATTTGTCCCGGACTCCCTGCTGTAATGATCACACTGTCGGTTAACACAGGTTCCCCCTCATTGATATTGACTTTTAATTTAACAGTTTTCTTTTCATTGTCAATGATTAACGGTTCAAGAGAGACTCCGGCAAATAAAAATCCTTCCCGTTGGTAAACCTGTTTCAGTCTTACAAGATCTGCCTGCATCAACTCCTCACTGTATAAAGATGGCTCTTTTTTGTCAATACTTTTTCTGCCCATGACAACTCTTTAAGAACCATATTGTCAGTTAAGAAATTTTTTTCAAGAGTGCTGTTCCCGTTAAACGTGATTTTACGGATTTCAAAATTATCCTGTGCAACGGAACAGGTATTTATTCCCGTAATTAACAAGGACGACAAAAGAATTATTATGATTTGAATTTTCATCATTCAGGAAAATTCATACATTTTGCAATGCTTTAACTTTTTAATTATTAAAAAACTTATTTTTTAACCTACCCGGAATGTCAATGAGTCCCCCACATTTATTTAGCAGACTTAAATATACTTAATACTTGTTTCTGAGCATTTGTTTTAGAAATAATTTATATCAAAAAATGAAAAAAAAATTGCAGGATGCCCTTAAGGGATCATGCAATTTTCAGAAAGATAAGGAGATATCAAAAATCTGTTTTAGTACTTTTTCACAAAGTCCAGGAATATCTTTGCTGTTCTGTCAAGGTTTTCAATCGAGCCGCCTCCATCGAGCACTTCACACATTTCATAAACTATCCAGCCCTGGTAGCCTATCTCCTTCATTGTTTTCATCCACAGATCATAATCAATAATTCCTTCTCCGGTAGGAACTGCTCTCATAAGTGACTGCTCTTCTCTGTAGTTAGTTAATTCTCCCTGGTATGAGTAGCGCGGAAGTGAAACATAATCAGCTACTATTGTATTGATAATAAAAGGTTTCATTTTCAGAATTGACTCCCTTATCTCCTGTTTTGACAATCCCTCAAGAGTAGGTGACCATGCGTCCCATCCGGCCAGTACATTGGGCATATTAACCTCACTAAGCAACCAGTGCATGGCATCATGGTGTATAGCTATATCGTGATGGTTCTGCACAGCAAGGGTTACTCCGTATTCGGCAGCCCTTTCTCCTGCCATTTTAAGTCCTTCCAGTACCTGTTCATACTGATAATCAAATGGTATTCCCGGTCTTTCATATCCCGTAAAGATGCGAACCATGTCGGTACCCAGGTCTCTTGCGAGCTCTGCCAGTTCACCAACCCAGGCAGCCTGTATTTCTGCATTGGGAATACCTCCTTTATCGATACCTGCAGTAAAGTCGGTATAGCCGGCTAACCCGACAAGAGTCAGACCAAGAGATTCAATTTTGGCTTTAAGTTTTGCCCGTTCAGCCTTGTCATAATCATGCGGTGACACATGAGGGCGCTTGGCAACTAGCATTACGCCATCATATCCCAGATCTTTTGCCTTTTCCAGAAATTCGTCGACAGACAAATAGGCCTGTCCGCGCCAGAATCCGGCATAGCTAACAGAATGCAGGCAGGTTTTTACTTTAAAATCAGCCGGATTACCGGTGGGTGTTTTTTGTGATTGTGCGGTTAATACAATTAAAAAAATTGCAGAGGTAAGAAGGATAATTTTTTTCATAGTGTAAAGTTTTATTAAAAATAGGAATTCAAAAATATTGTTTTATTTTATTAAATCTTTTCGTTTTTGTTTCTTAATTTGTTTAAAAATCCAGTTTATTTTTAAAATGCTTACTTATGACATTTAAAATCGCTATGACAGCGGATTATTATTTTCCTTGTTCTGTACAGTTTCCGGGCTGTTTGACAGCACCGGTTGATTACTCACAGTAAAGGGTATATAATTCATGACAATTATAATGAAAATGTACCATAAAATACGTATTGAAATTGCAACTATTAATCAGGTTATTTTTTTGCCGGTCAATAATTTTACTTCAGATTTAAAAGAAGACATTTATGAAACTTTTTAAGACAACACAGATAGCCGAAATAGACAGGTATACAATTGAAAATGAACCTGTAAATGATATTGATCTGATGGAAAGGGCGGCTATGCAGATCACCGGTTGGCTCATTAAAAAATTTTCCTCCGATCATAAATTAATATTTTTTGCCGGACCCGGGAATAATGGCGGTGATGCTCTTGCGGTAGCCCGTCAGATGGCAGACAGAGGATACAGGTGCGAAGTGTTCCTGCTTACTTTTGGCAAAGAGCTAAAAGGTTCTCCCTTCGTTAACTATAGCAGACTGGAAAAACAGGATAAGGTCAGACTGTCTGAGATCAGGGAACAGGGTGATTTTCCGGTGATTGGCAATTCAGATATTATCATCGACGGCATGTTCGGATCCGGTCTGACTCGTCCGCTTGAGGGTATTGCCGCTTTTGTGACACGAAAAATCAACGCCCTGGCTAATATTGTGGTTTCAATAGATATTCCCAGTGGTTTAATGGGTGAAGACAACTCATCAAACATTGATGAGAATATTATCAAGGCAGATTTCACCCTTACTTTTCAGTTTCCCAAAATCAGTTTTCTGCTGGCCGGCAATGATCAGTTCACCGGCAGATGGGAGGTTCTGCCGATAGGATTACACCCTGAAGGAATAAAGAACACACCTACTGATTTTTTTCTGACGGATAGGGAGGATATAAGGAAAATGATTATCCCCCGCTCCAAATTTTCGCATAAAGGTACTTTTGGCCATGCGTTGCTGATTGCAGGGAGTTATGGAAAAATGGGCGCTGCTGTACTTGCTTCCCGGTCGTGTTTGCGTGCCGGCACGGGTTTGCTGACCACACACATTTCTGAAAAGGGTTATTCCATTTTGCAGTGCGGAGTACCTGAAGCGATGGTGAGCATAGACCAGCATGAACTGATGTTCACCTCAGTGCCTGACCTGTCGCCCTATTCTGCAATAGGAGCAGGGCCCGGCACAGGATGCCATAAAGAGTCGGCCAAAGGACTCCATGAATTGATACAACGGGCGGAAGTACCCCTGGTTATTGATGCCGACGGACTGAATATCCTGTCAGAAAATATGGATTGGCTTAAAGAAATCAGAAATGGTGCGGTACTGACTCCTCATCCCGGGGAATTTGCCAGGATGGCCGGCAGTTCGTCCTCTTCTTACAACCGTATTCAGAAACAGATTGAAATGGCAAAAGAGTATAATGCAGTTATTGTCCTTAAGGGAGCATATACATCTGTTGCCACTCCTGATGGCAAACTGTTTTTTAACTCCACCGGTAATCCTGGCATGGCAACAGCCGGAAGCGGGGATGTGCTGACAGGCATTATCCTGGGCCTGATCTCCCAGGGATTCTCTCTTCAGGATGCTGCGGTTGCCGGAGTTTTCCTCCATGGAAAAGCAGGTGACCTTGCCGCTGATGATAAGTCGGAAATGTCAATGATTGCAGGAGATATAATCCGGTTTTTCGGAGATGCCGTTAAGGATGTAACCGGCAGTGCTGTTGACGGTCAATTATGATCGTTCAGGTAATAATGAGTTGAGAGTTGACGTTATTACTGTTTGTTTTAGACAATAAAAGTTATATTTTTAGGACAAAAATAAAATTAGACGATATGAGACTAATAATTTTCATTCTGGCAATGGTTATGGTATATCCCGCTTTCGGTCAGCGTAAGAAGAGAAGTGACGAGGAAGCTGTGGTTACTTATGTTGAAGGCATAACATATTCATTGCCGCGAACAGGTGTCCGGATTAAAGTTAAAGCTTTGAAGGAATTTTTTCAGCCGGGTCCGTATGCATCATATGCCGGACAGTTATTGGGAATAAATGAAGTAAAAACATCAGAATCTGTTAAATGGTCAATTACCGGTATCGAAATTCAGACCTTTTCAGAGCCTGACCCGGAACAGGTCTACAAGGCAATGGGGGAGGGAGCATATAATTTGAGTCTGACCCCCGAAGGTTGTCTTGCCGGGGTCAATATTCCCGGTGGTAATTTTAAATCATCTGAAGCTGAAGTAAACAGTTATTTACAGAATCCCGGAAATGAGGAAGAATTCTTATTTGCAGATTTTAATGATACACCGCTTTATGTTGAGGGGGATTCGACAAATAATTACCGGCCCGTTAGAGTGGGAGCTGAAACTAAAGCTGCCCAGGCAGCCGCCAGGATTTTTGAATGCCGGCTTTCGAGGTTTCATATGGCAGCAGGATTCATGGATGAATTTCATCCTGATGGAGAGGCATACAAGGTAAGTCTTGAGCAGCTTAACAATATTGAAAAAAATTACCTGAGCCTCTTTACGGGAAGAACGACACGAAAAACAGAAGTCTTTTCATTTGACTTTATTCCGGGACCATCATCTGAAAAAGGAGATGTTGTCTTCAGGTTTTCTGAGGATAACGGCGTGGTTCCTGCGTCAGATCTCTCGGGCAAGCCTGTCGTTCTCAAGGTTGAACCGGAGAAAAACCTGACAAATAAGTATTCTGCCATGGTGAAATCTGACAATCCTTCAGCCGGAGAAAGCGGAGTTTTTTACCGTATGCCTGCAATTGCAACTGTCAATATTATTTATGAGTTAAAGACAGTCGCATCATCACGTATTGTGCTTCCTCAGTTCGGATTAACTGCACCTGTGCCCGAAGAGCTGCTTTATGGCGGATACAGAATAGAGATACATCCCGAAACAGGAGCTGTCAGGTCGGTTATGTCAAAGTAATTCATCAAAGATCAAATGACTAAACTTCAAAAGAGCTTAAGGGATTCTGCCGCTCTGCGCTGGCTTATGCTAATCCTTGTATCCGGATTGATGTTCAGTACTTACTGGTACCAGGATTTTTTCTCAGGATTGAAAGGGCTGATGGAGAGCCAGCTTGGTTTCACCAGCGAAGAGTTCGGCCGACTGATCGGTTCAACTACAATAGCCAATATGTTTGGAATGATCATAATTGGCGGAATTATCCTTGATAAATGGGGATTGAGACTGGCAGGACTTCTTTTCGGCGGACTTGCCACTGCGGGGGCCGCTATCGTGGCACTTGGGTCGGCAGGTTTTTTCGGTGAAGATCATTCAACTATGCTGACTACCATGATAATAGGGCGTATTATGTTCGGCTCGGGACTGGAGGTTGTCTGCGTAGTATGTACCAGAGCAATAGTGAAGTGGTTTAAAGGGCATGAGCTGGCACTTGCAATGGCTGTTAATGTTGGTTTCGGACGTTTGGGATCAGCGCTGGGAATGGCCCTTTCTATTGATATTGGCGGTGGACAGGTTACACCGGCAATATCATTTGCAGCCACTTTGATAGGACTCTCTCTTATACTATTCCTGATATATATTGTTTTCGATATCAGACTGGACCGTCAGGACAGAGAGCCGGCTGTTGACAGCCTGGAACCTGAAGAGTCAGAAGAGTTTAAATTTTCTGACCTTCTTAAACTCTTGTCAAACTCCTCGTTCCTTTATATAGCGCTATTGTGCGTATCTTTCTATGCAGCAGTTTTCCCGTTTATTTCCTATGCTCCCGATCTGCTGGTAAATAAGTTTGGATTTTCCTATAATCTTCCTGAAGGAGAGGGTAATTTCATTCTTTTTGGCAGTTCCAACCTGGGAAATACAATGGTGTATATAGCACTGTTCATTTTTGGCCTGGCTTTTTCACTTATCCCTGCCCGGAGAAAAACTATTCCGGGGAAGTTATTCTCATACCTGATTATTGTTGCGGTATTTTTTATTGCAATATACAGTATGAGAGATACCCTTTCCCTTTGGTTCAGGAATGGTCCGAAGACAGCAAGCCTGATACCGTTGGGAACAATTCTGTTTACCCCTGTCTTTGGGAATTATGTAGATAAGCACGGAAAGGCAGCTTCTCTTATGATACTGGGATCCCTGCTTCTTATATTTGCTCACATATCTCTCTCCCTTTTCAATAATGTTATTTTGGGTTATCTTGGACTTGTATCCCTTGGAATAGCTTTTTCACTGGTTCCCGCTGCAATGTGGCCGGCAGTGGCAAAAATCGTTGCAGAGAGCCGGCTGGGTACTGCATACGCTTCAATGTTTACGCTTCAAAACTGGGGACTCGGACTCTTTTTCTGGGGAATAGGGGCCTTGCTGGATTTTACAAACAGGGAGAATCTGGATGCAATAAGAGCCGGAGAGATGACATACGATTATACAATTCCCATACTGATGCTGGTGATTTGTGGTGTAATATCAATCTACCTGGCTTTTATGCTAAAAAGAGCTGACAAAAGACAGGGATACGGACTGGAAGAACCTTTTGCAGGTAGTGACAGAGAGTGATGTTCCTTTTTACCGAAACAGAGAACACCAGTTATTAAGCTTAATTCGTGTAAAAGATCATAATGTATTTCTGATGTAAAAGTGCTGTATGTAAATATTTAAATATTTATATGTTAATATTCCTTAAACAGACTGTTCAATTTTCTGTTTTCCCGTTATTTTGTTTTATTTAGCTTCTGTTTACATTGTAGTATAATGAGAGCAGAATGTTGATTGAAAATTTAGTTCATGTCACAATATGACAGGGAAAGTTGATAAAGCAGTTTACTTTTAAATAAGAGTAAGTCAGTCAGGGATAAAAATCCGGTAGTATGGAAAATAAGACATGCATTATTTTTTGCAGGTGCGGTGCCAGTGTTGTTCCGAATGATAAGCTTGATGAAATATCAGGTTTAATCAACAGGCTGGATATTAATGTGTTTGAATTGCAGGATTTATGTGCTGTTTCGGTCAGGGAGAGTGAGATCATCAGGAACATTGCAAATAATTACAGCACAAAGATTGTTATTGCCTGCTATCCCCGTGCCGTAAAAAATATGCTGATACAGGCCGGTATCAGTTATGAGGGTTTTGAAGCTATAAATTACAAAGAGTTTTCGGGGGCGCAGATCTTTCAGGAGATAAAAGAGACATTTAATGTTAAAGAGGGGCAGGCTGAACACAAGGTAATAATAAGCACACTCAGTGTACCCGCCTGGTATCCCGTGATTGACGATTCTCTCTGTATTTTGTGCGGTAAGTGTGCAAGATTTTGTCTTTTTGGTGTTTATACATACAATGGTAAAAGTCTGAAAGTTACTGATCCGCTGGCATGCAAAAACAACTGTCCTGCCTGTGGCCGTACCTGTCCTGTTTCAGCAATAATATTTCCAGGACTGCCTGAAAAAACTTCTCTTGCCGGTGCTGAACCGGACAGAGAGCGAAAGACTAACGGAGGAGGTCTTCTTGTAATGCTGAATGAAAGAAACCGTGGCCGGAAAAGCATTTTGAAGGAAGGTATAATGCAACTGGCTGAAGAGGAGAGAAAAAGAGCGCTGGAAGAGATAAGGCATTTGTCGGATCAAAAGAAGAGATATGATTAGAAGGATATTGATGGATACAGACAGGAGATGTCTGTACAAACTGATTGTGAATTTTGGAATAAAAGGATCTTTGAGTATTTACAATTACCGTAAAAGGCTCAGAAAGCAACAATTTTTTCCTGCATTCCATTTTATATCGGTAACAGACGACTGCAATCTTAATTGTCAGGGTTGCTGGGTTACCGGGAAAAAGCATAAGAGCAGGCTTGATTTTGCTCATCTCGACAGTATCATAAGAGAGTCGAAAGCCATGGGGTCATATTTTTTCGGAATACTGGGAGGAGAACCGCTGCTATATAAACCTCTGTTCGATATCTTCAGAAAACACCCTGACTGTTACTTTCAGCTCTTTACAAACGGAACCCTGCTTAATGCCGCTGTGGCAGAGGAGCTCAGAAAATGTGCCAATGTAACACCACTGATAAGCTTTGAGGGCGATGAACATGTTGCTGACATCCGCAGAGGCGGAGATGATATCTATAATCGTACTTTTGCTGCTGTAGATAATGCAACTTCAGCCGGACTTTTTACCGGCGTTGCAATGAGTGTATGCAAATCCAACCTTGATCTGGCTCTTTCGTCTGATTTTATCACTTCTTTGATAAACAGGAATGTTGCATATCTTTGGCACTATATTTATCGTCCTGTTGGTGAGAATCCGTCAGTCGAACTGGCACTGAGCATCTCAGAGATCAATACACTCAGGAAATTTATTGTGGAAGCCAGGGGAAGATTTGATATTGCCATAATTGATGCCTATTGGGATGAAAATGGTAACGGGCTGTGTCCGGCAGCATCGGGACTTAGTCATCATATTAATGCTTCCGGATATATTGAACCATGCCCTGTAATTCAGTTTGCAGCTGATAAAATTGGTGCCGGGCCGTTGAGAGAGATATATGATTCATCAGATTTTTTGAGAGGATTAAAAAAGGAGATTCCTCTGAGAACCAACGGATGTGTGATTATGGAAGATCCGTCGTGGGTAGCCGGACAGGCGGAAAAGTACGGAGCTGAAGACACATCAGGCAGAGGGAATGAGGCAGATCGCTTAAGGCATATGTCTCCCGTGCCCGGTCATGGTTCTGCTGAGATAATACCGGAGAAAAGCCGGATTTACCGTTTTGCAAAGAGAAGGGCTTTTTTTGGCCTCGGGGCTTATGGATAAAAATGATATATGTTTGAAGTTAACCGTATATTAAAGGTACCTGCCAGGGAAGAAATCCGCAGGAATTTGCGGGAAAGTGTAAGGACATTTCTCGAAGGAAAGAACGTTTTACCTCCGGCCAGCCTGGAGACACTAACAGAATTTGCAGAAGAGTTGCTGGAGAAGACAGGATCAGATAACGATTTTCTCGATTTTGCTATTGTTTTACTGGGTAATGAAATATGGCGTGATACAGTTGCTTCGATACCATATAACCGCCGGTTACTTCTTCTTCCCCAGTGCCTGAGAAATAAGAACAGTTGTCAGGGTATATTTGACGATCTTGGTCTTATCTGTGCAGGTTGTAACGGTTGTAATTTGAATAATATTATTTCAAAAGCTGAAAGTCTGGGATATACAACACTGTTGGCAGAAGGTACTACTGTGGCTGTCGGCCTGGTTGAAGAGGGAGCAATTGATGCTGTTATAGGAGTAAGCTGTATGCCTGTTCTTCATCGTTCATTCGATCCGGTTACAAAGGCGGCTGTGCCGGGGATCGGAATACCACTGCTTGAAAACGGGTGCGAAAATACCACAGTTGATTATGAATGGCTGACAGAGGAAATTGAGAATTACAAACCCGACAACAGTTTAATGCCTTTGTCCGTATCACGGTTGAGAAATGTCATTTCCGATTACTTCAAGTCGCCCGTCATTTCAGAATATTTCGATTCAGGAAACAGCATTGAACAGTTGGCTAAAAATGTTATGAGCAGGGGAGGACAGAGAATACGTCCTCTGCTGGCAACATTGGCATATCAGGCCTACTCACCAAATCCTTCAGATGACACTCAAAAATATCTCTCCATTGCAATTGAGTGCTTTCATAAGGCCTCATTGCTTCATGACGATATTGAAGACGATGAGGAGTCGAGATATGGCTATCCTTCGCTCCACAAGGAGATGGGAATTCCGGTTGCCATAAACATGGGTGATTACCTGGTGGGGAAAGGTTATTCGCTTCTGTCTAAAATGTCCGTTGATCCGTCCATTTTAGCCGAATGTTTCGGTGTTGTTGCAGAATCTCATGTTAAACTGGCTGAAGGACAGGGAGAAGACATTATGCTGTCTCAAAATTTACATATGAGATCGGTTGAGGATGTAATTAATATTTTCAGGCTGAAGACAGGTGAGGCCATTAAAGTATCACTCCTGGCCGGAGCAGTGGCAGGGAAAGCACCGGAACAGGATAAACAGTCGCTTGCATCATTTTCCCGGTGGTTTGGTATAGCATACCAGATCAGGGATGATCTTAACGAATACAGGGGAGACAACGGAAGGGCCAGTCTTTTTGATTACCCGTTTTTGGTTGCCCTGCTTCAGGAGAGAAAGGGCATGCTTAAAACTGATGTTGAGAAAGATGGTATTCATGAGGATATTGATTTGTTTGTGAGGGATATGGAACAAACAGGGATAGACGTGAAAGCTGAAGAGTATTTCCGGGATTATGTCAGTCGTTGTTATGCGGAACTGGATAATCTGGGAAATATGAAAATGAGGTTAGCCCTGTATCGTTTGCTGGGGAAAGTTTTCAAAGATTATGCAAATGAAAGGTAGAAACCGCGAAATCCCCCTCTTTCAACGGGTTATAAATTTTGTCAGGAACGGTTATAACTCTCTTGATCCGGACAGTCGCACCGAAGTGAGGGAATTCGTTAAAAGTCGCATGCACCAGGGGGGCGGGTTTACCGGTCGTGACAGCCGGCCTGACACATACTATTCACTTTTCGGAGCCTGGCTGTATACTGCCATGAATTTATCAGCCGTTTCGGAAAATCATCCCCTTTTAAATGTTACCCGGGATAAATCCGGCCGGATAGACAGATTGGCATCTATACTCATAGAAGCTTTACAAACTGACAATAAATTTAAGAAGCCATCATTTTTTAAACTTGTCTGGTTAACCTTTTGGGGTAACCGTCAGACAAGCATTTATTATCGCTTTTTTCTGTTAACTCTTACCTGCGATGCCCTCTGTCCGGGTCACTTTATAAAATATATAATGCGGATTATCCTTATGTTTTTTTCACCCCGTGCAGGATCGCCATGCAGCATATATGCAGCTACTGTTGTGGCAAGAGAAAAAGTTGCCCTGTCAACAGAACGCGAGAAGGAGTTTTTAATGGCTTTTTTTGAAGAGGGAAAAGGATTTAAAGCATTTACTGACACAGAAGATGCCGATCTTTTATCAACTGCAACTACTCTTTTTTCATTAAAATATTCAAATGCAGACATGCGGCTTGTTACACCGGCATGTTTAAATTTGTTACAGGAGAATTACTCCTCAGGAGCATTTCTTGCAGGTAACGGAGATGAAATACGTGATCTGGAATATACTTTTTACGGTTTACTGGCTTTAGGAACAATGGTATGAAACGAGCATGTTCTTTTTTAATCAAAAAATAACACAAAAAAATATGATTAAAATAAGAATATGCGAGAGTGAGGAACTAACGGTTCCATGTGTTCTCAAATTTTTAATTTGCTTATTTTTTATAAATTATAAAATTTTAAACACATGAAACGAGTAAAAGATGCATTGGAAAAGAGACTAAGCGAATTAACTGAAATATTGTTTGCCGGTATGGATCCGGGAGGATACTGGGAAGGGAGATTGTCATCAAGCGCCCTGGCAGTTGCAGTTGCCGTTGCAGCTCTGTTTTTTGATAATACCGAAGATAACTCAGATGAGATTGAAAAGGGACTCCGGTGGTTAAAAAATAATATAAACAACGATGGGAGTTACGGAGACACTCCGGCGAGCCCAGGGAATATAAGTACCAGTCTGCTGGTATACGCAGCCCTTAATCTGTTTGCCGGTAAGGAGATTGAGGTCAGGTCTTTGATGAAGAAAACGGCAGGCTATCTTAAGTCAGAAGGCGTAGATGTGGAATCACCCGGTGTTTCCCGTGCCATTTTAGATCATTATAAGGAAGATTACACCTTTTCCGTTCCTATCCTGGCAATGTGCGGACTCTGCGGTATTCCCGGCAATCAGGCTTTTTCATTCATTCCGCAACTTCCTTTCGAACTGTCACTTCTCCCGCGAAGTTTTTACCGCATCCTGAATCTGAGTGTTGTAAGCTATGCTGTTCCCGCTCTTATTGCAGTAGGAATACTGGTCTGGAAGAAAAAAAAGAGCGGCAGGCTATGGAATTTTGTCCGCCGCTACTCAGCCGGCAGGGCCATCAGCCTTCTTCAAAAAATGATGCCTGAAAGCGGGGGTTATCTGGAAGCAATTCCTTTGACCGCCTTCGTAGCCGTTAGTCTTATAAATTCCGGCTACCGGGAAACAGAAATCGTCAGGAGAGGTATTCATTTCCTTAAGTCGACCCAGCGGGATGATGGTGGATGGCCGATAGACATTGATCTGTCTACCTGGGTCACCTCACTCTCTGTTAAGGCTTTTAGCATCAGGTTAAATGATTTTATCAGTGCAGATGTTAAAAACAGTATAACCGGTCATTTTAAAGCTGTACAAAACAGAAAGGTTCATCCTTTCAACGGAACCTCTCCGGGAGGGTGGGGGTGGACACAATATCCGGGATCTGTGCCCGACGGGGATGATACTCCCGGGGTTATCCTTGCATTGCTGAGACTTAATCAGGCTGACACAGTAAAAGATGAGGTTCTTGCCGGGTGTCTCTGGTTAAGTCAGTTGCAAAACAACGATGGCGGATTCCCTACTTTTTCGAGGGGCTGGGGTAAGCTTCCTTTTGACCGGAGCTGTTCCGATCTTACAGGACACTGTCTCCTAGCCATCTCTGCTGTTATGGAAGCATACCAGGGAAGTCTGACGCGAGCTGAAGAAAAAATGTTGAAAAGGATGTTCGGTAAGGCTATGGCATACCTCGAGAAAAATCAGTCGGCCGGCGGCAGTTGGCTCCCATTGTGGTTTGGTAATCAATATACTGAGGGTTTTAAAAATCCTGTTTACGGAACTGCCAGGGTCACAGCATATCTACGGGATGCAGTAAACCATACGTGGCTTGACCCGCGCACCAGGAACCGTCTGTCTGTTTTAACAGAAAATGGCATCACTTTTTTATTATCTGTTAGAAATAGTGACGGAAGCTGGGGAGGCGACAGGGGTGTCAGCGGAACTATTGAAGAGACTGCTCTTGCAGTTTCCGCTCTTGCTTCAGGGAAGCACGGGGAAGAGTGTTTGCAGGGATTGGAATGGCTTGATTCCTTTTACCTTAAAAACGGTCTTACGCCGGCTCCGGTAGGACTGTATTTTGCCCTTTTGTGGTATGATGAAAAGATGTATCCGCTTGTTTCGTATATTGATGCTCTTGCAAGGCTTTCAGAGGTAATGCAAAGTGAAGATGTGAAGTGACCGTCTGATCAGTATCTGTTTAGTCAGGAACTTAGTGCTGAATTATTCTGTTGCAGTACTGACAGGAAAAGAATCCCGGTCAGGATCGGGGAATCCGTATCACATATCAGAGTTTATTGCCATAAACATGGATAAATCATCTGTTGATCTTTGCAATCTCTTCTCCTTTTGAAGTATAATATTTTGAGAAGAGGTTTGCTGCCAGACATGAATGCACCGGGATTATATCAACCACGTCACCAACATTGAAAAGCGGGAAATTTTTTTGTGAGACCTTCAGTATCCCGTGTTCCTGGGAGATTGCGGAAACATAATTCCTTTCACCCAGCAATTTCTTTTCTCCTCCTGAATTGATTACTATTCGGCCGTAAAAACGTTTGCCTGCCGAATTGACCAGTGATTCTTTGGAGAGGTGTACAGCTCCTCCGTATATTACAACTTCATTCCTGACCGGGTGCCTGGCTACTACGGGACAAGCCACCCTTACTGCGATATCATCAAAATCACATACCCCAAGGTTTTGCTGCATTATGTCATAGAAAACAAAGTTTCCGGGTCTGATTTCATCTACTCCGTTAAAATTGGTGCAGATACTGCATGAAGGAGTATCGCCGATACTTATCTCCGGATTTGGAAATTTTGATTTATATCTCGTTTTGAGCGACGATAACTTCAGGAGTGTGTCGAAATGGCTGCTGAAAATTTCATTAGTGGATCTGGCTGCGTATGTATGCCCCGTGTGTGTCAGGAAACCTTTAAAAACAAGTTTGCTGTTGGTGCCAATGATATCAGTGAGGGCATCGATCAGACCTGTCTTTGAAGAGTTGATCCCTGTCCGGTTATAACCGGTGTCAATTTTTATATAGACTCCAAGGGGCTGGTTTATTTTACCCGCTAAAGCTAAGGCCCCCTCTCTGTTTTCAACCAGGATATTCAGTTTTATATTTGCTGCCAGACGGTTTATGTTGTTGATCTCTAAGATGTTTACCGGGAATGCTATAGTTATGTCATCCCATTTATGTTGTGCAAAATATTCCGCCATCAGAACAGATGAGACAGTGATGGCATTAACATTGAATATCCGGAACCAGTTGCCGATAACGGCCGACTGGTGAGTTTTGAAGTGCGGTCTGAATTGTAATTTATTCTCTTTGGCTTTTTCAGCCATTCTGGAAATATTATTCAGACATACAGTCTTGTCAATAATCAGAGTGGGACGGATAATTTCAAACATATCATCAGTTCATGACAGATTTTACTTCAACTTATTTATAATTTCTCTCTTCAGATTCATCAGTTTTCCCGAAATGCCGGCTTTGTAAATATGCGGACTTATAAAGCGTTTATGTTCGTCGGGAAGAAGGTTTGCCCTTTCGAGAAGATGTTTATGAATTTCGGAAAGACTCTTTTGTATTGTCACAATTTGTCCCTTCTCTACAGCATTCTTCAGGAGCGGCTCTTTGGTAAGATTGGAAACATTAGTATTAAGTTCCGGGTAAAGGGGGTGATATATAAAGTCTATGTCTGAAGGATCCTCGTTATAAAGCGCGATAATATCACGATAAAAACAGCCTCTGCTGTCGTAGCACCTGTATACCTGCTTTTTCCCGGGAAGTGTTATCTTTTCAACGTTATCCGACAATTTCATTTTGGGTACACCGTCTATCTCCGTTAATTTGTATACACCGTCGAGAGCAGCATCACTTTTCCCGGTAATCATTTCAGTGCCAATGCCAAAAAGATCGATGGGAGCTTCCTGGTCTTTCAGCAGACTGCTTACCACAAATTCGTTGAGCTGGTTTGAAGCTATGATTTTAACGTAATCCAGTCCGGCATCGTCAAGCATTTTACGTGCATTTTTGCTCAGGTAGGCAAGATCACCGCTGTCGAGTCTTATTGCTTTAATGCGATGACCCCCTTTTTCCATCTCTTTTGCCACCCGGATGGCATTCGGGACACCCGAACTGAGTGTGTCGTAGGTGTCAACCAGGAGGATGCTGTTTTCAGGGTCTGTTTTTATAAAGGCTCTGAACGCTTCAATTTCGCTGTCAAAACTTTGAATCCATGAATGAGCCTGGGTTCCTGATACCGGGATATCATAGAGTTTACCTGCAAGAACATTCGAGGTTGATGAAGCTCCGCCGATAAAGGCTGCCCTTCCGGCCTGAATTGCACCTAAGCCCTGTGCGCGTCGCAGACCAAAATCAGAAAAATTTTTTTCTCCTGCGGCCAGCTTTATCCTGAAAGCCTTGGTTGCTATGAGTGATTCAAAATTAAGTATGTTTAACAGCATGCTTTCAATTAGCTGACACTCAATAAGGTTGCCCTCAACCTGCATAACCGGAACATTCGGGAATACAATTTCTCCCTCATCCACAGACATTATATTGCCGGTAAAATGAAAGGATTTCAGATAATCAAGAAATTCAGGTTTAAATCCCTGTTTTTTTAGAAATTCTATATCGCTTTCATCATAAATGAATCGGTCAAGCATCCTGAGAAAATCCTCCAATCCTGCAAAAACAGTAAATCCTCCCTGAAAAGGATTGGTTCTGAAGAAATAGTTAAATGTCGCCCGGTCTTCCGACTTTCCGGAATATAAATAACCCTGGGCCATGGTAAGCTCGTAGAAATCAGTAAAAAGTCCCCAGTGATCAGTGAACAGTTTCCAGTGATCAGTATTAAGTTCCCGGTGATCAGTATGAACAGACATCTTTAATAATTTAATGATTTACCACTTTTAAAAATTATCTAATCCGGGCTAATATAAATTCCCGGCTTGGTTTTCGTCAAATTGATGCTGATACGGGTTATCCGGATACAAATAAGCTTTCCCGCCTATTTTAAAAAAACAGTCTGTTCCCGGTTAGGTCCCACTGATGCAATCGACACCGGTACTTTTGTTTCGTTTTCGATAAAACTTATATAATTTTTAAGTTCGCGGGGGAAATCATTTTTGTCCTTTATCTTTGACAGATCTCTGTTCCAACCCGGGAGTTCAGCAAAAACAGGTTTAACATTGCCGGACAGTTCAAACGGGAATTTGTCTGTAATTTTACCGTCGATCTCATAACCCGTACAAACTTTAATCGATTTAAACCTGTCAAGCACATCAATTTTCATCATTATCAATTCTGTTACGCCATTGATCATAACAGAGTATTTCAATGCAACCAGGTCGAGCCAGCCACAACGCCTGGGTCTGCCGGTTGTAGAACCATATTCGTTTCCTTTGTCACGTAAAAGTTTTCCTGTTTCATCGAGCAGTTCGGTAGGGAAGGGCCCCATTCCCACACGGGTACAGTATGCTTTGAAAATCCCGTAAACTTTTCCGATCTTTTGCGGAGCGATTCCGAGACCGGTACATGCTCCGGCACATATAGTATTGGAACTTGTTACAAACGGATAGGAACCAAAATCAACATCGAGAAGAGTACCCTGTGCACCTTCGGCAAGAACGGATTTATTATCTGACAGAAGATCATTTATATAATGCTCACTGTCGATTATATTAAATTTTTTCAATACTTCAACACCTGAAAACCATTCCGGTTCATATTCGGCAAGCACCTTTTCATAATCATATTGGAAATAATTTTTCAGCAACTGTATGTGATTGTTAATGCGCTCATTATATTTCGCTTTCAGATCATTGAAAAGATCCCCGACTCTCAGTCCCTCGCGTCCGATCTTATCTTTGTAAGCCGGACCTATTCCTTTCAGGGTTGAACCTATCTTTGTCTCACCTCTGTTTTTTTCTGAAGCAGCATCAATTATGCGGTGAGTGGGAAGAATGAGATGAGCTTTTTTTGAGATATACAGATTCTTTGAAAGATCAAATCCGAGTTTTTTTAATGAATCGATCTCTTTTTTGAAAATAACCGGATCTATTACAACTCCGTTTCCGATTATATTGATCTTATTTTTCCTGAAGATACCTGAAGGAATTGTATGCAGAACCTGTTTTATATGATTGAATTCCAAAGTATGTCCGGCATTTGGCCCACCCTGGAAGCGGGCAATAACATCATATCCCGGAGTCAGTACATCTACAATTTTTCCTTTTCCTTCATCGCCCCACTGCAGGCCCAGCAAAATATCAGCTTTCATAATTGACTGTTAATTTGATATTACAAACGAAACCGTGAAAATGCTTAATAGACAAATGAACATTTTCACGGCCATTTAATTAGCAAGTAAAATTAAAAATAATTTTGAGGAATACATATAAATATTCTCTCCCTGCCTGTCATTTTATGAATTATTTACGATAATCAGTCATTTTCGATTGATTGTCCGTATATATAGAGGGTATGATGAGAAAGTTTAAAATTATTTTTTAAACAGGCATCTTCAATGATCTCCCTGATACGGGGATCATAAAATTCTGTGACCCTGCCATTTGACGTATCGATCAGATGATCGTGCCTGTTGGTGGCATAAGCTTTTTCAAATTGTGCTATATTCTTTCCGAACTGGTGTTTAACAACAAGTTTACACTCCAGTAACAGATCGATTGTATTGTACAATGTGGCACGGCTTACACGGTACTTTTTGTTTTTCATTGAAATATAAAGAGATTCAATATCGAAATGCCCCTCTTTAGAGTAAATTTCATCCAGGATGGCGAACCTCTCCGGAGTTTTTCGATGCCCGTGACTCTCAAGATACTCGGTAAACATTTTTCTTACTGTCTCCCTGGTTTTTTGGCTATTCATATTTAAACCAATTTAATATAGAATTCAAAAATAGTAAAAAAATTCCATTATTCAGAAACTATCTAAATTAATCGTTAAGATTTTCGTCCCGGGACACACGATCTATTCCCCTGATTTTTTCAAGTCGTGCTATCAGACTGTATAAGTGATCGGCATCGTGGATATAGAGGAACAGGTCTCCCACAAAAATGCCGTCGTGCGTGTCAAATTTCACCGACCGCATATTAATGTTGTTCTGCTTGGAGATAACATTGGTTACCTCATTGACAATACCTATACGGTCGAATCCTTCCAGCCGGAGTCTTGTCAGGTGTGATTGCTTTTTGAATCTTGTCCATTCGGCGGTTATTATCCGGTTGCCATGTCTTGAGAGCAACTTTTCAGCTTCCTTGCAGGTTGTTTTATGGATAATGATATGATCATCAGTGCCAAGATACCCGATTACTTCATCACCTGGTATTGGATTACAGCATTTTGCGAGTGAGTAGGTAACATTATCCTGATCTTCTTTAAGTAAGAAAGGTTTGCGTTTATCTATTTTTGTGCCTGTACTCATATCTTCTTCATCAGAAGGCTCTTCTTCCTTCTTTTTTCGACTGAAAGTAATATTCCAGTACTTAACCAGTTTATTAGGGGCTTTTTTGCCGATTATTTCATTTATATTACCTAAGTCAAGAAGGCCTGTTCCCAGATCAGAGTAAAGCTGCTCTTTGTTATTCAGATTAAAATGGGCTATAATTTTTTTGAGATTGTTTGAAGTCAGTGGGGCCCTGGCATTTTTCATAGCCTCCTCAATAATCTCTTTTCCCTTTTCAATATGTTCTTTCTTTTTTAATTTAAATGCGTTTTTGATTTTTGCGCGTGCTTTTGCCGTTGTTGCAAATTTAAGCCATTCAAGACTGGGGGACTGTTTTTCAGAGGTCAGCACTTCAATCTGATCACCATTACTGAGAACATGACTCATTGGGACCAGCTTAAGATTTATTTTTGCTCCGATACATTTATTGCCGAGATCGGTATGTATTTCATATGCAAAGTCAACCACTGTTGCTCCCTGGGGCAGTGAAACCATATCCCCTTTAGGCGTAAAAAGATTTATCTCAGTATCATATAGGTTCAGCTTGAAATCATCAAGAAATTCAAATGCATCAGAATCAGGATTTTTCAGTTGCTCCCGTATTCTTTTTATCCATGTGTCCAGTTCATTTTCAAAGATGCTGATATCCTTATACCGGTAGTGTGCAGCAAATCCATATTCAGCAACTTCATCCATCCGCTCTGTTCTGATCTGCACCTCTACCCATTTCCCCTGGGGACCCATAACCGTGACATGGAGAGATTCATATCCGTTTGCTTTTGGCATCGTAATCCAGTCCCGAATACGGTCGGGCCGTGGTTTATAGATATCGGTAACGAGAGACAGAACATCAAAACACTGACGTTTTTCAGAGATGCCGGGCCGGGTTTTAATTATTATCCTGACAGCCAGTATGTCATAAATCTCATTGAATTCCAGCCCCTTTTTTTTCATCTTCTGCCAGATCGAGTATGTCGATTTAAGTCGGTTTGTAACACTGCTCTCAATCTTCTCTTCTGCCAGTTTCTCTTTGATGGGTTTGATAAATTCATTAACCAGGTAATTTCTTTTTTCTTCCTGATTATGAAGCATATAGTGAATTTTATTATACTCTTCCGGGTGCTTGTATTTGAAACTGAGCTCTTCCAGTTCACTTTTTACTGCATACAGTCCGAGGCGATGGGCAATAGGTACATAAAGATAGAGAGTCTCACCGGCTACTTTGATCTTTTGGTTCGGCATCATGGAGTCCAGAGTGCGCATATTATGGAGGCGGTCTGCAATTTTTATCAGCACCACCCTCACATCGTCCGACAGGGTCATCAATATTTTTTTCAGGGTAAGAGCCTGACTGGTATCAAAGTCGCCCGATAACTTAGTGAGTCCGTCAACAATCCGGGCCACTTTTTCACCGAACATATTCTTAATATCATTTATTGAATACTCTGTATCTTCGACAACATCGTGAAGTATTGCAGCACAGATAGAGGTTGCCCCGAGGCCCAGGTCTTTGGCGACTATTTTTGCAACTGCCAGAGGGTGGATAATAAAAGGTTCGCCCGATTTACGCTTGATACCGTCGTGAGCGGCATTGGAAAACCTGAATGCTTTATCGATCCTTTCCAGTCTGCCGGCATCAAACTTATCCCGGATAATTTTGAGAAAATCCTGGTAGCTGTCCTCAATATACCTTATTTCCGCTTTTGTGAAGTGCTGCACTCTTTTCTTCCCTTATAAATGTTATTAAACTCTTTTCTGATACTTTATTTTAGCGAAGTTGATAAATACTCAGCACATAATTACAAATTCTGCCGGTCAAAAAACTACGCTTTATTATAAAATAACATTGCAAATAATATGCCCGGATAAATGATCGTGACTGCAACAATTCAGTTCAGTTCATCATATAATTTAAAAATGGTATCTGTCATTTTATCCCACTTAAACCGCTCTTTCTCAACCAGAATGTTTTGGATAAAGTTATTTAAACGACTGTTTTTAAAAAAGTCGGTCAGCGCATCCCTTATCTCCCCGATATCGGGTTTAACCACATATCCGGCCCTCAGGTGGGGAATTATTTCGGGCAGACCGCCGACATTGGTAACAAGGGCCGGTTTATTAAAATGATATGCAATCTGTGTGACGCCGCTCTGGGTGGCCGACCTGTAGGGCTGGGCAATGATATCGGCGGCGTTGAAATAATTTTGCACCTCCGAATTGGGTATATAGTCACTTTTCAGAATAACCATGTCTTCCAGTCTCCTGTCTTTGATCAACTCCCTGCAGGACTTTTCATCACTGTAAAATTCACCGGCAACAATTAGTTTGATATTATTTTCACGAAAAAAATTACCGGCAACTGCTTCAATCAGCAGATCAAGTCCTTTATAATCCCTTATAAATCCGAAAAACAGTATATATCTGTAATTTGGATCCAGGTTTAATTTTTTCAGGGCTGTTATCCTGTCTTCAACTTCTCCGTAGTGGTCATATACCGGATGGGGTGTGAATTTTTTCGGTTTGTGCTTATCAAAAAAATTGAGATCGTCCAGCACGCTTTTTGACATTGCTATGAATCCGTCTGCATTTTTAACGAAATAATTTATCATCAGGTTATCTCCGGTCCTTTTTTCGTGAGGGATGATATTATCGACAAGTGCAATTACCCTTGTATGTTTATTTTTTTTTGCAAGCCGGCATATTGTGCCCATGCACATTCCAAAAAAGGGCATCCAGAATCTGACGAGTAATATATCAGGACGTGACCTTTTGATTCTGTTACCTGTTCTTATCCAGCTTAAGGGATTTATGGAATTAATTTCCCGTGTTACCTGAAAGTCCAGGTTAGCTTCATCGGTTGTAAATTGTGTTTTCCCGGGGAAGAGAATTTTGGGGTACTGCAAAGTGAATGATACGATCCTGACTGTATGTCCCTCAGTTATCAACTGTTTAGCCAGGCGTTCATTCAATGCTGCGATTCCTCCTCTGTATGGGTGAGCGGGTCCTGCGATGGTTATTTCCATTTTTGAAGAATTTGAATTACAAATTTATCAATTGGAAAAGAAATATCTTCTTCCCTGATATCATTTATTTTCATCCATCTGAAACTTTGGTTGCCGTTTTGATGTTTTTCAAAATCGAATTCTTTTTCAGATATTTTAAATTTCAGAGGATATTTGAGATCAGCCAGATAGTAAATGCTAATAAGCTGACTGTCTTCGTAAAAAAGAGCTTTTTGGAAGAATTCCGTAGTATAGAAGTGGCGAATATTTTCAATCTCCTGTCCGTTGCACTCTTCCCTGAACTCCCTTTTAAGGCAGTCAACCGGGCCCTCGCCGAAATGTAAACCCCCTCCGGGAAATTTGGTCATTTTCATATTCAACTGAAATTCGTCAGTCAGGAGGACTTCTTTATTTTCGTTAATAATGATTCCATATACTCTGATAATGAAATTTCCGGATTTATGCATTCAAATATATTTAAACAATTTAAGATCAATTTTTTATTTTATAGGAAATTGGAAAAGTTAGCAAACAAATTTACCGCTGAAGAAAAAATTGCAAAAAATCATTCCATTCCGCTAAAATCAAATAACTCCTCACTTCAGGCATTCGTTCCTCATGCCTTATATTCGTCAGACAGATTTGATATATTTCAGCATCTCTTCCTCCTGTCCGGGTTTAAACCAGGTAATGTCAGGGTTACGGTTAAACCAGGTCAACTGTTTCCGGGCATACCTCCGGGTATTTCGCTTAATAAGTTCTATAGCCTTCTCCCTGGATATTTTGCCGTCGAAAAAGTCAAAAAATTCGCGATAACCTACTGTATTGAGCGCATTGAGATGTCTGAATGGATAAAATTTGCGTGCCTCAACTTCGAGTCCAGACTGAATCATGCGGTCAGTTCGCAAATTTATTAATTTATGCAGATTTTCCCGCTCCGTATTTATGCCTGTCTTAATTATTCTGAACGGTCTCTCTTTTGGTTTTGCTGTTCTGAAAGAGGAGTAAGGTTTTCCTGTCATTATACAGATCTCGAGTGCATGTACAATCCGTGCAGGATTTTTCAGGTCAGTTTTACGGTAATATTCCGGATCAACTTTCTTCAACTGCAGCCGGAGACTTTCCAGTCCCTCATCTTCCAGCCTCTTTTTTAAATGATCCCTCACCCCGGGATCTACATCGGGCATTGAGTCGATACCTTTACAGACAGCATCGATATACAACATTGAACCACCCTCCAAAATTACAGTGTCATATTTTTTAAAAAGGGAACCGAGTTTTTCCAGGGCTTCCGATTCATATCTGCTGGCATTATAATTTTCAAATATTGAATGAGTCTGAATAAAATGATGCGTGACTGCAGTCAGTTCCTCCTTTGAAGGAATTGCAGTACCGAAATTAAGTTCTTTGAAAATCTGCCGTGAGTCGGCAGATATGATCTCCGTGTCAAGCCACAAGGCAAGCTTTATTGCTGCCTTTGTTTTTCCCACCGCTGTCGGGCCTGCCACTACCACGACAGTCTTTGGAGTATTAAAAAAATCCATCTCAGTGATTTATGTCCGGTGAAAGTAGGAATTTTGAAGTAAACCGCAAAGTGAGGGGGCAGGAATCCTGGTTAAATACTGAGATGCTTTGAATTAGAATGTAAATATGTTAGAACAGTCCCAATCTGCAGATTGCTAAAAAAAAAGACTGCTCCAAAGGATAAGAGCAGTCTGTGAAATACTTTTGAAGACCGTTTTTTCCGGGAAGGGAAAAATCAGAAGTCTTCCATTTCCCCGAAAAGTTCATTGTAATCATCGAGTATGCCAAAATCCATAAAAACCTCCTCTTCCTGAACATTGGCTGATGAATGATGGTCTTTTTTTTCATTAAGAACTTGTAGCGGGGAATCGCCCTTTTTTTGGACGATCAAAGGTTCTTCGAGATTTTTAACCATGTCAATTTCTGTTAGTTCTATAATAAATGATCTGTCATTGATAAAATCATATGTATACAGTAATTTTTGTCCTGTTGATTTTACCAGTTCCGACAATGCTGTTTTTTGCATTATAAAATATGCTCCGCCATTTACTCCTACATCCAGCATTGATATCTCCCTGGCTTTAACTCCACCGGTCTCTGAAAGAAAGAATGAAGCCAGGTTATAACGTTCAATGCCTGTAAATTTTTGTATGGCAGAGTGGAGATCGAAAAATGTTGATTTTCCGTCCAACTCCAATTTCAGAATGAAATTTTCTGACTCCTGTGATGTGATTTTAAAATTATAAATCATATCCTCTTAAAATCGATAAGGATTCAAAGTTATAATCTATTTCTTTCAAAATACAATAATGAATATTCGTATTACTTAGATAAAATTTATCAAATACAATTTTTATAGCTTTCTGCCAATCAGTTTTTAATATACAAAAATCTGAATGATAATTACTTTCAGAGATATTGTTTAATTACTGCAGAATAATTCAGTGGTAAATTTTTTTTATTTTAAAAAATGTTAAAAGATTTAAAGGTCTGATAATAATTGAACAATTTCTTCATCTGTTCGCAGATTTTTGACTAATTGATTAAATTAAAAAAAGGATGCCAAAGTAGCATCCTTTATACCATATATTATTATATATAGGTTATTTTACTGAATCCATATACTCAATCAATGCCAGTACCTTGGTGGAGTAACCCCATTCGTTATCATACCATGATACAACTTTTACGAAATGATCATTCAGTCCGATTCCGGCACCTGCATCAAAAATGGAAGCGTGTGAATCACCAAGGAAATCGTTTGATACAACGGCATCTTCAGTATAACCAAGTATACCTTTCAGTTCACCTTCAGAGGCTTTTTTCATTGCTGCGCAGACTTCCTGATAGGAGGTACCTTTTTCCAGACGTACGGTAAGGTCAACAACTGATACGTTGGGAGTAGGGATCCTGAATGCCATACCTGTAAGTTTTCCGTTAAGCTCGGGGATCACTTTGCCCACAGCTTTTGCAGCACCTGTGGAAGACGGAATTATATTCTGAGCTGCTCCGCGTCCCCCACGCCAGTCTTTTTTGGAGGGACCGTCAACTGTTTTCTGTGTAGAAGTTGTTGCGTGAACTGTAGTCATCAAACCTTCAATTATTCCAAAGTTATCATGAAGCACCTTGGCAACAGGCGCAAGACAGTTGGTTGTGCAGGATGCATTGGAAACGAAGTTCATGTCGTTTTTGTAAGTGGTATGGTTTACTCCCACAACAAACATCGGAGTATCATCTTTTGATGGAGCAGACATAACCACTTTTTTGGCACCTGCGTCGAGATGTCCCTGTGCTTTCTCTTTAGTCAGGAAAAGACCGGTTGATTCAACAACGTATTCTGCTCCGACCTCGCTCCATTTCAGATCGGCCGGATTAGGTTCAGATGTTACTCTTACCTTTTGTCCGTTTACTACCAGCATGCCGTTCTCAACAGCTACCTCACCTTTAAAACGACCGTGAGTTGAGTCGTACTTAAGCATATAAGCTATATAATCAACATCAAGAAGGTCATTGATACCAACAACTTCAAATTTTTCACCGGCAACAGCGGCACGGAAAACCAAACGCCCTATGCGTCCGAAACCATTAATCCCTATTTTAATTTTTGACATAATTGAGTAAGTTTAAAATTTATTTATTTGATCCTATTTTTTTAATACATTCAGAGCTTCCTGAATTTGAAATATATACAAATTAAATATTATTATTTCACAGTTTCAAATACAAATTGGCTTTTCATCGAAAAAAACATTAACCTTAATATAAATTTAAAGGTATTGGAATAGTGGTAAATCCCTCAACCGGGACAAAATTTTTTTATTTTACCTCAGGAGTGACAAAGAGCTGATTTTTATGTCAGGTAAACGATTTTCACCCGGTTTTTGTGAATAACTTTGGTGAATACGCCCGGATTACTTATTAACAGATACCGGATCAGTTGATATTGTAACAGCAAAGGTTTCCTGCGTCATCGAATATGCCGGGCATTTGCAGGTTTTGCATGAAGAGAACCAAAGAGTTATGATAAAAGCATAAAGTATCATTGTAAGAGAGATAATTTTCCCGGTTTTTAAGGTAGGGTTTCCTGCATTTCGTGGATACTTTATATTAAAGTCAGAGGTGTACCGGATCATAATGTTCTTTAAATTTTAAGTTATATCAATATTTTAACAAAAAAATTGACTGAATATTGTAATAAATTGAAAAAATAGAATTAAAATTGCAGAGACAACTGTATTTTTATGTTCGACAACAAGCCCTGTTAATATATTAACATTTAAAGCAGGTTATTAAAAGGGTACTGTTGAAAATAAAGGCGAAGAGAAAGTATATTATTCAGCATTTCTTTTGTACATTGCTGATAATTTTTATACGTTTGTATTGTGAAAATTTGTGAAAAGACATTTTTGTCTGAAATAATGATGAAAAGATTAAATAAGTTAAAATCAATCAATCAATTAAGTTCAATTAAAAGCAAGTTGCTATGAAAAAATTTACTAGAAAATTTTCGAACGAGATTGTCCGCAGGTCACTGTGGTTATTTCGTTCATTTGCACTTAGCCTTATAGCATTGCTATGGGCACATCCTGCTGTTTTGGCGCAGACATGCGCCCCACCTCCAGGTCCCGTAACATTTCAGGCAGGAGTGGCCGAAGAGTGTTACAACGCGGATAATTTATACAAAGTTGATATTTCCGTAGAGGACTTTGTGAATGTGGACAGTTTTAAAGTTGTACTTAACTACGATGATGCTAAATTTGAGTTGCTCTCCGCTGTCAGTACAGGGGTATTTGATGCCAACTCAGAGACGGCAGGAGTTATGTTACATATTGACGATTCCACTCCCGGGAAGATCATATTTTCCTTCGAAGAGCCGACAACAAGAGGATATCTTGATCCTGCACAGGATCCATGGATCATTGCCAATCTTGAATTTGTCATGGTCAATTTTCCGAACAACTCTTCAATTCAGTTAGCCGGTGAACTGGCTATGGATCTGGAATGGGATGATGCAAGTGTCTTATTTTATTGTGTTGGAGGGGAAAACTTCGCACAGGTACCGGCAACATCTATCAACTGGGTTGACGGTATGGTTAAGTCCACTGTTGAATTTACGGAGATTACCTATACAGTAGAGCCTGAGGTTGGAGTTTGCCCGGATGACCTGGTAACAATTACCATTACCAGTCCTGTTGAAGAAGGTATGATGTATTCTATTAACGGCGGTATCAACTGGTCTCCCACCAATGTAATGAACGCCTCTCCGGGAAATCACACATTACAGGTAAAAGATGCAGACGGATGTCTTTCCACGAAAACCACATTAAATATCGGAGCTCCGGATTATGCTGAATTTACATATCTTGTAGAAGATGAAAAATGCGATATTAACGGAGCAATTACCTTTTATCCTGCTAAAGGAAGTGGTGAATATAAATATTATGTAGTTCCTGATGACGATTGGGATTTGTGGGTTTTTGATGCTCTGGCAGACGGACATATTGAAGTCCTTGATGCATATGAGACAACCCAAAGTACCGGATTACCCGCGGGTGACTACTGGATAGCGATAAATGATGCTCAAGGTTGTCTGGATAATATTATTGTCGGTGAATTAATGATGTCATGGTGGCAAACAGTTACAATTGATCCCGCTGATGTATTTACATTTACACTCGATTCAACTGCTGTTCACTGCTTTAACGGAGATGACGGTACAATTACTGTTCAGATAACAGAAGGAGAAGAGACCGGACCTTACAAAATTTCAGTTAACGGAAGTATTCCTGTTGCCCTTTCCGGAACAGATACTGTTCTTACTAACCTTGAGCCCGGAATTTACGAAATTGAGATAAGTGATCCCACATGTGCGATCTCCAAATCAATTGAAGTTGAAAATGCTGAAGAAATTGAGTTTTTGGTTGCATATAAGGACGCTGAATGTGAACTTACTCCTGACGGATGGCTGTGGATTGAATCAGTTAATGACGAAAATCCGGCTGGATATACCAACTGGGATTATATAGTTTGGGACGGAGCAAATAATGTTGTCGATACTTTAGCTGTAGGAGATACCCTTAAAGGATTGGCTCCCGGCAATTACCAGGTATGGTTGTATGACCCGGTGTGGGAGTGTAAAGTTGAATATGTCAATCCTGACGGATCAGGAAATACTGTTCCTGTTTTCACTGACGGTGTAATCGTATTTGACCCTGTTGTAATTCAGCCAAAATGTTATGGTGATCCCGGCAAGATTGGAGTAACCAATGTAACTCGTTCATGTCCAAGCTGTGTTGATGAACCTGAATATGTGTTTACAATTGTTCCTGACAGTAGCGAATGGTTACCTGTTGATGAGATGTTCGCCGGACTTGAACCGGGTGATTATACTATTTATGTAAAAGATGCTTCACAGGAGCAGTTATGTATGATCCCGATTACTGTTACTATAACTATGCCTGATCCGATCGTTGTGATGCTGGACACTGTCTATCAGCCAACCTGTGTTGACGGGAATGACGGATGGGTAAAAATGTACGTTGAAGGAGGTACACCTCCTTATAAATATTCAGTTGACGAACGTCCGAACTGGGAAAACAATCCTCCTTTCGGCCTGGATGAAGGTGAACATCTGTTAAGAGTAATGGATGCAGGTGGATGCGAATGGGATACTACTATAATGGTTCCATATTTGTCACCTATTGAAATTACAGCATCAATTGAACCAATTGAATGTTTTGGTGAAAAACAGCCTATTTCAGTTGTTATTGATACATTTACTCATTATGATGATGAGACAGTTTACAGATATTATGCTAATACGACCGGTGCTCCTTTTACAGAGGACGACAGATTCACGCCGATTGAAGTTGAGACAGAAACAAAACCTGCCACTCAGTTCGGAGCCGGAACTTACTATGTAATGGCAAAAGATCCTTACGGATGTGTATCACAGGTAGATACAGTTGTTCTGGAAGATATGCCTGAATTTGTTCCGAATATTTACAAATCACAGGATGCTACATGCTTTGAAACATGGACAGGAGAGGCAATGATTGAGGTAACCGGAGGTAAAGCTCCATATGAGTACACATATGCAAATCTTCCTGACAAGTTTGAAGTACCTGGTGCTATTATTAACTGGCTGCCGTTTACTCCGGATTCAATGTGGGAAGCTGTTGAACTTCAGAAAGGGGAGTACTGGTTTGTTGTTAGAGATGCTTGTGGAGAAACCAGTGAACCTACGCAGCTAATAATTGATGGATTTGATCCGATAGAAATTGAACCATGTGCACTGGGTGAAGGTATTACCGATGTTCAGTGCAACGGAGACTCAACAGGTGCACTTGTTATTCTTCCGGAAGCAGTTAGCGGCGGTGCCCCGGGATACGGAGTACCGGACAGCAAATATCTCTATACTTTATGGTATATGGACGACGGACCTGAGCTGGTAGGTGAAGAGTTCCAGGAGTCAAATGAATATGCAGGTTTAGTTGCAGGAAGCTATAAATTATATGTTTATGACTCAACTGATCCTGATGCCATTCCTCCTATGTGTCCTCCTGACAGCTTAGAATTTGACATCGTTGAACCAACTCCAATGGAAGTTGAAGCTGATGTATATCATGTAAGTTGTGCCGGCGCTGAAGATGGCGAGATTCGCCTTCATATTTCAGGCGGTGTTGGCGGTACATGGACATGGGTTGGTCAGGCTGACTCAGCACGTACTGATGGTTACAGCTATTATGTAACTATAAATGAAATTACAGGTGAAGATTACAATTACAGTCTTAAGCTGAAAGATGCCCAGGATACCGTTGTATTCCAGGTTATGGGAGGTGAATTTGTAGTTACGGTTATGGATGAGTTTGGTTGTCCGTTAACACTTGATACTATCGAAGTTCTGGAACCCGAACCATGGGTTGTTGATTATGAATTAGATGAACCTTCCAACTGTGATGTTGAAGACGGAGTTATAACTGTCGATGCAGAGGGCGGATTCCCGTTCCTGTGCAAGGAATACAGCATAGACGATGGAGAAACATGGCAGGATTCACCTGAATTCGGAGGAATCACCTATGGAGAGAGCTATACAATCTTGGTTAAAAATACTGTATGTCCACCCAATGGAGGTGATGTATATTATGGCGTGCCTCAGACAGTCAATGAACCTTGTATGGGTTCGGTAACTGTCGTTGTTGAACCTTTCAATCCATTTGAATTTGATACTGAAGTTGAATGTGTTCAGTGCTATGGTGAAAGCAATGGTGTTCTTTCAATTACCAATATGACCGGAGGTTCCGGAGCATATCAGGTTCAGCTTGTCGGACCGTTCCCGGTTGGAGAAGATCTTGATCCGAGTGATATTGGAGATGCTTATGATGCTGACAATGAAGACCTGTGGTGGCCAAAGGATGCAGAAGGTGACAACTGGTATACAGATGAGATCACATTCGACACACTTGCTGCAGGTGCATATTATATATATGTAAGAGACAATTCAGGATTCACTCTTGAAGCATGCTGCCGTCCGGAAAGAGTAGTTATTTGTGAGCCTGATTCACTCGAACTGGTTAGTGTTAACCTGGTAAGCAATGTAGCTTGTGCAGGTGACAGCACCGGTGCAATTGTTATAACTGCAACGGGTGGTGTTGAGCCTTACGAGTATAACTTTACAAGAACTACAACCTTTGATGATAACTATCAATATAAAGGTGAAGAGAGCATAGATCATTCATTGTGGCAGTTAAATGACACAATTAGCGGATTGCCTGTCGGAGCCTATATCGGATGGGTAAAAGATGCTAACGGATGTATTACAGGTTGTGAAATCAACGGTCAGGGTCTGCCAATTGACATGCACCGTGTTGTTATCCGTGAAGCTGATGCTATTGAAGTTGACAGCGCATATATAATTGAGCCGCTTTGCTACGGCGATTCAGCTGATGTTGAATTGTGGGGTGTATCCGGTGGATCTGGTGATACTTATACCTTTAAACTTGAAGGTACTACCTACAATGGAATAGATACAGTTTATGTATTTGATCCTATGCCTGTTGGAGAAGAGTATTACCTGCTTGAGAATATACTTGCTTCCGATGAAGACGGTTATGCTGTTTCATTAGTTACAGATGCAGCATGCGAAGGTTCAGGTGATACCATCTGGGTTACCCAGCCTGATGTATTTGCTGTTGAAGCTGTTATTAACAGCGGCGCACTTTGTCCGGGTGATGACGATGTACTGATAGTACTCGAAACAACAGGAGGAACAGCTCCGTTTACATATGATATCTGGAAAGGTGAAGAACTTATCCGTGAAAATTCTTCGAATGTTAACCATGTTGTAATGGTTGGAGATACTTATACTATCATAGCTACTGATGCTTTGGGATGTACTGCAACGGTTGTTAAGGAAATACCTGTTCCAGTTGAAGTTGATTTCATTGTTAAAGATGTTTCATGCTATGGCGATGAGTTGGCTAGTATATATGTAAGTGTAACTCAAACTACTCCCGGAAGGAACCATATGGTAAGATACACAAAAGTTATTCCGAATGAAGATCCGGATTGGACAGAATGGATGCCTTTCGATCAGGATACTACAATGAATTCACTCTTATACGGTGACGAGAGCGAATGGGACGGGCACTATATGTTTGAAGTTAAAGACGACGGCGGATGTCCGGCTGTAAGTAAATTCATAACATTTGTACCTGTTCAGACACAGTTAATGCTGACAGCTTCTGCTGAAGGTAATGTTATAACTGCCAGTGCATTTGGTGGCGCTGTTGATTCTGAACTGAATCACCATTATCAGTATGCAATTCTTTCTGCCGGTGATGACAGCTCAGAAGTTGTATGGCAGGAAGAAAATACCTTCATGATTGACACATATGACGATTATGTTGTATGGGTACGTGATTATAACTGGTGTGTTGCTTCAGACAGCATAACTGCCGGTGCAACAATCTATACAATTCCTGAAATCCAGGGAGAAGGTCCTGCTACCACTGTTGCTGAGGATGAACCTGTATGGGTTGTTGGTGTTGTTACAGGTATAGCTGAAGGCCAGGGATTCTTCATGCAGGATGATACAGTTGCATGGAGCGGTATCTGGGTAGCTACTGAAGAAACCGAGTTACTGCAGATAGGCGACGGTGTTGAAGTCAGCGGATTCGTTGCAGAAATTGATGATGTTACTACCATAGTAGCTGATGCAGTTAATGTAACATCTACCGAACTCGAAATCGTGCCTGTTGTTCTGGAATCACCCTCAGCCGCTATTGATGAAATGTACGAAAGTGTGTTGACTCAGGTGGTCAAGGCCGGAACATCCGGAATGGATACTGTAACCGGTCAGTTTGAGATCTTCTATGAACTGAATGACAGCGTTGTTGTTAACAAATGGCTGTATGAGGCAGATCCTGACTCAATTATTGCAGAACACTTCTACAATGTAACCGGTATTGTGAACGGTAAACTTGATGCCTACACTATGGAGCCGAGAATGGACGAAGATATAGTGGATATAACCAAAACTACTCCTGCTGTAATTACTCCGCAGAATGTTGAATTCAAGGTTTATCCGAACCCATTCAGAGGACATATCTATATCGATAATTACGATAAACTTACAAGAGTTGTATTTAGCAACATTGCCGGTCAGCGAGTTATTGATATTGAATATCCGACACGCGAAATCCGTACTGATAATCTGGTAAGTGGCGTATACGTGATCAGTCTCTTTACTGAGAGCGGAAGAGTCAAAACTGAAAGGATTGTTAAATGGTAATACCGAATTGATTGATTAAAAAGGGGAAGCCGGTGGCTTCCCTTTTTTATTGCCTGTTACTCAATAATTGTTAATTTTGAGCTCAAAATTTTTTCAAATGGATATTTTAAACAATCATGTTACTATAAGAAAATTCAGGAATAAGCCTGTACCTGAAAATTTGCTTAAGAAGATCATCTATTCCGGAACCAGGGCATCTACAACCGGGAATATGCAGGTCTACAGTGTTGTTATAACTACTGATCCGGATAATAAACTTCGACTGGCTCCATTCCACTTTAATCAGCCGGTTGCAGTTAAGGCTCCTGTCTTGCTGACTTTTATTGCCGATTTCAACCGGTTTTCCAAATGGTGTGAATACAACAATGCCGTTCCCGGATATTCTAATTTTATATCTTTTTTCACTGCTGCGATTGACGCACTTCTCGTTGCACAGAATGTCTGCATTGCTGCTGAAAATGAAGGTTTGGGAATATGTTATCTGGGTACAACTACATATAATGCCAAAGAGATAATTGAAGCTCTTGAGCTGCCCGGACTTACATTTCCTGTAACAACTGTTGCACTGGGTTATCCTGACGAAAAACCTGATCTAAACGACAGACTTCCTATCGATGGAATTATACACAGGGAAAAATATAGTGATTATGGAGAAGGGGAGATTAGAAAATTGTACGAATTTAAAGAGAGTCTTGATTCATCACTTCAGTTTATTATAGAGAATAACAAGGAGACATTAGCCCAGGTTTTTACTGATGTCCGTTATACAAAAGCTGATAATGATCTGTTTTCAGCCAAAATTCTTCAGGCTCTGAAAGATCAGGGATTTTTAGAATAAACCTGTCCGGAAAAGGTTCTGTTCAGGAATTCTGTTGACCTTTCGTGCGATGAAAATCACGTGAATACGCCTGTGCAGCAGGCATTACCAGAATGTCATCTATATTGACATGTTTTGGTCTGGTAATGACGAACAGAATTGTTTCAGCTATATCTTCTGCAAACAGAGGTGTAAATCCTTCATATACTTTTTTTGCACGCTCTTCATCACCTTTAAATCTTACCAGCGAGAACTCAGTTTCAACAGCTCCCGGACAAACAGAAGATACCTTGATGCCGTACTTCAGAAAGTCTAATCTCATTCCTTTTGTAAGTGACTGGACTGCATGTTTTGTTGCACAATAGACATTCCCCGACGGGTATGTCTCTTTACCTGCTATTGAGGAGATATTGATAATGTGACCCTCTCTTTTTGCAACCATTCTGGCCGAAATAAGTCGTGAGATATACAACAAACCTTTTATATTGGTATCAATCATCTGTTCCCAGTCGTCAAGGTCTCCCTGGTCAACAGTGCTGAGTCCTGCAGCCAACCCGGCATTATTGATCAATATATCTGCATGCCTTGAGCTTTCATCCAGACTCAGCACTGCTCTTTCTGTAGCGAGAGGGTCTCTGATATCAAAATTCAGGGTAACAGCATCAGTTGAAAATTCATTGTCAATTTTCTCCTTTAGGGCATCAAGCCTCTCTTTTCTTCTTCCTGTGAGAATTAAATTAAATCCGTTTTTTGCAAGCAACAAAGCTGTTGCCTCGCCAATTCCTGAGGTTGCCCCCATTATCAAAACTGTACGTTTCATCTTATTATAATACTTATTGGATTCATCGCCGGGCGCTGCGCGCCGCTCAGAGTCCTGTTCATCTATATAAGAACCAGGTTCACAGGCTGCAATTTAAAGAATATATATTTCTATCAAAAACGGAATTGTGAAAAACATCATTTTTTGTAGAATAAGCTTGCATTTTATTCTATATATTTTTGCTAAGTTTACCGGAAATTGAGCTGTTATGAAAGGTATTACAAAAGAAAAAGAAGAATTAGTATTTAATTCTGTCCCCGAACCGGATGATATTGAGAACATTGTTTATTCTCTGATGGTAAACCCCAATCTTTCGAGCATAAACTATTTCAATGATTTCAGCGAATTTACCATATCACCTGATTCATTAGGAAGTGCTGACAGTGATGAAACCGGCCTTTTTGAATTTGATGGAAATGGTAATTGTCTGGCTATGAGTACACATGCTTTGCATCACCACCTGGAGAGCGATCCCAAAAAGGCAACCGAGATTCTTATATCGAGGGCTGCGCGCAGGATGCATTGTCTGGGTGTCCTGCCGGTTGCAGTGAGCGCTTTTTTGTACCATATAGATTTTGCTGATCCAAACGGGCAGAATATTGCTTCGGGAGCTAAACAGGGACTGGAAAATGCTGCCGGTAAATTTAAACTGAAGATTTCGGATCGTAAGATAAGGTTTGACCATTTTACAGGCCATGGTCCTGTTCCTCCAACTATAATTATCAGCATGGTCGGATTGGTTGTGGAAAAGGAAAAAATCACCACTCATACTTTAAAAAGTAAAGGCAACAATCTGTTTATACTGGGTCGATCTGTTGATGATCTTGGATCTTCTGAATACCTTGAGTTTTATCATGGGATATCTGATTCGCCACTGCCTGCTTTTAATATTTCTTCAGAAATTAAGATACAAAATGCACTTAGAGAACTGCATAAGCTTAATTTAGTTCAGAGTGCCAGTCCCGTAGGCAAAGGCGGCCTTTTTTTTACTCTTCTCCGTGCTGCTATTCCCAGCGGCCTGGGTTTTGATATTACAACTGATGCAGAGATGAGGCTTGACTCATTTCTTTTTGGAGAGGCAATGGGTAGGATTCTTGTTGAAGTTCAGGCTGATAAGGAGGATGAATTTGTAGATACAATGACAGCATTAAAGACCCCGTTTTTTACACTGGGACATGTAACCAGGGGTGAATTGCGGATTGATGATAAATCGCTGGGTTATATCGATAAAATGACAGGCAGCATGTGATCTCCGGCAGGAAAAAATGATATTATAAACCTGATGACAATATTACCAGACAGAAATTCTGATTTACGAAAGAAAGAGCAGGTGAAGGAGATGTTTGATAAAATTTCATCACGATATGACCTGCTGAATCATCTGCTTTCATTTAATATTGATAAACTTTGGAGAAAAAGGGCTGTTCGGGTATTGAGAAGTTCACGGCCACTTACCATCCTTGATATTGCCACAGGCACTGCTGATTTTGCTATTGCTGCAGCGGCGCTGAAGCCTCATAAGATTATCGGAATTGACCTGTCGGAAGAGATGTTGGAAACAGGTCGTAAGAAGGTCTCGAAAAAGGGACTTTCGGAAATGATAAATCTGATGCAGGGTGATTCTGAATCTCTTCCATTCGGTGATAACTTTTTTGATGCTGCCATAGTCGGTTTCGGAGTCAGAAATTTTGAAAATCCGGGGCGGGGATTATCAGAAATATTAAGAGTGCTGAAACCGGGCGGAATGTTTATAGTACTTGAATTTTCCAGGCCGGAGTCAAAGCTTTTCAAGAGCATCTATAATTTCTATTTTGGCAAGATTTTACCTTTTGCAGGCAGAATTATTTCAGGAGACAGAAGGGCATATACCTACCTTCGGGATTCTGTTAATGATTTTTCTTATGGACGGGATTTTATCGCTATGCTGGAAACTACAGGATATAAAAATTGCCTGTGGATGCCGCTAACTATGGGCATTGCATCACTTTATGCATGTGAAAAGCCAAAAACATATGCATGAATGCAATAAAAATTTAAATTTGTTGTTTGATTTTTGAATGAAATTTTATAAGTCAGGGTGAAAAAGTATTTAATTGTAATCTTACTCTTAATAGTATTCCTTCCTGTTGAAGCTCAGAAGCAGAAGGTAAATTACATGACTACTTATGACAATAAGTTGATTCATTTTGGCTTTTCTCTCGGATTAAATGCGCTTGATTTCGGGGTGGCTCATTATAATCCTATTGGTATGAATCCTGATTTTCAACCGGATACCTGGGCATTGGACAAAGAACAGATAACGGACAATCATTTTGTAAGGACAGATGTTGCCGGTATAATTCCCGGTTTTACTGTCGGCATTGTTACCAGTCTGAGACTCACACAGGATTTAAACCTGAGGTTTCTCCCGGGCCTCTCTTTTGGTGAAAGGAAACTGACTTACAATATACCTGTGTGGGATATTGACTACTATCAGCCTTTGCAGTATTACTCAATAAAATCCACTTTTCTCGACTTTCCGTTATTAATAAAATATAAGGCAAGGCGTATTAACAACAACAGGCCATTCGTTATCTTCGGACCTGCTTACAGGCAGGACATTTCACGAACCGGAAAAGATGATCTTGTGAAGCTTAAGGGTGGCGGATTTTATGCCGAAGTCGGAGCAGGATGGGATCACTATTTCACTTTTTTCCGGTTTTCAGTTGAAGCCAAAGTGAGTCTTGGACTTAATAATCAGTTAGGTGATCCGCCGGGGCCAAACCAGAGGCAGTATTACACAAATGCCATTGAAAATCTCAGATCCAACATATTTACGCTCAGTTTTCATTTCGAGTAGGAGACATTCCTGAAGCCTGCCTTTTAAATTCAGAACAAATTATTCCCGCGGCTACAGCAACATTTAATGATTCTGCCCTGTCTGGAGTCTTGCCGAAAGAGGGAACAGAGATTCTGTATTTGATCTTACCTGCAGTTTCGTCACTTATTCCGCTACCTTCATTACCGAATACAACCAGCGCTTTTTCAGGCAATCTTTCGGTGTATATATTCAGTCCGTCTGTAAAAGTGCCGAAAAGCGGAATGCCTGAACGGGTTAGCATGTCAGCCAAAGTATCAAATGCAGTATAGTGTAATTTAACCCGGCAGAAAGAACCCATGGAAGCTTGTATGACTTTGGGATTATAAACATCCACAGTCTCCGGCGAGCAAAACAGACTGTAAATTCCAAACCAGTCGCAGATTCGTATTATAGTTCCCAGATTCCCCGGATCCTGCAATCCGTCCAGAAAAATTGAGAAATCATTTACCCGGGGAACTTTATTTTCCTGTTCAGGAATTAAACAAAGTGCCAAAGCGTTTTGAGGATTTTTAAGGAGGCTTGCTTTTTTTATCTCTTCCGGAGTTACAGTTATTATACGTCCGGCAGGAGAGACCAGCCTTTTATTAGTTGCCAGGAAACTTTCTGTTCCATAGATCTCACTTACCCTAAAATTTTCAGAACTTAAAACTTCCAAAACATTTTTATCGCCTTCCACAACGAAAAGCTGTTCTTTTTGCCTCTGCTTTTTTAAGGCCAGCGACTTTATCAGTTTTATTTTATTTTTGCTAATCATAAAAACCTTTTGGATGCTGCAAAATAAATCTTTTAAATTTAATGTTTCCATAAGAAACACTTCATTATTTTTGTTAAAAATTACAGAGCAGATTGGAAAAGAGTAAAGTGGTCAATATAAAATATCTTATCAGGGGGATACTGTACGGCCTTGTTGTCGTGTTTTCATCGTGCTCGACTGTAAAATTTGTTCCGGAGGGCAGTTATCTTCTGAATAAAGTTGAGGTAGAGGTTGACAATCCCTCTATTAACAAGGAAGAGGCAAAATCCCATATAAGGCAAAAAGAGAATTACAAGATACTGGGATTTGCCAAGTTTCATCTTTGGCTCTATAATTTATCTTCGGCAAAAAAAGATGACGGCTGGCTTAAAAGAATCGGAGAGCCTCCCGAAGTTTTTGATCCTGCACTGGTTTTTGCTTCGGAGGAACGACTGGAGCAATATTTGGAAAATAAGGGTTATTTCAGGGGTAATGTTGATTCTGAGGTTAGTTTCAGGGAGAGAAGGCAGAAGGTTAATGTAAAATATCAGATTAAAACAGGCGATCAATATACAATTCAAAAGATCAGTTATCACTTTTCTGACTCTTCATTACAAGAGCTCTTTTTCAGAAATGAATCTAATATTCTACTCGAACAGGGCACTCCCTTTGATTTTAATTTATTGGAAAAGCAGAGAGAGGAGATAGTGAACCTGTTCAGGAATAAAGGCTACTACTATTTTTCAAATGATGATGTGAGCTATCTGGCCGACAGCACTAAGACAGAAAAAGAGATTATCCTGGATATATTTGTAGGGAATTCTGATGGTGAAGAAGCAGAAAGAAAATACCTGCCCTATAATCTCAACCATTTTTTCCTGTATATATTACCAGGATCATCATCCTTTACTTCTTTGCAGTCCCCTGAAACCAGTTTTTCTGATACTACTTACTTTAACGATATAACCCTGTTCAACAGTGCTGAAGTGAAATACAGGCCTGCTCTTTTCGAAGGATTGATGCAGATGAACATAGGCTCTCTTTACAGACTGGAAGATGCGAGAAATACGTTCAACACATTTAACAGATTGCGTCAGTTCCGTTTTATAGATATCCAGTTTCAGGAAACTCAGGCAGTTCAGGATACCCAACTGCTTGATTGTCATATACGTCTTTCGCCAATGAGTAAACAGGCAGTATCATTTGACGTAGAAGGGACAAACACCTCTGGTAATCTTGGCATTGCAGGCAATATTAACTACAGGCACAGGAATATGTTCAGGGGGGCAGAAGTTTTTCAGGTAAATTTCAGGGGGGCTATGGAACGGCAGCAGCGGGTGGTTGAAAATGTTCCGGAATATTTTAATACTCGTGAGTTAGGCATAGAGACAAGCCTGACATTTCCTAAATTGCTGGGACCCGGCAGGTTAATAAATGTCTTCAGAGATTTTCTACCCAAAACAATCTTTACTTTAGGATATAACTTTCAGCGACGACCTGAATATACCCGTACCATATCGAATATTAAATTCGGGTATGACTGGATGACATCAGAGTACAGGAAACATACCCTGAATGTAGTTGATTTTAATATGGTTCGACTTTATCAATTTGATCCTGAGTTTATTAACTTCATAAAAGATCTCTATATAAAGAGTTCTTTCACTGATCACCTTATCCTCGCTTCTGACTACTCATTTATTTATAATACCCAGGAGCCGGTCGTCATGAAGAACTACTCATATTTAAGATTTAATTTTGAAACTGCGGGAAATGCATTATGGCTTCTGTCTGAGATTGCCAACCGGCCGGAGATGCAGACTGTTGACACACTCGGATTGGGATCGGCATCTTATTACCGCATGTTAAATACCCGGTTTGCACAATATATAAAGTCGGATATTGAATTCAGATACGGCTATATTATTGACCGTTACAATACTATTGTCGGACGAGCCTTTTTAGGGGTTGGTCTTCCTTACGGAAATTTTGATGTGCTGCCGTTTGAAAAGAAATATTTTACAGGAGGAGCTAACGGAATAAGGGCATGGCAGGTCAGGTCGCTCGGACCGGGAACTTACAGGGCTCCCGCAAATGCTTATCCCAATCAGTCGTCAGACATTAAAATTGAAGCCAATATAGAATATCGTTTCAATTTAATCAGTTTTCTGCAAGGGGCATTCTTCTTTGATGCCGGAAATATCTGGGCAATAAATGAAAAGGATAACCGGCCGGGGGCACAGTTTAAATTTAATGAATTTTATAAGCAGATAGCGGCAGGAACAGGTGTTGGATTCCGATTCGATTTTAGTTATTTTATTTTCAGGCTGGATGTTGGCATGAAGTTACGTGATCCTTCCCAAAGTGACGCCAATGGATGGATCATTGGGCACAGACCTCTTAAATCAGATGATTTTAATTTATCATTTGCAATAGGCTACCCATTTTGATCTAAATGATTATTTTGTATTTTTATCCGCATTAATTTATTCTGAAACAGAAAGATTTAATTTATAAGAGATTGCTAATTTATCCCATAAAAAAATGTCAGGTATGAATTCAGGAAGAGATTCGTTCGGTTCCAAATTTGGTGTCATTGCCGCGACCGCAGGTTCAGCAATAGGATTGGGAAATATCTGGAGATTTCCTTATGTTGCCGGTGAAAACGGAGGAGCTGCGTTTCTGATAATATATTTAGGATTCATTGTTGTTATCGGAGTTCCTGTCATGCTCTCGGAATTTTCGATCGGAAGAAGTGCACAGCTTAATGTTTTTGGCACCTTTAAGAAGCTGGCTCCGGGCAGACCCTGGTATCTGATAGGATTAATGGGAATTGTGGCTGCTTTTATGATTCTTGCATTTTACACTGTAGTTGCAGGATGGACGCTGGAGTATATATACCAGTCGGTGTTGAACGGATTTACAGGCAAATCTGCAGTAGAACTGAATGATATGTACAGTTCATTTCTGGAGGGTACATGGCGACCTTTACTATGGTTTTTTGTTTTTATGGGTCTGACTGCAGCAATTATTATGGCCGGGGTTCATAAAGGAATAGAAAAATATACTAAAATACTTATGCCTCTGCTGCTTATAATTCTTCTTATCCTGGTTATCAGATCTGTAACTCTTCCCGGATCAGGCGGAGGAATTTCATTTCTCTTTAAACCGGATTTCAGCAAGCTGTCGCCTTCAACAGTTTTGAAAGCACTCGGACAGGCATTTTTCTCCCTGAGTATTGGAATGGGTACGCTTGTTACTTACGGGTCTTATATTCCCAAAAATGACAATCTCGGGACAACGGCTTTTTCTGTTGCACTGGCAGATACATGTATAGCAGTACTGGCCGGACTGGCAATATTCCCGGCTGTATTTGCATTTAATATTGCTCCCGGGTCCGGAGAAGGACTGGTTTTCATTACTCTTCCCAATATTTTTCAGCAGATGCCGGGCGGATATTTCTTTTCATTGCTGTTTTTTATCCTTTTAGCAGTTGCGGCACTGACATCCACTATTTCTGTTTTGGAGGTAATAGTGGCATTTTTTACTGAAGAGCTGAAGTTAAAAAGAAATGCTGCCACTATTCTTGCTATTTTGTCAGTTTCAGCTATAGGTATTTTGTGTGTCTTTTCATTTAGTATAATGTCTGATTTTAAGCTGTTTGGTTTTACGGTTTTTCAGTTGCTCGACTTTACATCTGCTAACGTTCTGCTTCCGCTGGGAGGATTATTTATTGTAATCTTTGTTGCCTGGTTCTTCGGCCGGGAAAGGATTAAAAGCGAGTTGTCGAACGACGGAGAATTTAAGGCAGGTTACATTCCGCTCTATCTTTTTATCATTAAGTTCATTGCTCCGCTGGCAATTGCATTTATCTTTCTGCAGGGAGTGGGACTGATAAATTTTTAAATAGTATTATTATTCGGACTCGTAATATTGAAGAGGAAAGACGGGCGATGCATTAGTCCTTCATATGGTGATTCTGTTTAATATTTTTTTAATAGGAATAAAAGAATTAAATTTCGGAGGCTTTTTTAACCCCTGAATATAGTTATCATGAATTTAATTCCCAAAAATCTCATTAAACAGTATTTAGCTTTTTCTCAAAGCGACAGGAATGCGGTTGTTACCCTTGTTATTTTGATTTTTATCGTTATAGTGAGTAATATTGTTGTTGACAATATGAGTACTGATGCAGGGATAAGAGATCCTGAATTAGAGAGAATCATGAGCAGGTGGCCTGGGCCGGTCACTGACGGAACTTCGTCTGATGAGTTATCATTTTTTGGCAGAGATAGCAGTTTAAAGGATAATTCCGTTCCGGTAACTCAAATTGACGGCAGTAACCGGCAAACAGAAGCCGGGACCTTCGATCCCAATAATGCGGGGAGAGATCTTCTCACAAAATTGGGTTTCAACAGTTTCCAGTCTTCCAATCTTATTAAGTACCGTGAGAGCGGAGGACATTTTTACAAAAAGGAGGATCTGCTGAAAATTTACGGAGTCGATTCAGCTTTTTTTGAAAGAATAAAGGACTTTATCAGAATAGAGAGGGGAGATTCATATAAAAATACAGTTACGGGGACAGTATCTATAGAGTTAAATTCTTCTGATTCAACTAATTTGCTTCAACTAAGAGGCATTGGCCCTGTCTTTGCATCACGAATAATTAAATTCAGAGATATTCTGGGAGGCTATTATTCGGCAGAACAGCTCATGGAAGTTTATAATTTTCCGGAGGAGACATTTCATGAAATAAAAAATTATATCAGATGTGATACTGCCCGGATCAGGAAGATGAGACTGAATTTTGCGGATTTTGCTGAACTTATAAGGCATCCATACCTTAACAGGGAGGAGGTTAATAGTATTTTGAATTTTCGTGAAGATAATGGTCCTTTTATCTCAAAGGAGCAGTTAATTGAGGATGGACTGGTAGATTCACTGAAATTTCAGAAAATTAAACATTACATCAGCTGTCGTTAAAAATGTTTAAATAGATAATCTTATTTGGGAATTATCATTTTTTTAGATTAAATTTGATAAACAAGGAATAATTTCTAAATTTGCGCCTCAATTTTTAATTTATTAATAGAGATGATAATTATCCCTGTAAAAGAAGGTGAAAACATTGAAAGAGCTTTAAAGAGATTTAAGCGTAAATTTGAAAAAACAGGCGTTATTAAAGAACTCCGCGAACGTCAAAAGTACACAAAACCTTCGGTAAAACGGAGAGAAGAGGTTAAAAAAGCGGCTTATATTGAGAAGTTACAGCGTCAGGAAGACTAATAAAAAGTATTGGTTTCTGATGATTGATTAGAATTTTAATGAACTATCAGGAATCGTTTATCAGGTATTTGATGTATGAGAAGAGGTACTCTCCTCATACTGTTGTGGCTTACAAAAAAGACCTCGGTCAGTTTGTACAGTATTGTACAGAGATGATCGGGGAATTTGATGTTAAGAGGGTAAACAGCAAATTAGTAAGGGAGTGGATAGTAACTTTAATGGAGGACAGGCTTACTCCCCGTTCCGTAAATCGCAAAGTCTCTTCAATTAAAAATTTTTATAAATTTTTGATGAAAACTGAAGTAGTTGAGGATAATCCTGCTGTTAACATACCACTTCCCAAAATCAGGAAAAAATTACCCAATTTTGTAGAGGAGAAAAATTTAAATCATTTGCTTGATGATGGTTTTTTTGATGATGATTTTACCGGAATCAGGGACAAGCTTATAATAACGCTTCTTTATGGCACGGGTATAAGGCTGTCGGAATTGATAAAGTTGAAGGATACCAATATTGACACAGACGGATTTCTGATCAAAGTTTCAGGTAAAAGACAAAAGGAGAGGATCATCCCTTACCCCCGGAGCATTAACAAATTGTTATCTCAGTATATGGAAAAAAGAGATCAGGTGTTTGGTTGCACTCCCGAAACTCTGCTTGTAACAGCAAAAGGCAGTCCTGTTTATGAAAAATTAATTTACAGGATTGTTAAGAATAATCTCGGACTGGTAACATCACTGGAAAAGAAAAGTCCGCATGTTTTGCGTCACTCTTATGCCACTCATCTGTTAAACCGGGGTGCTGATCTGAATGCAGTAAAAGAGTTGTTGGGTCATTCTAACCTGGCAGCAACTCAAATATACACACATACAACATTTGAAAAGTTGCATGAAATATACAAACAAGCCCATCCACGGGGTTAAAAAATTATTACTATGGAAATAATTATAAATTCAGTGCATTTTAACGCCGACAAGAAGTTACTTGATTTTGTGAATAAGAAGGTCGGTAAACTTGACACATTTTTTGACGGGATTATTAGTGCTGAGATTACATTAAAGTTGCTGAAGCCCGAAACAGTTAGGAATAAAATTTCTGAAGTAAAACTTTCAATACCTGTTAATGGTTATCTTTTTGCAAAAAAACAGGCTGATACATTTGAAGAAGCAACTGACCTGGCAGTTGATGCTATTAGAAAACAGTTGGGAAAATATAAGGATAAACTTAAAAGTAAATAATTTTTTAATATTTGCCTTCAATATTTAAAATAATATTTTTACATTTGCACACCCATTTTGGGGCGTTATGGAAATATCTGAAATTAAAGCAGTTTGATAATTCGTGATTTTTTTTTACTCCTTACTTTGTGTAAGACATGGAAGGATTTTTTCATATAAATGCTTTAGAAACAGATAAGGGTTGATATAAGCCCTGTGGTTTAGATAAAATTTTGTAATTTTGCACCGCATTTTAATGTGGTATATAAGCGGGAGTAGCTCAGTAGACAGAGCATTAGCCTTCCAAGCTAAGGGTCGCGGGTTTGAATCCCGTCTCCCGCTCAAATTGGAGTTTAAGGGGGAATTTTTGCTCTAAATGAAGGCAGTAATGCCGGAGTAGCTCAGGGGTAGAGCGTATCCTTGGTAAGGATGAGGTCACGAGTTCAATTCTCGTCTTCGGCTCAATTAATTTAGATAATAATTAAAATTTTTGGAGTTATGGCTAAACAAACATTTGTAAGGGATAAAGATCATGTCAATATAGGCACCATCGGCCATGTTGACCATGGAAAAACCACCCTCACTGCTGCTATTACAATGGTATTGGCCAAAAAGGGTCTTTCCGAGATCAAGACATTTGATTCAATTGATAATGCACCTGAGGAAAAAGAGAGAGGTATTACGATTAATACAGCACACGTTGAGTATCAGACAGCTAATCGTCACTATGCTCACGTTGACTGTCCCGGACACGCCGACTATGTTAAGAACATGGTAACAGGTGCTGCCCAGATGGATGGTGCAATTATTGTAGTTGCTGCTACTGATGGTCCTATGCCGCAGACACGTGAGCACATTCTGCTTGCACGTCAGGTGAACGTACCTAAGTTAGTGGTATTCATGAATAAAGTTGACATGGTAGACGATGAAGAGCTTCTGGAGCTGGTTGAGATGGAGATTCGTGAATTACTTGAATTTTACGAATTTGATGGTGACAATACACCGGTTATCAGAGGATCTGCCCTTGGAGCTATGAACGGAGAACCTGAATGGGAAGAGAAAGTTATGGAACTGATGGATGCAGTAGATACATGGATCCCTGTACCATTACGTGAAAAAGATAAACCATTCCTTATGCCGGTTGAAGATATATTTTCAATCACCGGACGTGGAACTGTTGCAACCGGACGTATTGAAACGGGTATCGTTCATACAGGTGATGAACTTGAATTAATTGGTCTGGGAGCTCAGGGAAGAAAGACTGTTTGTACAGGAGTTGAAATGTTCCGTAAGATACTTGACGAAGGTCAGGCTGGTGATAATGTTGGTTTGCTTTTACGTGGTGTTGACAAGAAAGAGATTAAAAGAGGACAGATTTTAGCCAAACCGGGATCTATAACTCCGCATACCAGGTTTAAAGCAGAAGTGTATGTTCTTAAAAAAGAAGAAGGTGGACGCCACACTCCGTTCCATAATAAATATCGTCCGCAGTTCTACCTCCGCACCCTTGATGTTACAGGTGAAATACATCTGCCTGAGGGTCGTGAAATGGTAATGCCGGGTGACAACATATCAATAGAAGTTGAATTGATCTATCCCGTAGCATTGAACGTTGGTCTGCGTTTTGCTATCCGTGAGGGTGGCCGTACAGTGGGTGCCGGACAGGTGACAGATATTATTTCATAATTATAAATATAATTTAAGAGGCTGTCCAAAAGAGCAACAATCTAACCGGATAAATTAATGATGATTCGGGGATATCTCTTCCGGATTTAGGAACTGACAGATGGATTTTGTGCAGAATATTTGGACAGCTTCTTTACGGATGAAACTCTTTTGAGTATTGGTTTTTGTAAGTTCGAACCTTACCTTCCGTATAAATTATAATCAATATGAAGATAAAAAATTATTTCAAAGAGGCTTTCGATGAACTTATACATAAGGTTACCTGGCCTACTTGGAAAGAACTGCAAAGCAGTGCTTTGGTTGTAATGGTTGCTTCCTTTATTATATCACTCTTAATATTCGTTATGGACCTGTCGTTCAGGAATATAATGAGTTTTATTTACAGTATGTTTTATTAATTGAAATCCTCGGATCATAATGAGCGACAATACAAAAAAGTGGTATGTTCTTCGTGCGATTGGTGGTAAAGAGAAAAAGGTTAAGGAATATATCGAAAACGAAATCGCAAATGGAGATCTTAAGGATTTGGTTGAGCAGGTTTTGATACCTACTGAGAAGGTTTATCAAATCAGAGCCGGCAAGAAGATCAGTAAGGAGAGAAGCTTTTTCCCCGGTTACGTACTGATAGAGGCTTCCCTTGTTGGCGAAACAGAGCATATCCTGAGGAGCGTTCCCAATGTTATCGGATTTCTTGGCGACACCAAAGGTGGGGATCCGGTTCCTATGAGACCGAATGAAGTTAACAGGATACTGGGAAAGGTTGACGAGCTTGCTGAAACTGATGAAGAATTGAATATTCCTTTTGTAGTAGGAGAGACAGTGAAAGTGATCGACGGACCATTTAACGGCTTTAACGGAACAATTGAAGAGATCAATGAGGAGAAGAAGAAGCTGCAGGTAATGGTGAAGATTTTCGGACGTAAAACTCCTTTGGAGCTTAGCTTTATGCAGGTTGAAAAGGAATAAAAACGCGTTAATTATTTATTATGGCGAAAGAAGTTGCTGGATTAATTAAATTACAGATTAAAGGCGGTGCGGCTAATCCGTCGCCGCCGGTGGGACCAGCATTGGGTGCCAAGGGGGTTAATATAATGCAGTTTTGTAAGCAGTTTAATGGCCGGACACAGGATCAGGCCGGTAAATTGCTTCCTGTGATAATTACTGTATACAGTGATAAGTCATTTGATTTTATCATTAAACAACCTCCCGTAGCAGTGCAGTTGATCGAGGCAGCAAAAGTAAAGAAAGGTTCTGCTGAACCCCATGTTAGTAAAGTTGCGTCTGTAACCTGGGAACAGGTAAAACAGATTGCAGAGGGGAAAATGATTGACCTTAATTGTTTTACTTTGGAATCGGCAATTAAAATGGTGGCTGGTACCGCCAGGAGTATGGGGATTACCGTAAAAGGTTCTCCTTCGGGAAAATAAGGTGTTCTCCATCCAATAATTAAATAAAATTTCTAAAATGGGCAGAATTACGAAAAACAAAAAAGCTTCTCTGGAGAAACTTGAAAAAGGGAGGTCATATACGATTGACGAAGCTTCAGCTTTGGTAAAGGAGATTACTACTACCAAATTTGATGCCTCCGTTGATATTGATGTCCGGCTGGGAGTTGATCCAAGAAAAGCTAACCAGATGGTTAGAGGCGTAGTTTCGTTACCCCATGGTACAGGGAAAGAGGTTCGTGTTTTGGCTTTAGTTACTCCTGATAAGGAGGAAGAGGCAAAGGAAGCCGGCGCGGATTTTATCGGATTAGATGACTTTGTTGAGAAAATAAAAGGCGGATGGACTGATTTTGACGTAGTTATCACTATGCCGCCGGTAATGGGTAAGGTTGGTCAGCTGGGAAGGGTTTTAGGTCCCAGAGGATTAATGCCTAATCCAAAAAGCGGCACGGTAACTATGGATGTTGGTAAGGCAATCCTGGAGATTAAGCAGGGTAAGATAGATTTTAAAGTTGATAAATTTGGTATTGTACACACTTCAATCGGGAAAGTATCCTTTCCGCCTGAGAAGATCAAAGAAAATGCAATCGAGTTTATCCATACAATCGTAAAGCTTAAGCCAACAGCCGCAAAAGGATCTTATATCAAAAGCATCTATCTCTCCAGTACTATGAGCCCTGGTATTAAAGTTGAACCGAAGTCAGTTACTGACTAAAACAGAGTAAGAATGAAGAGTACAGAAAAAAAAGTTGTTATTGATAACTTGCAGGAACAGATAGATTCGTACAGCCATTTTTACCTGACTGACATTAGCGGTTTAAATGCTGCTGATACCAGCGATTTAAGAAGATTATGCTTTAAGCAGGGCGTAAAACTGGTTGTTGCGAAAAATACATTTATGCGTAAAGCTCTTGAAAATTCAAACAAGAATGCAGAAGAGCTTTATGATGCACTTAAGGGAAATACTTCAGTGATGTTTTCAGAAGTTGGCAATGAGCCGGCTAAACTGATTAAAGAGTTCAGGAAAAAGCACAACAGGCCTCTTTTTAAGGCCGCTTTTGTTGAAGAATCAGTTTATTTGGGTGAGGATCAACTGGAGAAACTGGTAGCATTAAAATCCAAAAACGAACTTATTGCTGATGTTATATCCCTGTTAAACTCTCCGATGCGGAATTTGCTTTCGCAATTGCAGAGTGGTAGTAATATTATATATGGTGTTTTGGAAACACTGAAAGAGAGAAAATAATTTTTTGAAATAATTATTAAAACAGATAGAAATGGCAGATTTAATGCAGCTTGCAGAAGAGCTGGTAAATTTAACCGTTAAAGAGGTTAACGAATTGGCTGATATTCTTAAAGATAAATACGGAATTGAGCCAGCCGCTGCTGCAGTGGCAGTTGCAGGACCGGCAGCAGGGGGCGGCGAAGCAGAAGCCGCTGTAGAGCAAACAGAATTTGATGTGATATTAAAAGCAGCGGGTCAGTCAAAACTGGCTGTTGTTAAACTCGTAAAAGAGTTAACAGGTCTTGGCCTTAAAGAGGCTAAAGCCGTTGTTGATGAAGCTCCGAAAGCAATTAAGGAAAAAGTTTCCAAAGATGAAGCAGAAGCTCTTAAAAGTCAATTGGAAGAAGCAGGAGCAGAAGTTGAAGTTAAATAATCGCAATCAGACCTTTTTAAGGTTGAATGGTTTAGGATCCTGCCATGCAGGATTCTAAACTTTTTGTGTATTTATATTTTATATAATTAACCTGTATAAATACATGTCAATTATCACAAAAAACGAGAGGATAAATTTTTCCTCAACACAAACCAGGTTTGATTACCCTGACTTTCTGGAAGTACAAATTCAATCATTTAAAGAGTTTTTTCAGTTAAACACAACACCCGACCAGAGAAAGGAGGAAGGGCTGTACCGGGTATTTGAAGAAAATTTTCCTATTACTGATACACGGAATAACTTTGTGCTTGAATTTATCGACTATCAGGTTGATCCGCCAAGGTATTCCATTGAAGAGTGTATCGAACGGGGATTAACATACAGTGTTCCGGTTAAAGCAAAACTGAAGCTCTATTGCACTGATCCTGAACATGAGGATTTTGATACCGTAGTTCAGGATGTCTATCTGGGAACAGTGCCTTATATGACAGAAAGAGGCACCTTCATCATTAATGGTGCAGAGAGAGTTATTGTCTCTCAGCTTCACCGTTCACCGGGTGTGTTTTTCGGACAGAGTCTGCATGCTAACGGCACCAAACTCTATTCGGCGCGTATTATCCCGTTCAAAGGCTCCTGGATAGAATTTGCGACAGACATTAACAGTGTCATGTTTGCCTATATCGACCGGAAAAAGAAGCTGCCTGTGACAACTCTTTTACGCGCAATAGGATTCGAGAGTGATAAAGATATCCTCGAGATTTTTAATCTTGCAGACGAGATTAAAGTTTCTAAAGCGGGATTAAAAAAGGTTGTAGGCCGAAAATTAGCTGCCCGTGTATTAAAATCTTGGGTTGAAGATTTCGTCGATGAGGATACCGGAGAGGTAGTGTCAATTGAGCGTAATGAAGTTATCATCGATCGTGAAATCCAGTTGGAAGAGGATCATATCGACGAAATAATTGATTCGGGTGTAAAGACTATTCTGGTACATAAAGATGACCAGAGGCAACAGGATTTTGCAATTATTTATAATACTCTGCAAAAAGATCCCTGTAATTCTGAAAAAGAAGCTGTTCTTCATATATACAGGCAGTTGCGTAATGCAGAACCGCCGGATGAAGCAACAGCAAGAGATGTAATAGATAAACTGTTTTTTTCAGATAAACGTTATGACCTCGGTGAAGTAGGACGTTACCGGATAAACAGGAAACTTGGTCTCCATGTGGATTCCGAGATAAGGGTTCTTACCAAAGAGGATATTATCGAGATTATCAGATATCTCATTCAACTGGTAAATTCCAAAACCGACGTTGATGATATTGACCATCTGAGCAACCGTCGTGTACGTACAGTTGGTGAACAGATGTACAACCAGTTTGGGATTGGACTTGCACGAATGGCAAGAACCATAAGGGAGAGAATGAACGTCAGGGACAATGAGGTATTTACACCTATCGACCTGATAAACTCAAAGACTCTTTCATCAGTTATTAACTCCTTTTTTGGAACCAATGCATTGTCGCAGTTTATGGATCAGACCAATCCGTTGGCAGAGATGACCCATAAACGTCGTATGTCTGCTCTCGGACCGGGAGGTCTTTCCCGTGAAAGGGCAGGTTTTGAAGTGCGTGATGTGCATTATACTCATTACGGGAGATTGTGCCCCATAGAGACTCCGGAAGGACCTAACATCGGACTTATCTCCTCATTGTGTGTGTTTGCAAAAATTACCGACCTCGGCTTTATTGCAACACCATACCGGAAAGTAACTGATGGTCAGGTTGACCTGACTGACGAAGGCACTGTATATCTGACTGCCGAAGAGGAAGAGGGGCAGATTATTGCACAGGCAAATGCTCCGATTAACGAAAAGGGACATTTTATCAATCAAAAGGTAAAGTCAAGGCTTGATGGTGACTATCCGCTGGCCGACAGGGAGAATGTAAACCTTATGGATGTAGGTCCCAATCAGATAGCCTCGGTTGCCGCGTCATTGATCTCATTTTTGGAACATGATGATGCAAACCGTGCTTTGATGGGATCTAACATGATGCGTCAGGCGGTTCCTCTGTTAAGACCTGAAACACCTATAGTTGGCACCGGACTTGAAGGCAGGGCCGCGGCTGACTCGCGCGTAATGGTCACAGCTGAATTTGACGGCGTTGTTGAATATGTTGATGCTACTCAGATTATTGTTCGTTACGATGTAACAGATGATGATCGTTTCGTAAGTTTTGACCCGGATGTTGTTACTTACCAGTTACAAAAATATTCCAAAACAAACCAGGGAACTACAGTAGATCTGAAGCCAATTGTATCTAAGGGGGAAAGAATCAAAAAGGGACAAATTCTTACACAGGGCTATGCTACCGAGAATGGTGAGCTTGCTCTTGGACGTAACCTTATGGTTGCCTTTATGCCCTGGCAGGGATATAATTACGAAGATGCTATTGTTGTTTCCGAACGCATAGTGAGGGAAGATGTTTTTACCTCTGTGCATGTTGATGAATATAGTCTTGAAGTAAGGGATACAAAGCGCGGTCTCGAAGAGTTCACCTCCGACATTCCAAATGTGAGTGAGGAGGCGACAAAAAACCTCGATGAGAACGGATTGATCCGCATTGGGGCCGACGTCAAACCCGGGGATATTCTTATCGGGAAAATCACACCTAAAGGAGAATCCGATCCTTCACCGGAGGAGAAACTTTTAAGAGCTATTTTCGGCGACAAAGCCGGTGATGTAAAAGATGCTTCCCTGAAGGCAACTCCCTCTTTATCGGGTATTGTTATCGATAAAAAATTATTTTCAAGAATAGGGAAAGAGAAGAAAGGCAGAACAACCACAAAGGTTCTTCTTGATCAGATTGATGAGAAATTTGAACGTGAGGTTGCTGTACTTCTTGCAAAACTGGAAGACAAACTATTTGTTCTTGTTAACGGCAAAACATCACAGGGAGTAAAAGATTATTACGGAACAGAAGTGATTCCCAAGGGAGTCAAATTTACACTTAAGCAGATACAGGAGGTTGATTACCTCTCAGTGAATCCATCTAAATGGACAACTGACAAGCATAAAAATGACTTGATCTTCAGGGTGATCAACAACTATTTGATGAAATATAAGGAGGCAGAAGCTGTATCCAGACGGGAAAGATACAATGTAACTATCGGAGACGAACTGCCTGCTGGAATAATCCAGCTTGCTAAAATATTCATAGCTAAGAAACGTAAACTTCAGATAGGTGATAAAATGGCAGGTCGCCATGGAAATAAAGGTATCGTTTCAAGGGTAGTCAGACAGGAAGATATGCCATTCCTCGCAGATGGCACCCCAGTGGATATTGTTCTTAATCCGCTCGGTGTTCCCTCCAGGATGAACCTCGGTCAGATATATGAAACAGTTCTTGGCTGGGCAGGCAAGGAGCTGGGACTTAAATTTTCTACGCCGATATTCGATGGTGCCTCTCTTGAAGAGATCACTGAATATACCGAAAAGGCGGGACTTCCCAGATACGGAAGGACTATACTCTTTGATGGTGAAACAGGGGAACCTTTTGATCAGCATGCAACAGTCGGGATTATCTATATGATGAAACTCGGACATATGGTAGAAGACAAAATGCATGCACGTTCCATAGGGCCTTATTCATTAATAACACAGCAGCCACTGGGTGGAAAAGCACAGTTTGGCGGACAGAGATTTGGTGAGATGGAAGTCTGGGCGCTGGAGGCCTTTGGTGCATCCCATATCCTGCAGGAAATACTTACAGTAAAATCTGATGATGTAATGGGAAGAGCCAAAGCTTATGAAACTATTGTGAAAGGTGAATCAATGCCCCAGCCGGGTATTCCCGAATCTCTTAATGTTTTGTTGCATGAACTGAGAGGCCTTGGCCTTAGTATACGTATGGAGTAGTATACAAATCATGCTTTAAGCGTGTTCGGTTTTAATGAATATTTATTTGAATTATGGCATTCAGAAAAGAAAATAAAGCAAAAGGTGGTTTTTCGAAAATATCAATAAGCCTGTCATCTCCGGAAGAGATTCTGGAAAGGTCTTATGGTGAAGTATTAAAACCTGAAACAATTAACTACAGAACCTATAAACCTGAACGCGATGGTCTGTTTTGCGAGCGCATATTCGGGCCTGTAAAGGATTACGAGTGTCATTGTGGTAAATACAAGCGTATCAGGTATAAGGGAATTGTCTGCGACCGGTGCGGTGTTGAAGTGACAGAGAAAAAAGTCCGCCGCGAAAGAATGGGACATATATCCCTGGTGGTTCCTGTTGCCCATATATGGTACTTCCGCTCTCTTCCCAATAAGATTGGTTATCTGTTGGGATTACCCTCAAAAAAGCTCGATTCAATAATCTATTATGAGCGCTATGTTGTAATAAACCCGGGAGTAAAAGCAGTTGACGGTGTAAAAGAGTTGGATTTTCTTACAGAAGAGGAGTATCTGGATATACTGGAAACCCTTCCAAAAGAAAATGCAATGCTGGAAGATGAAGATCCTAATAAGTTTATCGCAAAAATGGGTGCGGAGGCTCTCTATGATATTCTTTCCAGACTGGATCTGGATGATCTTTCATACACTTTAAGGCATAAAGCAAATACAGAGACCTCCCAGCAAAGAAAAAATGAAGCATTAAAGCGACTGCAGGTTGTTGAGGCATTCAGGGCAAGCAAGAATCTTAACCGGCCGGAATGGATGATAGTAAAAGTAGTTCCGGTAATACCTCCTGATCTGAGGCCGCTGGTGCCATTGGACGGAGGCAGATTTGCCACGTCCGACCTGAATGACCTTTATCGCCGGGTTATCATTCGTAACAACCGCCTGAAAAGGTTGATAGAGATTAAAGCTCCTGAAGTTATCTTGCGTAATGAAAAACGTATGCTTCAGGAAGCGGTCGACTCGTTGTTTGATAATTCAAGGAAGGTCAATGCAGTCAAGACCGAAAATAACAGGGCTCTGAAATCTCTTTCTGACAGTCTGAAAGGTAAGCAGGGACGGTTCCGGCAGAATTTGCTTGGTAAACGTGTCGATTACTCAGCCCGTTCAGTAATTGTGGTCGGACCAAAACTGAAAATACATGAATGCGGTCTGCCAAAAGATATGGCTGCTGAGCTTTACAAACCTTTCATAATCAGGAAACTTATCGAGAGAGGAATTGTAAAGACCGTTAAATCAGCCAAGAAGATAGTCGACAGGAAAGATCCTGTGGTCTGGGAGATACTGGAGAATGTACTGAAAGGGCATCCTGTTCTTCTGAACCGTGCTCCTACCTTGCATCGTCTCTCTATTCAGGCATTTCAGCCGGTAATGATTGAGGGTAAGGCCATTCAGCTACACCCGCTTGTATGTACAGGATTTAATGCTGACTTCGACGGTGACCAGATGGCAGTTCACCTTCCGCTTGGGAATGCAGCTATTCTCGAAGCACAGTTGCTGATGCTCGCTTCCCACAACCTGCTTAATCCTGCCAACGGAGCTCCTATTCAGGTTCCGTCACAGGATATGGTTCTTGGTCTCTATTATATGACCAAACCAAGAGAGGGATCAAAGGGAGAGGGGATGACATTTTATTCACCCGAAGAGGTGATGATAGCTTATTCTGAAAGAGCTGTCGGACTACACTCAATTATAAAAGTGAAAGTTGAGGATATTGACGAAAACGGAGATTACTTTAAGCATATAATTGAAACTACCACAGGAAGGGTATTATTCAATGAATATGTTCCACGTCAGGTGGGATATATTAATCAGTTGCTTACAAAGAAATCTCTAAGAACAATAATATCTGATGTCTTTAAGAGATGTGGAAATGCCGAGACAGTGGCATTCCTCGATGCTATTAAGGATTTAGGTTACTACATGGCCTACAGGGGAGGATTGTCTTTTAATCTTGATGATGTTATAGTTCCGGAAGACAAACAGAATATTGTCGATGACGGATATGAGGAGGTAGAGGAGGTTGTCAGTAACTATAACATGGGATTTATAACAAACAACGAGCGTTATAATCAGGTGATTGACATCTGGACACATGCCAACTCCAAACTTACCCATTCGGTAATGAAAACCCTGAGTACCGATAAGCAGGGCTTTAATTCCATCTATATGATGCTCGATTCCGGCGCCAGGGGCTCTAAAGAGCAGATCAGGCAGTTATGCGGTATGAGAGGATTGATGGCCAAGCCACAGAAATCGGGTTCAATAGGGTCACAGATCATCGAGAACCCAATTCTTGCAAACTTTAAGGAGGGACTTTCGGTCCTTGAATACTTTATCTCTACTCACGGTGCCCGTAAAGGTTTGGCGGATACTGCACTGAAAACTGCTGATGCAGGGTATCTTACCCGTCGTCTTGTTGATGTTTCACAGGATGTGATAATATCTGAAGAGGACTGCGGAACTTTGAGGGGGATAGTGGCCACAGCGATTAAAAATAACGAAGAGATTGTTGCGTCTCTGTATGAAAGAATTATAGGACGAACTTCTGTACATGATATTTATCATCCTCTTAATGGTGATTTGATTGTTAAATCGGGTGATGAGATAACTGAAGAGATTGCAGCTGTCATTGAAGATTCTCCTCTGGAGAGTATTGAGATCCGTTCGGTACTGACATGCGAAGCTAAAGTGGGTGTCTGTACAAAATGTTACGGCAGAAATCTTGCCTCAGGAGGTCTGGTGCAGAAAGGGGAGGCAGCTGGTGTTATTGCCGCACAGTCAATCGGTGAACCGGGTACACAGCTTACTCTTCGTACATTCCACGTCGGTGGTATAGCAGGTAACATTTCGGCTCAGTCTGCAATCGAAGCACGTTACGATGGTATAGTGCAGATAGAAGAACTCCGCTCAGTCGGGTATAAGAGTGAAGATGGCAGTCCGGTTGACATTGTCGTCAGCCGTCTTGCCGAGCTTAAGATTATTGACAAAAATACCCAGATTCCATTATCAACACACTCATTACCTTATGGTTCCAGATTATTTGTCAAAAACGGGGATGAGATAAGAAAGGGGAAAATGATCTGTGAATGGGATCCTTTCAATGGAGTAATTATTACTGAATTTGACGGTAAGATAGAATTTGAAAATCTTATTGACGGAATTACATACCGTGAGGAATCTGATGAGCAGACAGGCTATAGTGAAAAAGTAATTATTGAAACAAGGGATAAAACCAAGAACCCCACTTTACAAATTATTGATAAAGATGGTTCTGTTATTCGCTCTTATAATCTGCCTGTAGGTGGCCATATTTCAGTATCTGAAGGACAAAAAGTGAGTGCCGGTATGGTACTTGTAAAAATTCCGAGAGCTGCAGGAAAGGCAGGTGATATCACCGGTGGTTTGCCCAGGGTTACAGAGTTGTTCGAGGCAAGGAATCCCTCAAATCCGGCTGTGGTATCTGAAATTGACGGAGAGGTTTCGCTTGGAAAAATTAAAAGAGGTAACAGAGAAATAATAATTACCTCCAGAACTGACAATGTTAAGAAATATCTGGTGCCGCTGTCAAAACAGATCCTTGTGCAGGAGAACGACTATATCAGGGCTGGTACTCCTCTCTCTGACGGTGCTATTACTCCTTCAGACATACTTGCCATTAAGGGGCCGACTGCAGTTCAGGAATATATACTTAACGAAGTTCAGGATGTTTACCGGATGCAGGGTGTGAAGATAAATGACAAGCACTTTGAGGTTATTATTCGTCAGATGATGCGTAAGGTCGAGATAGAGGATCCGGGAGACACACGTTTTCTTGAGAAACAGGTGGTTGATAAGAATGAGTTCATTTCAGAAAATGACTGGATCTGGAATAAGAAGGTAGTAATTGAAGCAGGAGATGCAGAAGGATTAAAACCGGGACAGATAATCTCCGCCCGCAGGCTGAGAGATGAAAATTCCCAGTTGAGAAGGAAGGATAAGAAGCTGGTTGAAGCAAGGGATGCCATTTCTGCAACATCAAGTCAGATTTTACAAGGTATAACCAAGGCGGCTCTGCAGACCAGAAGCTGGTTGTCGGCAGCCTCTTTCCAGGAGACTACCAAAGTTCTGAACGAAGCAGCTATAAATGGTAAAGTTGACTTCCTCGACGGATTAAAGGAGAATGTAATTTGTGGTCACCTTATCCCTGCAGGCAGCGGCTTAAAGGAATACAAAAATTTGATTGTTGGATCTAAAGAAGAGTACGACAAATTAATTGAGATGAAGAAGAATATTTAAGATTTAAGTGATGGATGATAAAAAACAGAAACAACAATTGAACATTGAATTGAGTGCTGAAATTGCGCAGGGTGTATATTCCAATCTGGCAGTTATCACACACTCCAATTCTGAATTTGTTATTGATTTTATCCGCGTCATGCCCGGAATACCCAAGGCAAATGTTAAGTCGAGGGTAATACTGACTCCGGAACATGCAAAACGGCTTTTGCTGGCTTTGCAGGATAACATCAAAAAATTTGAAGCGGTACATGGTCCGATTAAAAACATTAATCCTGTTTCTGATCCTTCATTACCGCCTCTGAGTTTCGGAGGTCCGACAGCACAGGCTTAATCAAAAAGGGATTCCATTGCAGAAAAAATGGAATCCCTTTTTTTAGTAGAGACCTTCTACAGAAAGGTATCTTTCACCATGATCGTAGGCAAAAGTCAGAATTCTTGAGCCGGCCGGTAATTCTTTTAACTTTTTTGCTACTGCAGCCAGGGAAGCACCGGATGAAATACCAATAAACAGTCCCTCGAGTTTTGCTGCATTTCTGGCATACTCAAATGCCTCTTCCTTAGAAACAGTGATGGTCCCGTCCAATAGTTCCGTTTTAAGGTTTTCCGGAATAAAACCTGCGCCTATACCCTGAATCTGATGCGAACCTGAAGATCCGCCGCCAATAACCGGGCTCTCCTCCGGTTCTACTGCAAAAACCTTAAGTTTTGGAAACTCTTTTTTTAATACTTCAGCCAATCCGCTGATATGACCGCCTGTGCCGACACCGGTTATGAGATAATCAATGCCTTCCGGAAAGTCATTAAGAACCTCCATGGCTGTCTTTTTACGGTGAGCATCTATATTGGAAGGATTATTGAACTGAAGCGGGATCCATGATCCCGGAATACCGGCAGCCAGCTCTTTGGCTTTTGCAATAGAACCGGGCATGCCTTTTCTTCTGGATGTAAGTACCAGTTCCGCCCCCAGTGCATTTAATACCTGACGGCGTTCAAGAGTCATAGATTCAGGCATTGTGAGTATCAGACGGTATCCCTTGACTGCGGCTACTACTGCCAGACCAATACCGGTATTTCCTGATGTAGGTTCAATGATTACTGATCCGGGTTTTAACTGCCCGTTTTTTTCAGCATCTTCAATCATGGAGAGTGCAATCCTGTCTTTAATGCTGCCTCCCGGGTTTGTTTTTTCAACTTTTACCCAAACTTCATATTCTTTTGGATATAACCGGTTAATCCTGACATGAGGAGTATTCCCGATAGTTTCTAGTATGTTTTTGAACTTCATCTGTTTAATATTTTTTAATTAATTTTTGTACCTCAACCATTTGATCAATTCTTTAAAATTGACCTTTTTACCGTACATCAGCAATCCGGTCCTGTATATTTTGGCTGCTACCCGGATTGTTCCTATAGTTGTGCAAATTAGAAGGAACATTGAGAGGAGAAGTTCCCACAGGGGAACGCCGTAAGGAATCCGTGCAAGCATAGCTACCGGGGAGGTCAGTGGTATTATGGATCCCCAGAAGGCTACAGATCCTTCGGGATTTCTGGCTATTGGGAAAAGCAGCATAATGGAAAGTATAAGCGGGAAGGTTATCGGTAATACCATTTGCTGCGAATCTTCATCATTATCAACCGCCGCACCAACGGCACCAAGAAGTGAACTGTAAAGGAGATAGCCCGTTAAAAAGTAAAAGATAAAAGAGAATAGTATTAAACCAAGATTCAGGTTGCTTATCATCTCCATTGTCCCGGCTATATCATTTTGATTTCCTGACGTGATTGACTGACCGGCACGAATCTGCTGATTTTCCATCAGACTTTGGCCAATCTGCTGAACATTTTCTCCGGGGAGAAAGCCCTGAAATATTGTTAATGCCACAATTCCCACAATAACCCAGATAGCAACCTGGGTAAGACCTACAAAGGCAGTGCCGACAATTTTGCCGGTCATTAACTGAAATGGCCTTACAGATGAAATAATGACTTCTATAATACGGTTTTTCTTCTCCTCCATCACGCTGCGCATAACCATTGAACCATACATAAATACGAAAAAGTATATTATAAATCCCATTAAATAACTTGCAATGAATGCAACTTCCGAGGAACTTTTTTTCGCTTCGCCTGATTCCGTGATTTTTATTGTATTCAGCTTTACGTAAGTTCTTGCAGCAGCCAGTCGCTCCTCCAGATCAGGTATACCTGATTCAGAAATTATTTTTTTTCGCTTATCATTTTCTATTAACCTGCTCAGTTTATTTGCAATCTGGTTTGTTACCTCCACCGGTATCTGTTTGTTGGAAATGAGTTGTGCTATGGCTGCCGACCAGATATTTTCCGGAATGAAAAGCATGGCATAATAGTCACTTTCATTCAGATTTCCTTTTAATCTCTTATACTCCTCTTCCGGGATAAAATGGAATTTTGTATATTCTTCATCCTCCAGTTCCCCGAGGAAAAGGGTCGATTCATCAAATACTGCTATGGTGCGGATCTGGTTGTCACTCTGAACTGATAAAAATATCATCAAAGCAAACATTCCGACGAACAGTAGTGGTACCAGCAGTGTGAGGATTATAAAAGATTTTTTCGTTACTCTTTTAAGATATTCCTGTTGTAATATTATCAGCGTTTTGTTCATTCTGCAATATTTTGAGGTTTGTCTTCCTGAACTGCCTTAATAAATACATCGTTCATGCCGGGTATAATCTCCCTGAATGCTGTAATTTCAGACACAGGTAAAATTTTTTCAAGCAGTATGTTTCCTGCTCCCTTACCCTTAAACTGAACAAGAAGCCGGTTTTCTTCAGAGTTTTCATTGTGTTCAATCACATTAACCTGTTCATCAAGGTTCAGGGCCACTCGCCTGAAGTCACCTTTATATTTAATTTCAAAAATATTAGATTTATATTTTTCCCGTATTTCATTAGTGGGTCCGTCTACTATTTTAACTGATTTATTAATAAGTACTATATGGTCGCAAAGCTCCTCTACCGAGCTCATGTCATGAGTTGAGAATATAACTGTGGCTCCGTCATCCCTGAGTTTTATAATTTCTCTTTTAAGAAGGCTGGCATTTATTGGATCGAATCCGCTGAAGGGTTCGTCAAATATCAGTAGTTTTGGATTATGTGCAACTGTAGTGATAAACTGAACTTTTTGCTGCATCCCCTTCGACAGCTCTTCTGGTTTTTTGTTCCACCAATCTGTGATTTCGAATCTTTCGAACCAGTTTTTAATGCTCTCCATGGCATCATGCTTCGTAAGGCCCTTGAGCTGAGCAAGATATATTGCCTGTTCCCCTACTTTCATTTTTTTGTAAAGCCCCCGCTCTTCGGGGAGGTATCCTATTATGGCAACATCATCAGATCTCATTCTCCTTCCCTCAAGAAACAGTTTACCCTCATCAGGCGCTGTAATCTGATTTATAATTCTTAACAGAGTTGTTTTTCCTGCCCCGTTTGGTCCCAGGAGTCCGAAAATACTCTGTTCCTTAACAGAAATACTTACATCTGTTAAAGCTTTTACAGTCGAAAAAACCTTTGTTACTCTTTCTGCTCTGAAGAATTCCATTTTATTTGAGGCTGACCGGCCTTGATGTCCGGTATTAATATTTAGTATCTTCTTTATTAAGACTTTCAGTTAATTTTCTGACCAGTTTCATATTCACAAAAAATTCTTTGGCAATTACCCTGATTATTGTATAGACCGGAATTGCCAGAAACATACCCAGCACACCTGCAAGGCTTCCTGCTGCCATAATGACCAGGAAGATTTCAAGAGGGTGGGATTTTACGCTACTCGAATATATAAGTGGCTGGAAAAGAACATTATCAATAACCTGGACTGTTATAAACACAATAGCCATAAGTCCCAGTAGCGGCAGGGTATAGCCCATAAAATCTGCATTAAAGTGCAAGGCAAGCCCGATAAGAAGTCCCACAACTGATCCCATCCACGGTCCGAGATATGGAATTACATTGAACATTCCGCAAAAAAGTCCGATAACAACAGCATGATTAAATTCAACTCCTATGATAGTCAGTCCCAGTGTATCAAGCATCCCCACCATAAAAACTTCCAGAATTATACCGATAAAATACCGGCGTAACAGATATGATATGGAATCCAGTATATTGGAAACCTTTTCCTCAAATTCTGTTGGCACTATTAACAATACTCCTTCACGGAACATATTCTTCTCCTTCAGGAAAAAAAATGTTATGAATGAGACAGAGAAAACGCCTATAAAGAATTCACCGACTGTTCCTGCAACTAATGCGACAATATCAGGCAGCTGTGAAAAATTAATTTTTGACCCCAGCCGGTCTATTATGATATCTGTCAGTGACCTGTTCTCAATGATAAATTGTTCATGCCCGAAAAATTTAAAAAGTTTGCTTAACGGCTCTTCTATCGATTGTAAAACAACTGTAAAATCGACATTGGAGAGTGTTTCAAACTCATTAAGCAACAGTGGAACCATGAAACGGAAGAATGTAAAAAAGAGTGCCCAGATAGCTATAAGGGCAATCAGCGCTGCAATACCCTTGGGTATGTGAAATCTTCTGTATCTTATTTTTGTTAACCAGTTAATCAACGGTCTGCCCAGGAATGAGAAAAAAACTGAAATCAGGATATAAGTCACTATAGCACTGAAGTACCAAAGTAAAAAAATTAGAAATATTCCTCCTGCAATCAGGAGTATTGTTCTGGTTTTTCCACCTATTTGAGTCATTTAACAAGATTTTTAACAAAGATAATTCAATTCTGTCATATTATTTTTCCCACTTACCTAAAATCCTGAGCGGGGCCTTGTATATCAAATTCATCAGGTTGTCGATGGCCATCCATATTTTAAATGGAAAATATTTCAAAATCACATGGAGACGCAGGAAAGCCAGGATTTTATTATTGAAAGTCTTCCGGGAGTATAATTTCAGATCCTTTTCAGTGTATAGTGATTTAAGAATTGATTCATCGAAAGAGTGGAGGTGAGCATTATGGGGAGTCAGCCTGTTGCAATGGATGCAGAGGGAGTACTGCAGTTTCTCCTTATATGGAGTTGTTATTATCAAGGCTCCCCCGGGAGCCAGAATCCTGAACAGCTTCTTTATAAATTCAGCGGGCGATGCCAGATGCTCAATAACCTCCGTAGCTATAATATATTCGAAACAATTATCTTTAAAAGGAAGTGAACAGACATCTGCAACAACGGCTGAATGATTCTCAAACGGATATCGCAGTAAAGCCTTTGAGATGTTTTCAAATGATATATCCATTGATACTACTTCATAACCTTTTTTGCAGAAACTCTCTGCCACCCATGCTTTGCCACAGCCTGCATCCAGTATCATTCCTGTCTTTTTTGTTATATGTGACGCAACTAACTCCCTTAGTCTTCGGTCACTGTGCTCAGTCACCCCGTCACGTTTTGCAAAATAATCATATACCAGTGCATCTTTTTGATAATGATCAATATAGTTAAAGGATGTACCATACTGCCGGTGAATTACAGAGGCCTGAGATTCTGGAATTGGTTCAGATGGTATCATTACCGGAATACCTTCCCTGACAGGATACTTTTTATTACATTCAGTGCAGATAAATTCTTGTCCGTCCTTTGCTAAAACGAGTGTTCCGGTAATGCAATCCGGACAAACCAATATTTCATTTAGTTTTCTGTTAATCATTTAAGTCGACTCCATATTTAATAATAATTTCAGTACATAAAATAAAATACTGTTAAAGTCAGAAACGTATATATCGACAGTATTGTTACAGGTATATATTTTTCAGGAGATATACCAAGAGCGGCTTTGTTGTACATTAACCATATGATTTTCTGTACGGCATAGGCGATAAGTGTTGCAAAGGCAACTCCTTCAATTCCCCACAGGCGTATGAACAGTATGCTCAGAGAAATATTTACTATAAGTTCAGCTAATGAGGCATACATAACTACTCTGGTTTTTTTCATGCCTGTTATTATTGTATGAGGGAAAACCAGTCTGCTGATAATAAGTAAAAGATAAATATTAAATATGACCGCGCTCCCTGTAAAATTTTCATTGAAAATTTTTGGATAGAGCCACTCACTCGAAAGTAAAAATAATATTGTTACCGGGAAGAGAGTGTGCATCAATTGTGCTGATCTCTTTTTCAGGGTTTTTAATGCATAATTCAGATCTCTTTTTTCTGAGAACTCCGGAATCATTGCCGTGCTTAATGCATTGGCCATAAGTAGTGTGAGAGGGAACTCCTTTGCCCCGTAGCTGAAGAGTGCAAAAGTTGCCGCATCATATTTGTTAAGAACCAGGAACCCGTCAACATAATGAGCTGAACTTCCCAGTAAGGCACTAATGATCAGGGGAAAAGCGAAAGAGATATGTTCCTTTATAAAATTCATAGAAATTACCGGCAGGGAGAATTTTACTAAAAGTGCTATTAACCAGATATACCTGATTACAGAAACTGCAACCATGCCTTTTACGGATAATTCCATATTACCGGACAATAAAGCCGGGAGGGCGACAACAATTAATTGAACAGAAAAGGTAATCAACGCATAAGTTAACATTCTTTTCCCTTCATCTTTTAACAGATATATATATTCAACCAGGAAAGAGGGACTGCTGAAAAAGATGTAGATCAGTATGAGACTGAACCAGGGCAGGGGACCTTCGCTGTTTATAATATCAGACAGATCTCCTCGGAACAGAATTAAGACTATGATCGTAAGGACAGTCAGCATGCTTATCAGAATATAAGCATTGAAAATTTCGGGTGATCTGGAGGTGTGGCTTATAAATGTTTTGTTATTTCTGTACAGGGGAAGGAAGGATTGAATGACACCGTTGATCCAGAATGATGTGAGCAGTGCCGTAATGAATAAAAAAATTTCGTACTTCCCTATTGATTCGGTTGTTACACTGCTTTTGGCAAAAACTATACTGATCAGCAGCAGAGTACCAAAGCGGATCAGTTGCAGGATTTGAAGACCTGAAATTTTATCGGGATATTTTATCGAAAGCAATTTGACTTACATTTATGAAATATGCAAAGTTAATTTTTTAGTTTGATATTCTATACCGGACAATTATGTTACTGTTCAGGTATTGACTTCAATTTATGCAGTTAATTTTTGTGAATCTTTGTTTTTATAACTTGATATAATCTTGTCATGTCGTAAGAAGTGGCAGGTTTTTTGTAACTGCAGACAGCTAAATGTTATTATTTAATTATGAATCTGGTAAAATCGTCAAATCCTGCTTTAAGTGAGAGGATTTTTCAAAGAGAATATATTGCGACTAACGAGGTAATGACGGTAAACGGAACGGTAAACAAGACTGCCCTGTCACTTTTGCTTGTTATTGCAGGTGCATTATTTACATGGAATAAATTTTTTAATGCAGCAAGTCCGGAGGCTGCCATGCCAACTGTTTTGCCATATCTGGCAATTGGAGGTATCGGCGGACTTATAACTGCCCTTGTTACGGTATTCAGGCCGCGTAGTTCAGCCATATCAACTCCGGTATACGCTGTATTGGAGGGTCTCCTGCTGGGAGGTATATCTGCTGTTTTTGAGTCGATGTACCCCGGGATTGTTATGCGTGCGGTTCTTCTCACGCTTGCCGTATTTATGGCAATGTTATTCTTGTACAGATCGGGAATTATTAAAGTAACCCGGAAATTTTTGATGGGTGTTTTTGCCGCAACAGCAGGTATAGCAATAGTCTATCTGGGGAGTTTTATAGCCGGACTTTTCGGGGTTGAAGCAGGTTTCCTATACGGGAACAGTAATTTCAGCATAATTTTCAGTCTGGTAGTAGTTGCAGTGGCAGCTTTAAACCTGGTTCTTGATTTTTCCTTTATTGAAGAGGCTGCAGGATCAGACGCTCCAAAATATATGGAATGGTATGGTGCATTTGGATTAATTGTTACGCTTGTCTGGCTGTACCTTGAAATTTTGAGACTGCTTTCAAAAATTGCCAGCAGGGAGTAGAAAGGTGCTTCCCCATTTTACAGTTTAAATAGTTCTGAAGCCTCATGTCTTGAGGTCACTCGTATTTCAAATTTTGAACTTAGCGGTTGCATGGCAGCAATTGCCACTACTGGTCTGTTATTCTCCGCCGAGAGGTGACTGAGGAAGACACAACCCAGGTTTTCGCCCGCGTATTGTTCCAGTAGCTTCATTGCCTGAATGTTTGAGAGGTGTCCTTTTGATGATGCGATCCGTTGCTTCAGGTAGTAGGGATATCTCCCCTCCATTAACATATTTTCATCATAGTTGCTCTCCAAAAAAAGGGCATCACACTGGTTAATATGTGATAATACATTACTGCAGGGCTCCCCGATATCGGTAAATACACCTATATTCGTTGCTCCGTGCTCTATCCTGAATGAACAGGGCTCTGCTGCATCATGGTTCTTCAGGAAGGAGTGGATTTTAAATTCTTCTACAGTGATGATGCTGCCGGGAGTAAAGAAACGGGGATGATCAGGAAGTAAATTTCTGTGAGTGTTATAGTAAGTTTTGGCTGTAAGCCATACCTGGATATTCAGTTTCTTGGCAAGAACCCTTACTCCTCTGATGTGATCGCTATGTTCGTGGGATATAATAACAGCTCTTAATTTTTCCGGATTAAGATCTCTGCCAATCATCCGTGAGATTATCTGCCTGCAGGAAATCCCGGCATCTACCAGAATTGCATCCTTTTCATCACCTATATAGTAGCAGTTGCCGTTGCTTCCCGACGCTATTGCACAAATTTCCAACATTGGCAGATTAATATTGTTTTGCCGAGATTATAAAATCCCCGCTTTTTAAATTTATAAGGTTTTTTTCTCCGGAGTAGTAATGATTGGTTATTTTCGTTTTGACCTTTTTCCCGTTAACTTTAATATTATTCAGATTTGCAGGGAATAAAACAGTGGCCCTGCAATTTCCGGGAACCGATACCTCCATCTCCCATTCACCTTCATTATTGGTGAGATTGCATAAGATAGTTCCTCTTATGACAGGCATTTTGATTTCAGCTCTGTTTAAATAACCCGGTTGCGGATTAATAACAAACGATCCGAAACCCGGCTCCAGAGGCTGAATACCCATCATGCGGCGTGCAATGATATTGGCAGGAGCTGCACCCCAGGCGTGGTTCCAGGTAAGATTTGGCTTATAATATTCATCCCATGCCTCGGTAGTCATGGTAGAACCAACATTCAGCATATTCATCCAGCTTCGTTTTGTCTCTGCTGTCATCAGGTCAAGGGCATATCGGGCTTCCCCGGTGTTATACAGAGCTTCGAGCAGATACTGTGCCCCGTAAACGCTGCAAGCCATGCCTCTGGTTTTGATATATTCGGTGACTGACTGAATATTTTTTTGTGGGACAAGATTAAAAGCCAGTGGGAACATATTGGCATGCAGACTTCCATGACCGGTTCCGATGCCATCTGTAAATATACCCCGTGTTTCATCGAACATATTCTCCATGATGGCTTTGCGGACTTTTTCAGCCCTTTCATTGAAAAACTTCTGATCTTCTTCATTTCCAAGAGCCTCAGCTATTTCAGACATACATCTAAGTGAATGGAAATGAAAAGAGTTTACAACAGTATTAAAATCAGTAAATACATAGCCGTCACGTTCCCCTTCGGGTAAAGGACCTGCACTTCCTGCCTGCTTCTGACCTGCAGGAGTTCCGGCAGGCCAGTCCACAATATCTGTCATATCCCTGTTCAGATGGATGCTTTCAAGAAATTCCGGAGTCACTTTGCCTGTCCGGGTACTTATCAGGCCATTTTCATGAGCAAGTCCGATAAGGGTCTTTTTCTTAAGGTCGTCATATACCATCGCCAGAAACGATGTATCTCCGGTATACATATAGTGCTCCCTGGCCATCATCACCGTGTGCATCTGCCATTCTGTGGGCCACGAGGCATGACTCAACAAAAAAGCAGTTGTGTACCTTGCCGCAGAATATTCGCGATCGACCGAATAGTGTCCAAGCTGCTGTATATATGCATCAGCCTCATAGGGCATCCTCTCCCGGTTGCCATCGCAGTAGACTCCGAGAAACGGCGTGGCTTTTAATGTATATTTGCATAAGTCCCATACCTTGTTGAGATTTTCATCTGAGCAGCTGAATCCGGAAGCTTCATCATCGAAGTAGTAAAACAGAGAAAGCCGGGTTATTGAATTAATGCTGATATCATCACTGCCCGTTGTTTCCACATAACGGAATGGCAATACTTCAGGATAAAAAGGAGCAAGCTTCTGACTATGAGGATAACGGGCGTCATGGAAAGGAATTTCAATCAGATAAGTGTGTGTCCCTTTCTGAAGAGGTAAACTATGTTTATAGAATCCTATATTGGAACGGCCCGGATTTTTGTGGACAGAATAATCTTCATTTTTTCTCTCTCCCGGAAAAACCGTTAACGAATCGTCTGTATCAGGGGTAGTGACCGACAGTTCCAGGGTCGCAAATGCAGCTTTCCCAAAGTCGGCGAACCATGAGCCGGCCCCTGTTTTTTTCATCAGTACCGGTTCATTTCTTGAAAAAGAGGCCATTTGCCTGTCTTCTGCCACCCATTTCCCGGGTTCGGCCTCGATCCAGTTACTTTGTCCCGGCCAGCTATGACCGGATTTATTAAAATTTCCTGTAATAAATTTTTGAGGTTTGCTGAAATCGCTTTCCCGGTTATCTTTACTCCACACTTTCACTCTCCACCAAAAGGCGGAATCAGGATTCAGGTTTTTACCTTTATATTTTATATTAATTGACTGAGAGGTATTTATTTTTCCACTGTTCCACAGGTCGGCTTTTCCCGTACTAAGCAGATCAGGTGATGAAGCTACCAAAATCTGATATGCCCTTTGGACTGTTCCTTCCCTGGGGAAAATCCAGCCAAATGAAGGATTAGGATTTGTGACAACTGCCTGGTTCGGAGCTCTAAGGAGACAGACAGTCAATCCTTCCGGAGCCGGAATGTTTCTGTTTTTATCATTAGATAGCGCCGGCAAAAGGAGCAGAAATAATATTAAAAGTTTCATTATTAAATTAAGAAGAAAGATTTAATGTAAGAATTAATTAAAAATAACCGCTTCCATCCCAGCAGTGCGTGCAGAGTTTTTCCCGGGGTAATCCGATAGCCTCAATAAGATCATCCAACTTTTGATACTGGAGGGATGTCAGGCCAAGATTTTTCCTTATCCTTTCTATCATTGATTTATACTCTTCTGTATCGGGATCTGAATATTTTTTTATATCAACATCTTCGGTTCCCTCGAGCTGGTTTATGGCTTTGCGTGTCGCCAGTTCAAGTGTTTTGCGTGAACGTGAGAAATTAAGGAACTCGCACGGATATGTAAGAGGCGGACAGGCAATTCGCATATGTACCTCCTTAATTCCTTCATTATACAGATCACGTGTGTTGTCTTTTAACTGGGTACCCCGCACAATAGAGTCGTCGAGGAATACACCCCGTTTATTTTTGATTATTGCCGGATTTGGAATAAGTTTCATTTTGGCCACAAGATCTCTTGTTGTTTGATTCTGTGGCATAAAGCTTCGCGGCCAGGTAGGCGTATATTTGGCATAAGGCCTCATATACGGAATTTTCCGTTCATTGCTGTACCCGATAGCATGCCCTAATCCGGAATCCGGGATTCCTGCCACGAAGTCAGCTTCCACACTGTCTCTTTTAGCAAGGGCAGCACCGCACCGGTAACGGGTTTCATCAACGTTGATACCTTCATAGTATGAAGGTGGATAACCGTAATATACCCACAGGAAAGCACATATCTGCATCTTTTCATCAGGTTTCCTGATCTGTTCGTATCCTTCAGCAGTTATCCTGACAATCTCTCCCGGACCAAGAAATTTATCAATTTCATAATTGAGATTGGAAAATGAGCAGGTTTCACTTGCAACAGCAAATCCGTCGCGGTTTTTGCCTATCACAACCGGCGTTCGTCCCAGTCTGTCGCGTGCAGCTATAATCTCTTTATCTGTGAGTATTAATATTGAGCATGAACCTTTTACCTGGTCAGCTACATTTTCTATTCCGGTAACAAAATTCTCTCCGTCAGCTATAAGCATGGCAACAAGTTCGGTTGGATTTACACTTCCCTGACTTGTTTCGGAGAATGTTCTGTGGCTTTTTAAAAAATTATTTTCTAATTCATATGCATTAACAATTTTGCTTACGGTAGCGATGGCAAATTTTCCCAGGTGAGAGTTGGCTACAATTGGCTGTGCTTCTGTGTCACTTATTACCCCGATACCTCTGTTGCCCCTGAAATGAGGCAGGTCGTTTTCAAATTTGGAACGGAAAGAACCATCCTCAAGACTATGGATGGCACGCTGAAAACCATCATCAGTATTATAAAATGCCAACCCGGCCCGTTTGGTACCCAGGTGAGAGTGGTAATCTGTTCCGTAAAATACGTGGAAAACACAATCTGTTTTTGAAATGGTTCCAAAGAATCCGCTCATTTGAATATGGTTTTAGATATTTTCTGATACGAAAAATATAAGTTTTAATTTTAATTGTTGTTCAACCTTTCAATTCTTTATTAACAATCTGCAAACACTATGAAAAGTGATGCTATTTCACCAGCCCGGATATTGCTTTGAATTCAGGGGCAGCAGACGACCGGGTCAGTTCGAATAACAGGGACTCTGTGGAGGTGAGCATAATATCTTCATATCTGAAACGCTCTTTTGCCAGCTCCCTGTTGACTTTGAATCTGGAAGATACAGCATCCATTACAATAACCGGGAAATATCCCGATTCTTTCAGGTCAATGGCCGTCTGAAGGACACAGACGTGTGATTCAATACCGCAAAGGATAACATTTTTTGCCTGCAGGTTAATGAGAGCCTCCTTTACAGCCGGTTCGTCGCAGCAACTGAATTCTCTCTTCCCAATGTATTGAAAGTCGGGGACAATTTCCTTAATTTCATCAATAGTTTCACCCAGTCCTTTTGTATACTGCTGTGTTACAATCACCGGAACTCCAAGTTCAATTAATCCTTTGATCAGAATCCGGCAGTTTTTAAGCAGTCTCTTTTTTTTCCACATAACAGGGAAGAGTTTTTCCTGGATGTCAATTATCAAGGCTGAAGTGTTTTGTGTTGTTACTCTCATTATAGTTATTCTTTTTCTTACATATATGAAATTATAATATACCTTTGGAAGTGTTCTCCTGTTCATTGCACTGACTGCGTGATTTATCTCCCAGATAGCCTCCGTGATGTCGTTTTGCATAGTCAGCAGCGGTGAATCCGATTTTCTTCATAAGTGATACTACCAGGGCATCGCCTATTACTGTCATTACCGTAGTTGATGTTGTTGGCGTTAATCCGAGAATACAAACCTCATCAGGAGCTCCTGTGAAAATGAATGCGTCAGCACTTTTTGCCAGCGCACTTTCAGGGTTTCCTGATATCACTATGAGAGCGAGACCTGGATAAAGATTCTCTGCAAGATCAACGAGTTCAAGGATCTCCCTTGTTTTTCCCGAATTGGAAATAAGAAGTAAAATATCGTTTTTCTGAATTACTCCCAGGTCACCATGTTGCGAATCGCTTGGGTGTAAAAAAATTGCCGGTGTACCTGTAGAACTGAACGTGGTGGCAATATTTTGTGCAATCTGTCCGGCTTTGCCCATCCCGCTGGCTACAAGTTTCCCTTTTTTTTGATGTACCTGCTCATAAATCAGCTCAATGGCTTTTTCAAATTCGTTATTCAGAGGAATATTTCTTATGGCCTCGGCCTCCTGTTCAATGACCCTTCTGATTAGGTGCTCCATTATTTTGCATATTTGATGCAAAAATAAGTGAAAAAATGCCTGTACTATATTGATTGATGTTAAATGTTATAAAAAGGAACATTTTGATAATTTTATATTCTTAAATATTTGATATTTTTAGACAGATTTTATTCTTTACTCAAAATTAGAAATATGAAGATACACGAATATCAGGCTCGGAATTTGTTCAAAAAGTACGGAATCCCGGTACCTGACGGGATTGTTTGTCATTCGACAGAAGAAGTTGAGAAAAATATTTCTGACGATAACCGTCTCAGGGTAGTAAAAGCCCAGGTACATGCAGGAGGTCGCGGCAAAGCAGGCTGTGTCAAACTGGCCCGTTCCAAAGCGGAAACCATTGAGATGGCCGGGAAGATACTGGGAATGTCGATTAAAGGAATTACAGTCGAAAAAGTTTTCATAGCTGATGCTGTAGAGATTGATAAAGAGTTTTATGTGGGCCTGATAAATGACAGGAACAATAAGGCAGTAACCCTTATGGTCAGCGCTGAAGGAGGTGTTGAGATTGAAGAGGTGGCCAGGGTATCGCCTGAGAAAATTCTAAAAACTGTCATTGATCCGACTCTGGGACTTATGGACTGGCAGGCAAGGAAGGTGTCGCTGCAACTTTTTGATGATCCGAAGCATGTCCGTCTGGCTTCTGATATTTTAAAGAAGCTTTATAAATTATATATCGACACCGATTCATCACTTGCAGAGATCAATCCGCTGGTCTTGACTACTGATGACAGGATAGTGGCAATCGACGGCAAAATGAATTTTGATGATAATGCGCTATACAGGCAGCCCGCGATATTATCCATGCGTGAAAGTACTGAAGATGAAAAGAAAGAGATCATGGCTAATGAAAAAGGTCTCTCCTATATTAAGCTTGACGGCAGTATAGGTTGCATGGTCAACGGGGCCGGACTGGCAATGGCTACAATGGATATGATCAAACTTTATGATGGTGAACCTGCCAACTTTCTGGATATAGGGGGATCGTCGAACCCGCAGAAAGTGGTGGATGCCATGAATATCCTGGTTAGCGACAAGAATGTTAAATCGGTCATGATAAACATTTTCGGTGGAATAACCCGCTGTGACGATGTAGCCAGGGGACTTGTAACGGCTTTCAATGAGATCAGCACTGATATTCCCGTGGTAATACGCCTGTCGGGCACAAACGCCAAAGAGGGACTTGAAATTATAAGGGAGTTTGGACTTCCTACGGTTTCAAGTATGAGTGAAGCTGCCCGTAAGGCTATCGAACTGAGCCGTAATGAGTAGCTTTTTGTTTGCAGTAATAATGACAGGATTGACATAAAAATAAAGTTTGAAAAATTAAAAAATCAAGATAAATGAGCATTTTGGTAAATAAAGATACAAAAGTAATTGTACAGGGGATTACAGGTCGTGATGGTGCCTTTCATGCTCTTAAGATGAAAGCTTACGGGACAAATATTGCAGGAGGTGTATCACCGGGAAAAGGAGGAAGCAGTGTCGATGGCATTCCTGTTTTCAACACCGTTGAAGAAGCTGTAAAAAATACCGGAGCCAATGTTTCAGTTATATTTGTTCCGGCACCTTTTGCTGCAGATGCAATCCTGGAGGCAAGTTTTGCAGGGGTAGAGCTGGTAGTGTGCATAACTGAAGGAATTCCGGTTCAGGACATGATGAAAGCGATTGCCGTACTTAAACGAAACAATACCAGACTTATCGGCCCTAACTGTCCCGGTCTCATCACTCCGGATGAATGTCTGACAGGCATTCTGCCCGGCATGATCTTCAGAAGAGGCAATGTCGGGTTGATCTCCCGTTCGGGGACTCTTACCTATGAAGTAGTTAATATGTTGACGGAAAATGACCTGGGCCAGTCGACCTGCGTAGGAATGGGAGGTGATCCTGTTACCGGAATGTACTTTATCGATCTGCTTGAGCTTTATGAAAATGATCCTGAAACAGAAGCTGTGGTACTGATAGGTGAAATAGGAGGTGATGCAGAAGAGCAGGCTGCCAGCTATATCAAAGAGAAAATGACCAAGCCCGTAGTTGCATTTATTGCAGGTCAGTCGGCTCCTCCGGGCAAGAGGATGGGTCATGCAGGAGCTATAATTTCGAGCGGAACCGGCACTGCCGAAGAAAAAATAAAAGCATTTAATGCTGCCGGTGTTCCTGTTGCCAAAGAACCGGGTGATATTCCGGGCCTGGTAAAAGGACTGCTGTAACAGTTAATATTAATCCATGAACAGTAAAATATTACTTCTTGCTGCATTTATCTCTTTTTTAGGGAGCTCTTGTTCTGACAAGGAAGTATCTCCCAACTTTGTGTTTATCCTTGTGGATGATCTTGGATGGGCAGATGTGAAATGCAATTTTCCCTCCACCTTTTATGATACACCGAATATTGACCGGCTGGCAGAAAAAGGAGTGAGATTTACGCAGGCATACTCTGCCAATCCGGTTTGCAGTCCGACCCGTGCCGCAATTATGACCGGCAAGCATCCTGACAGGGTCAGGATAACTGACTGGATACCCGGGGATGATCCGCAGGACCGTCCGTTGCTTGGACCTCAGGACAGAAATGAGCTGGCACTTGAGGAGATTACCCTTGCCGAAAAGTTAAAGGCAAACGGGTATAAAACCTGCTTAATTGGTAAATGGCATTTGGGTGATGAAGGATTTTTCCCGGAAGACCAGGGATTTGACATCAATATTGGCGGTCATCACAGAGGCAGTCCGCCCGGAGGATACTATTCTCCCTACCGGAATCCTAAACTGACAGACGGACCTGAAGGTGAGTACCTCACCGACAGGCTGACTGAAGAAGGTATCAGGTTCATTTCGGAGAACAGGGATAATCCATTTTTCCTTTACCTGGCATTTTATACAGTACATACGCCTGTTCAGGCAGCAAAAAGGTACATTGATTTGTATGACAATAAGAGGAGTGCGCTGAATATTGAAGAGGTGCCGCACAGGAGGGAAGGAGAGGGCTGGACAAAAATGATCCAGGAGAATGCCGCTTATGCTTCTATGGTTGCCGCTATGGATGAAAATGTGGGACGGGTAACAGAGGCGCTTGAGGAGATGGGCCTGGCGGGAAATACGTGGATAATTTTCACCAGTGACAATGGAGGACTTTCGACTCTCAGGAGGGAAAACGCCCCGACAAATAACGGGCCGTTGCGGGCCGGTAAGGGGTGGTGTTATGAGGGTGGGATTCGTATTCCTTTGATTATTGCCGGACCTGACGTTGTAAAGCCGGGAAGTGTTGTTGAAGAACCGGTGGTGAGCATGGATTTTTTTACTACCATTTTAAATCTGGCCCGTACAGAACATGAAAATCATGACGGAGTAAATCTGGTTCCTCTTTTAAACGGAAAAGGTTCTCTTCAGCGTGACGAACTTTTCTGGCATTTTCCTCATTATCACGGAAGTGGTTGGAAACCGGGTTCTGCAATACGTAAGGGCCACTGGAAGCTTGTGGTGCATTACGAAGATAATCGCACCGAATTGTTTAATCTGGAGAATGATCCGGGAGAAACGGATGATGTTTCAGGAAATTTTCCTGAAAAGGTAAGAGAATTAAAAGATATTCTTGAAAGAAAGCTGAAAGAGACGGAGTCGGAATTACCTAAGGTTAATCCGCAATATAAAAAACCTCCAGGAAAAAATAGGGAAGAGTAATTTCATAATTCCCCGGAAGGCTTTTGAATATATCCGTTAATATTTACTCGAAACCGGCAATGATCTCATCTTCCCAGCCTATTTTCTGAAGTTCTGCCATCAGAGAATCCTTAAGCATTGTAAACTCCGGAATATTTTCAGTTTTGACCGGTTCAACCGGCGGAGCTTCCACCTTAAGGGGATCGAAAGGCTGGCCGTTTTTATATACCCTGAAATCGAGATGAGGACCAGTGGAGAGTCCCGTTGATCCGACATAACCGATAATTTGTCCCTGTTTAACCCGTGTTCCTGAAGTTATTCTCTGACCAAAACCTGAGAGATGCATATATATAGTTGTATAAACAGAGTTGTGCTTAATTTTAACATAGTTGCCGCCACCGCCTTTCTGATATGCACGCTCCAGTACTGTTCCGTCTCCTATGCTCATAACAGGAGTGCCTTTTGGTGCGGCATAGTCTACACCAAGATGGGGTCTCCGGATTCTTAAAATAGGATGCATGCGGCTGTATGAGAACCTGGAACTGATACGGTACAATTTCAGGGGGGCTTTCAGAAAAGCTTTACGGAGGCTCACTCCTTTATCATCAAAATAGTCGAAGCGTTCATCCTGGAAAAAACGGAAGGCGTAATTTTCCTGACCGTAGTGGTCAAACTGCACGGCATAAATTTCACCAATTCCGATAGAAGCTGAATCCACATAAAGTTCATCATAGATAATCCTGAAACGGTCGCCTTTCCTGATAGCAAAAAAGTCGATTGTCCATGCATAGATATCATTTAATCTTATGGCAAGCATCGGGTCAAGGTCATTTTCTATCATTGTATTCCAGAGGGATGATTCTATCACTCCCCTCGCTGTTCTGAGTCTTGAAGTTACCTCTTTTCCCCCTTTATATACCCTCAGTGAGTCGAACAGTTCGAAGACAAAATAGTCGGTTGTGGAGTTTTCATAAACGAAATAACGGGCCGTATTAGATGAATCCTGATCCTGAAAAACCGTATAATTTTGTCCGCTCTTTATTTTTCTTACATCGAAAACGGGAGTTGAATTTTTCGCTATACGGTCTATCGTTCCCATATCCACACCATATTCACTGAGAATATGGCTTAAATGCTGATCGCGCTTAACTGTACCATCCTTAATAATGAAAGAATCGACAGTCAGACCATATCTTAATATCTGTTCTGGCAATTTTAAAGAGTCTGCAGATATTCCTGCAGAGTCGTTGTGTTTTTTGCTTTTTAAGTTGCAGGTACTAAAAGCAAGAATAATAAAGAAAGGAGCTGTGACTATGAATATTTTATTAAAAGAGAGCTTCATCTTTGTTAATTTTGACAACGTATTAATGGGCCTGGTCTGAATCTTTTCCCGGTAACGGCACAATTAGTTTAAAACAATCTGAAAGGAGATGTAATAATTTTTCATAATTTGCCTGTAAAGGGTTCACAGCCCCTTTTAAACCCGGTATAATAAAAAGTTATTAAGCATCCTGTCTGTTCAGTTCTGCAAAATATTTATAGAACAGCGGTATGGTTCTTATGCCTCTGAAGAATTGTTCAAGCGGGAAATTCTCGTTGGGTGAGTGAATTGCATCCGATTCCAGTCCGAATCCCATCAGTATTGATTTAATGCCCAGAATTTCCTCAAAAGTGGATATTATCGGTATGCTGCCACCTGTGCGAACGGGCACAGGCTTTTTACCGTATACATCTGTATAAGCTTTTTCTGCTGCCTTGTATGCCGGTATATCAATCGGGCAGACATACCCCTGTCCTCCATGAAGAGGTGTTACATTCACTTTCACTGATTTCGGAGCAATGGTTTTAAAATGATTTATGAATATTTCCGTTATTTTTTTATGATCCTGATCGGGTACAAGTCTCGATGATATTTTTGCATATGCCTTCGATGGCAAAACGGTTTTTGCTCCCTCACCTGTATATCCGCCCCATATTCCGCAAACATCGAATGACGGGCGGATTCCTGTTCTTTCAAGTGGGGTATATACCTGTTCCCCTGTCAATTGTTCAACAGAGACAGCCTTTTTGTAAGCCTCTTCGTTAAACGGAGCCTGTGCCAGAAGTTTCCGTTCTTCAGGTGATACCTCAAGAACGTCGTCGTAAAATCCCGGGATTGTGATTCTGCCGTTTTCATCAACTATCTTATCGATCATTGAACACAGAATATTAATGGGATTGCCGACAGCACCCCCAAAAATACCCGAATGGAGGTCTTTGTCAGGACCGGTGACTTCCACTTCCCAGTAAGCCAGACCTCTGAGACCTGTTGTGATAGAAGGTATGTCTGCATCCAGCATTGACGTATCGGAGACCAGTATTACATCAGCGCTAAGCATATCCTTGTGGGTTTTACACCACTCACCCAGATTTGGGGATCCTGTCTCTTCTTCTCCTTCAATCATAAACTTAACGTTGCAGGGGAGGGTATTTGTGTTAACCATCAGTTCGAAGGCTTTTGCATGCATCATGCCCTGCCCTTTGTCATCGTCAGCTCCGCGTCCCCATATTTTTCCGTCTTTGATAACCGGCTCAAAAGGATCGGAATTCCATTTTTCTATGGGATCTACAGGCATAACGTCCATGTGGGAATAGACAAGAACCGTTGGCAGTGAAGGATCAGTTAACTTCTCTGCATAAACTACCGGATTGCCTTCTGTTTCAAAAATTTCTGCTTTGTCAGCTCCCGATTTTAACAGAATGTCTTTCCAGTACTCTGCTGCTCTGTACATATCAGGTTTATGACTTTTAACCGAGCTGACCGACGGGATGCGTATCAGTCCAAAAAGCTCTTCAAGGAAGCGATCCTTATTACTGTCAATATAATCATTAATTATTTTCATACGATTAAAGTTAAAGATTTTCAAAGGTATCATATGGAACTCGCATATGTTTTAATCATTCTCATGGATGATTTTACAATCATGCTCGTTTCATCTTAATTATCTTTTATTTTTTAAATATATATCATCTCTGCGGCCGGTATAAGCAAATTGCACAATTTATTGATAACGGGATAATATCCGTTAAATTTCCCTCTTCAGGAACTTTAATAAAAGTTGCATAAAGTTTTAAAGTTAAAAATTCCACATAAATTTTTATGCTGAAAAGGAAAAATTTTGAATGCCGGATAAGATTTGGCATCATAAAAAAGGGCAACCCCTGTGAGCTGCCCGAATATAATTTATTTACAATATGCATTAGTTTACTATGTCCCTGAATCTTTGATTGTCAAAATATTTGGCAAATTCCAGATCGGTTTTTGCTTTGGCTTTCATGTCAGGATTTATGCTGCATGCTTTTGAAAGACTGTCGAATAACAGATTCTCTTTTGCAGAACGGGCACCAATAACTGCCATAAGGTACTCTTTCATGAAACAGTTTGGAATTTCAACAGCTTCAAGGTCTCTTAATGCCCCGTTATTATTCCCGGTCATCATTTTGGCAAGAGCTGTATTAGTGTCCTGGTATCTGGTAAAATAGGTAACTGCCTGATCATAGTTGCCTTTTTTCAGGCTTACGATACCCTGATTGTAACGTACCTCATCGCCGGCACCTGAAGCAGCACCAAGGAGGGTTTCAGCATTTGAAAGGTTGCCTTCATAAATAGCTAATGCTCCCAGATTGTTTTTTATGATGGGTTCATCATTTTTCAATCTTTCAGCTTTTTCGAAAAGTGGTTTTGCTTCCTGATATTTTTGCTGGTTTACCAGAACGAAGCCTGCATTGTTAGGCCCGCGCCAGTCGTTGGGATATATTCCGGTAAATGAGTTATAAATAGAAAGCTGCTCGTTTATATCTTCAAATAATGTAGCTGCATATAACAATTCTGCCGGATTGAGTGAAGCGGGATCTGATTTTGCGAGAGCTTTAAGCTCTGCATCCGATTTGCCGATCAGTTCAACTGATGTCAGCATTTTGGCGCGACGCAATTCCGGAAGTATATCCTCTGCAAGTACGGTAAAAGTAGCAGACAGGTTTTTTATCTCACGCTCTCTTACTTCAGGGTCGCTGTACATTGAAAGTACCCTCAGGATAAGATCTCTGTCCTGGATATTTGATTTTTCAACAGCATCTTTAAATCCTTCCCAGTCCTCCGGTGTATATTTTGTTCTGAGATTAATATCAACACCCAGTTCTTTTAGTTTTTCTGCTACGAAGTCTGAAGAGCTATCTTTACGTTTACCTGCCAGTTCAGTATTGAAATCAATAGTTCCGTCAGGTGAGGCATAAGCAGATACTTCAACATTTTTAAGGTCAGTCTTTTCTTCCTGATTTGCTTTTTGTGTGTATTGCAGGAACTGCCTTACATCTTCTGCAGTAATCTCTTCATCACGAAGATTTGCCCTGTTTATAAGGTAATGAATATCTGCAAGCATTTCATCAGGAACAATTCTCTGAAATGGATCAATATTCGGGTCATATTTGCCTGAAGTATTAGCTTCGCGACGCACACCCAGAATTGCTTTTGGTAAGTTGGCTACCATTGTACTTGTTGCCAAAACACCATCAGCTATTTTAACCGGATTAAAATCAACGCTTTTAGCTCCCTGTGAGGCAGTCATATTGACATAAAGCTCTGACATTCTCATTGCTTCCATAAAAGCAGCAGCATCTTTATAGTTGAATGTTCCTCCGGATGAATAGCTTATAACTTTGTTGTTACTCTGTACTTTCTCTCCCTGAAGTGTTACAGGTTCAAATTCTGTTGCTCCGTCAGCATGTTTTAATACAGGTGTGGCTGTAAGAGTTGCTTTTTTTGCAAAATATTTTGCCGGGAACCTGCCGTCAATGGCTACATCAACATTTCCGGCATTTGTTTCCAGGGTTTCCGGAGTCACCCTGAATTGGATCTGGTCAGCATTTCTTTTCATTTTATTCAGTCCGGTGCAACCCGAAATAAGGATAGCTGTAAATAATACCAGAATAATTGTTTTATTATTAAGACTTTTCATAATATAGTATTTTAAAGTGATTTAAATATTATCATATGATTTAAATTAATTATTTTCAACCGTATTACAGGGAACTCGCATTTGTTTAAATCATACTCTTGAGTCCCGTTTTAATCAAGATGCTCGTTTTATATAAATTACAAAAATAACAAGCTTTTTTGTTTCACAAAGTATTGAAAGGCCTTTTTGCCGCATTAATATTTTATTTCCCCGTTCATGGCATGAGACTTTTTAATAATCTTTGCTATCCGCAGTTAATATTCTTATTTTACTGAATGGACAATATTAGCTGTGTCAATATCAAAAACAGGGAAACCGGTTAATTATTGTAACCGGTTTCCCTGTTTTATAACTGTTATATCTCTTGTCAAAAAAAAGATATCGAGGCCGGATGATCAATATCCGGCTTTAATCATTGAACAGACTATCTTCTTCTGTCTCTTCTGTCCCTTCTGTCATCATCCCTTCTCCTGTTATCCTTCCTGGGATGGTGGTCTGTTCTTCGCGGCTGTTCGGTGAATCCTTCAGGCTTGGGAAGTAAAACTTTTCTTGAAAGTTTTAATTTTCCTGTTTTGTCATCGAACCCGATTAATTTTACTTCAAGCTTATCTCCTTCTTTTACAACATCTTCAGGAGAGTTAACCCGTTTCCAGTCCATTTCAGAAACATGCAGCAAACCATCTTTCCCCGGCATAATTTCCACAAATGCACCAAATGCAACTACAGATTTTACCGTACCCTGGTAAATTTCGCCAACTTCGGGAACAGCAATAATTGCCTTAATTTTTTGTTTTGCAGCCTCTATCGCCTCTGCTCCGGTACCTGAGATTTCGACCCTGCCCAAATTGTCAATTTCTTCAATAACAATGACTGTATCAGTCTCCTCCTGGATAGCCTGAATTATTTTTCCTCCGGGACCAATGACTGCACCTATCATGTCTTTGGGAATTTCAATTACCTCTATTCTAGGTACATTTGGTTTGAAATCTGCCCGGCATTCAGGAATAATTTCCAGCATTTTATCTAAAATATGCAGTCTGCCCTTTTTAGCCTGTTCAAGTGCTTCTTCAAGGACTTCATAAGGGAGTCCGTCAACTTTAATATCCATTTGAGTGGCAGTAATGCCTTTCTCGGTTCCGGCAATTTTAAAATCCATATCTCCCAGATGGTCTTCATCTCCAAGTATATCTGACAGGATTGCGTATTTGTCAGAGTCTTTATCAGTGATAAGTCCCATTGCTATTCCGGACACCGGCCTTTTTATCTTTATTCCCGTATCCATCATACTCATCGTACCGGCACAGACTGTTGCCATTGATGATGATCCGTTTGATTCAAGTATATCTGAAACAATACGTACGATATAAGGAAAGTCTGAGGGTATAATTTTTTTGAGAGCTCTGTGTGCCAGATTGCCATGACCGATCTCCCGCCTGCTTAATCCTCTCGGAGTGGTTGCTTCACCAACGCAAAACGGAGGAAAGTTATAGTGGAGAAGGAACTTCTCTTTACCCTGGACAGTAACATTGTCGATTATTTTTTCATCCATCTTGGTTCCCAGAGTCACTGATGTAAGTGATTGTGTCTCTCCACGTGTAAACAGAGCAGATCCGTGAGCTCCGGGAAGGTAATCAACTTCTCCCCATATTGGCCTAATTTCGTCAGTTTTTCTGCCGTCAAGACGCATGCTTTCATCCAGTATCATCCGGCGCATGGCTTCTTTCTCCAGGTCGTGGTAATATCTTTTTATGAGCATCTCCTGATGCTCCATATCTATATCCGTGTTATCCTTGTTCTCCTCCCTGAAAGCTTCAATAAATTCATCGCGTATCGCTTCAAAAGCTGCTGAACGCTCCTGTTTATTCCCGATTTGCTTTTTGGCAAGATCATAACATTTTTGGTACAGTTCAGCTTTTACTTTTTCTTTCAGGTTTTCATCATTTGTTTCATGACAATATTCCCGTTTTTTAATTCCAAGCTCACTGGCCAGCTCTTCCTGCACTTTACAATGTTTCTTTATCTCCTCATGAGCAAATTTAATAGCTTCCAGCATATCTGACTCTGAAACCTCATTCATCTCACCTTCAACCATCATAATATTGTCAGCAGAGGCTCCTACTATTATGTCAATATCAGAATTTTCAAGTTGTGGATAAGTTGGATTAATGATAAACTCACCGTTTACTCTGGCAACTCTTACTTCTGAAATATAAGTTTCAAAAGGAACATCTGAGACTGCAATTGCAGCAGATGCAGCGAGTCCTGCCAAAGCATCGGGAAGATCATCTTTTCCTGCCGATATCAATGATACCATCACCGCTGTTTCGGCATGATAGTCCTCCGGGAAAAGCGGTCTGAGTGCCCTGTCAACCAAACGTGCTGCAAGAATTTCATCATCAGATGGTCTTCCTTCACGTTTAAGGAAGCCTCCCGGGAAACGGCCGGCGGCAGAAAATTTCTCCCTGTAGTCGACCGAAAGTGGCATGAAGTCAACATCCTCTTTTCCTTCCTTTGCTGAAACCACAGTTGCCAAAACCATTGTTTCACCCATTTTAACCACTACAGAACCATCAGCTTGTTTAGCCAGTTTGCCTGTTTCAATAGAAATAGACCTGCCGTCGGCAAGTTCTATCGTCTTTACTGTTGATTTAATCATAATTGTTTAATAAATGTAATAAAATATAACGGGTGGTGAGGTTTTATAACTGACAAACAGGGTGTATTCGAAAGATATTGAATACACTCCGTCTTTTCATTTTATTTACGCAAATCCAGTTTTTCTATGATTGCGCGGTAACGTCCTATCTCTTTCTTTTTAAGATAGTCGAGAAGTCTTCTTCTTTTGCCGACTAATTTGATCAGAGAACGACGCGTACTGTGATCTTTTTTGTTTTGCTTAAGGTGTTCGGTCAGATGGTTAATGCGGTAAGTGAACATTGCAATCTGACCTTCAGAACTGCCGGTGTCTTTTTCATTATTTCCGTACTTGACGAAAAATTCCTGTTTTTTCTCAGATGTTAAATACATTTTTATAAAATTAAGTGATACAATATTTAAGCCGCAGCATCGCATTCAATAACAACAGCTTAAAATTAACGGCGCAAAAATATACAAAAGTTTTTGATTCTCAAACAGAATGATTTAATTTAAGAAGGTTTTATTTTATCCCGTTATCTTTCCGATATAAAGATGATTTATCTTAATTTTATCATTTCAATATGTAAAGCGTCCTCAGACTTATTCGGAGTTAGTAACGCTTTAGGTATTGTATTTATAAAAACAGTTATGGATAAAGCCAGGATAATTGATGAATTAATCAACCGGTATGAAAGATTAGCCCCGCTAAAGTTCAGAATTGCCGGAGCAGCAGATGCTTTAATACACTCCTACGAAAGAGGATGTAAATTACTGATTTGCGGTAACGGGGGGAGCAGCGCTGATTCAGGCCATTTTGTCGGGGAAATGATGAAGAGTTTCACAATTAAAAGGCCTCTTGATAAAAGTTTTAAGGAGAGGCTGAGAAATATATCGGCAGAAAGGGGCCATCTGCTGGCGGAAAAGCTTCAGCAGGGATTGCCGGCAATATCCCTGTCGGCCCATAATGATCTTTTGACAGCCATTATTAATGATATTGACGGCAACTTGATTTTCGCCCAGCAGGTTACAGGTTACGGGAATCCGGGGGATGTGCTTCTTGGAATCAGCAGTTCCGGGAATTCGCAGGATGTTATTGATGCTATGATTACAGCCAGAGCAAAAGGCATACTGACAATCGGAATGACAGGTGAATCGGGAGGTAAGATGAAGGAGTTTTGTGACATATTGCTGGATGTGCCTGAAAAAAAGACTCATTTGGTTCAGGAACTGCAGCTCCCCGTATATCATACTATCTGTATGATAGTAGAGAATCATTTTTTTGGCAATAAAGAGAGTACCTCTTAACATGTAATTGATCATCTGATATGGACAAAGAAAAATTACTGAAAATTATTGATGATATCCGTTCGGTGAAAATTGCCGTTATAGGAGATTTTTGTCTTGATGCCTATTGGTTCATAGATGAATCAGGAAGTGAAATCTCTGTTGAAACAGGTAAGCCCACCAGACCTGTCAGACAGCAGAGATATTCGCTGGGGGGTGCGGGCAATGTAACTAATAATCTGGCAGCCATGGGGATTAAGGATGTGAGGGCCTTTGGGGTTACAGGTAATGATCCGTTTGGAAATGAGATGGTCAGGATAATGAATGAAAACGGTATCAATCCTGAGAATCTGATTGTACAGGAGAGTGACTGGTCTACTCATGTCTATACAAAACCGTATGTAGGTGACAATGAAGAGAGAAGAATTGACTTTGGTAATTTTAACCAGTTGTCAGACAGAACGGCCGATCGCCTGGCCCGGAATCTGGGAAATGCGCTTAACGAAGTAGATCTTGTTATTATAAATCAGCAGGTATTATCAGGAATTCATACACAATATATGAGAGATAAGCTTGTGGAAATGATTGCTGATTTTCCGGATTTAATTTTTATTACAGACACCAGGAATTACAGTAACTATTTTGATGGTGCCTACAGGAAGATGAATGATAAGGAAGCGGTGAGATTATGCGGTTACAAAAAAGAGTACGATGATATCATTCTTTATTCCGAAGTAAGGGAGGCTGCAGAAATACTTTATAAAAGATATGGTAAACCGCTTTTTATCACCCGGGGTGAACGCGGATCCATAATTGCGGATGAAAACGGAGTGACTGACATTTGCGGATTGATGATCATTTCCAGGGTTGATAGTGTAGGTGCCGGTGACAGCTATCTTGCCGGTGCTGCATCTGCGTTGGCAGCGGGTTATGATATGCAGGTTGCAGCCGAAATAGGAACGTTTGTTTCAGGAGTCACGGTACAGAAACTTTTTCAGACAGGCACTGCCAGTCCGGCCGAGATTCTGCAGATTGGCTCGGATCCGGATTTTGTTTACAATCCCGAGCTGGCCGAGGATATCAGGCACGCCAGGTACCATAAGGATAGTGAAATCGAAATCATCTCCGAATGGCCTGACGGTATAGATGTAAGATATGCAATATTTGACCATGACGGTACTATCTCCACATTACGGGAGGGCTGGGAACATATTATGGCTCCTGTGATGATGAAGGCTATTCTGGGAGACTACTTCAAAGATGCCGATGAGGCACTCTATCATAAAGTGCAGGCCAGGGTATCTGATTTTATAGATAAAACGACCGGAATCCAGACTCTGGTGCAGATGAAGGGTCTGGTTGACCTGGTGAAGGAATTTGGTCTGGTGCCTTACGATAAAATCCTGAATGAATTTGGTTATAAACAGATTTATAACGATGAATTGCTGAGAATGGTAAGAGAGAGGGAGGCAAAGATATACCGGGGAGAATTGTCGGTAGAGGATTTTACAATCAAAAATGCTGTTTTGTTACTCAAAATATTGCACAAGGCCGGTGTTAAATTGTACCTTGCAAGCGGAACAGATGAAGAGGACGTAAAAAATGAAGCAAGAATTTTAGGCTATGAATCATTTTTTGATGGTGGTATTTACGGATCTGTGGGAGATATAACAAAAGAGGCAAAAAAGATTGTTCTTGACAGGATTCTTGATACCATAGGAGAATCCGGAACGGGCCAGATAGCAACATTTGGTGATGGTCCCGTTGAAATCAGGGAGACCCGCAAAAGAGGAGGAATTACAATCGGAATTGCAAGCAACGAAGTCAAAAGGCACAGTCTTAATATCAGTAAAAGAGCCAGACTAATAAAGGCGGGAGCAGATATTATCCTTCCTGACTTTTCACAATTGGGGGTGCTTTTAAAGCTTCTGAATATCAAAAAATAGCAGTTATGTCATATTTTGAATTTGACAGGGACAAACTTAATGTCAAACCTTTGTCTGAGAGACAGAATAAGGTTTTTATAGAGCGCGATCACATACCTGTTGCAATGCAGCCGCGGATTATGCATGAGGAAAGTGTCAACATCATAAGGCAAACAGCTGCAAGGATCAGAAAAGCCCGGGAATTAAAAAGTTCTGTCATTTTGGCTTTCGGCGCTCATACAATAAAAAACGGGATGGCTCCCACGCTGATTGATCTGATGGAGACAGGATGGTTAACCCATCTGGCAACAAACGGTGCAGGTATCATCCACGACTGGGAGTTTGCTTATCAGGGAAAATCGAGTGAAGATGTGAGGGAGAATGTAAAACTGGGACAATTTGGAATCTGGGAAGAGACCGGTTTTTATATAAACCTGGCTCTTGTTGTTGGTGCTTATGAGGGACTGGGATATGGCGAATCGGTGGGGAAAATGATCTTTGAAGAGGGATTGAGTATCCCTGACCGGAATTTTTTATATGATCAGTGCGGAGAAATGATCAGGATAAATCCGCGTAAGGCTGCTGCGGCAGCAGATTTAGCTGATACACTCAGCCATTTCAATATACCTGCAGGGTATATGAGTATTAAGCATCCCTATAAGAGATATTCGGTGCAATGCAAAGCTTATGAGCTGAAGGTGCCTTTCACTGGTCACCCCATGATCGGCCACGACATTATATACAATCATCCTGCAAATAATGGCGGAGCTGTCGGTCGTACCGCCCTGAAAGATTTTCTGGTCTACACTAACAGCGTGAGTAACCTTGAAAATGGCGTTTACCTGTCTGTGGGTTCAGCTGTTATGTCTCCTATGATTTTTGAAAAGGCACTGTCAATGGCCCGGAATGTTAAGTTACAGACTACCAGGCAAATTAATGATCCCTATATTTTAGTGGTCGATCTGGCCGAATCAGAATGGGACTGGACCAAAGACGGAGAACCCCCTGCTGATAGTCCGGCCTATTACCTGAGGTACTGTAAGACATTCAGCAGGATGGGAGGGGAGATGCATTATTTAACGGCAGACAACAGAGATTTTTTATTGGCTCTGAATCAAATGCTGAAAAAATGAAATAAGATAAAAATCATTGAAAATAAATCAGATATAATCAAATTATGGAACTTAAGGAACTTAATCAACTGAAAAGGGAAGCTGAAGATCATCTGGTTAATGAATTATTGCCATTCTGGGAAGCGAGGATGATTGACAAACAGAATGGAGGCTATATTACCCATTTCGATAAATACGGTCACGATACAGGTGAAGATGAGAAGTCATTAATTGCGCAGACAAGATGTCTTTATACCGTTGCTTCGGCATACCGTTCAGGATACGGAGATGAAAGGTATGTTGGCATGGCCGGTCACGGGGCGGACTTTCTGGTTGATAAAATGTGGGATAAAAAAGATGGCGGATTTTATTGGATGGCTGACAGGAAAGGGAACATCAAAATCGATAAGAAGATAATTTACGGGCACAGTTTTGCTATCTACTCATTAAGCGAGTATACCCTTGCAACCGGGGATCAAAGGGGAATCGACTATGCTGAAAAGGTTTTTGACCTTATTCAGAAATATTGTGCTGATACGATGTACGGAGGATATTGGGAGATGTTTGAGCGTGACTGGACACTGTGCGGTCCGGGCAGTCAGGGTGGCGACAGAAAAACCCTTGATGTGCATATGCACTTAATGGAGGCTTTTACTACTTTATACGAGTGCACCGGCAGGGATGTACACAGGAGAAAGCTGCTGGAAGTAATTGAACTTATTATTAACAGGATACTGCATCCCGTATACAAGACAGGCATACCACAATTTTATAAGGACTGGTCGGTGGCTCCCCAGATCAAATTTGATATTATATGGGGATGGGACAGATTTTCAGAAGAGGGCCAGAAAGGGAATGCCACAGATAATACATGTTATGGACATAATGCTGAATTTGCCTGGTTACTGAAACATGCATTTAATATTCTGGATATAGATCCGGCAGGTTATAAAGAGCTGTTCAGAATCATTTATGACCATACAGTCGATAACGGGATCGATTATGATTATGGAGGTGTCTTTGTAGAGGGTCCCCATTCGGGCGGAGTGTATGACAGGGAAAAGGAGTTCTGGCAGCAGGCGGAGGTATTGACAGGTATGCTTGATGCTTTTATAATTACAGGCGATGAAAAATATCTGGAGGCATACCGGAATGTACACCGTTTTGTATTTGATAAAGTAATAAACAGAGATACAGGTGAATGGTACCCTCTGCTTACAAGAAAAGGAGATCCCATATGGACTCATATGAGCCACTCGTGGAAAATAAATTACCATACCGTAAGGGCTATGATACAGAGTATTGTAAGACTGGGAAAGATACTTGAAAAGTAAATTTAAAACTAACTGATTATTTTCAACTCAATATTATGAATTTATCACTTGCAGCGATTGACTGGGTTATTCTTGCTGTTGTTTTGGCAGGGAGTCTCCTTTTTGGATTATATATGGCTTATTCTAAAAAAGCCGGTGCGAGCAGTTCCAACTTTTTTCTGGGAGGCAGAACTATTAAATGGCCCGTGATAGGTGCATCCCTGTTTGCCACCAATATCGGGGCTGAACATCTGGTGGGCTTGTCGGGAGATTCTTACCGGTACGGCCTTTCTGCAGGTTCTGTGGAACTCACGACTGCCATTACGCTTGGCTTTGCCTGTTCCATACTGTTTCCGTATTATATAAGAAATAAGATCTATACAATTCCCGAGTTTCTGGAGTTGAGGTATAACAGGCACGCCAGAACTTTTTTTTCAGGATTGATGCTGGTGATAAGTGTTATGACGAAACTCGCCTTTACACTTTTTGCAGGAGCATTGGTTCTGAACAGTATTCTGGGTTGGAATGTCATGACCACAGTTCTTTATATCGGTCTGGCAGTTGCAGTTTTTACCATGATGGGAGGCTTTACATTTGTTGCATATTCGGATGTTATTCAGGTAATTCTTATGATAGGAGGAGCCGTTACGATGCTTGTTATCGGACTGGATAAAGTCGGCGGATGGAGCGGACTTATGGAAAAAGTCCCTGACATGATGGTTGTAACCGCGCCTTATGATGATCCGGTTTACCCATTCTGGGGCATTCTGGCAACTGCTTTTTATGCCGGGATCTTTTACTGGGGAATCGACCAGGTAAATGTTCAGAGAGTTCTCTCTGCACCTGATCTGAAACAGGCCAGATGGGGAGCTATGTTCGCGTCGTTTCTGAAACTTTTTCCTTTATTTATTTTTGCCCTTCCCGGAGTAATTGCTTATGCTCTTTTCCCGGGTGAACTGGAGGGAGAGGCAACCCAGCAGACATTTGTTTTACTTCTTAATAAGCTCCTTCCTGATGGTTTCCGGGGATTGCTCCTCGCATCACTTGTTGCGGCCCTCATTACATCACTGATTGCAGTTTTAAATTCCGTTTCAACATTGGTGGTGAGAGATTTTATTGTGGAATTCAGGCCCGGCACTTCCGAAAGGAGACAGGTTGCATGGGGACGGCTTGTTATTTTGTTGGTTTCTTTTTTGGGTATTGGAGCCGCTTATCTTATTTATCTTAATGAAGAGGGTTTATTCAAATATCTGCAAACTATTACAGCTTATCTGGTCATCCCGGTTTTTCCGGCAATTTTTTTCGGCATAGTGAGTAAAAAGGTTACAGTTAAGGGCGCTGCATTCTCTGTACTGGTAGGGGTTGTATTAGCTACTGTTTTTGTTATTGACCAGTTGCTTGGGCCGGAGACTGGAAAACAGATCTTCCCCTTTCTTCATCACAAGCTTACTTTGAATTTCGGATACAGGGGACTTTGGGCAGAGATAATAATAACAGGAGTGCTGTTCCTTGTCTCTGCATTTACCCGGAAAACAGATCCTGTGAAGCTTGAAAAAACTACAATTAACTACACAGGCCGGGTCGCGAAATTTGAAGGTATCACTGACTGGAGGCTGCATCTTGTGCTTATCTCCGTTATCACCATACTGATCTATTTATGGCTGAGTTAATTATGAGAAGAGATCAGATTAGTTGCAGGGATTTGGCATATTTATAAAATAAAATGTAAATTGAAAGTATGAAAGGTAAGGATGATACAAGCTTAAAAGTTGAGTTTGCATCTAATTTTTTTGCATGATGCCAGCGATATATTATATTGATTTTCTTATGGGTGTTAATATCCGGCTTAACGGGATAATATTTTGAAGTATAATTATAAAATTTTAAACAGATGAAAACAATTGATTTTAAAAAAAGCCTGAAACTGTCATGTTTCATGATCGTTTTATTCGGATTTAGTCTGTCTGCAACAGGAATCAAAACAAGCGGTGAGAGCCTGGCTTCACAGATAGAGATAGCTACATTTGACATTGATGTTACTCCCCCCTTGGGGCATGATCTTGCATATGACCCTGTTGTTAAAACCTGGGATATGGGACTGAGGGGTAAGGGTGTTGTTTTGCTGGGTGCAGGTGATCCCATTGTATTGGTTGCTCTTGATTGGATTGGCCTGTACCAGGACTCACATAATGAGTTCAGAAGGGCACTTGCGGCTGCTGCCGGTACAACTCCGGAGCGGGTTGCGGTACATTGCCTGCATCAGCATGATGCTGTCAGAGGCAAATTGGACGATGATTTTGTCCTTGCCTCACTTCACCGCCTTGAAATGGCAATTGTGAAATCAATGGAAAATACCCGGCCGGTAACTCATTTAGGTACCGGGGAAGCAGAGGTGTTCAAGGTCGCTTCCAACAGGAGAGTTCCCGGACCCGGTGGAGATACGGTGATAACCCGGTTTACATCATGTCGTGATGCAGACCTGAGGGCGGCCCCCGAGGGTGTTATTGATCCTGATGTCTCGGTGATAAGTTTTTGGAATGAAGATGAGCCGCTGTTAGTCCTCAGTTATTATGCTACTCATCCGCAAAGCTATTACAGGCTTGGTATTCCTAATCCTGATTTTCCCGGGATTGCGCGTTTTTACAGACAACTGGCTGTTCCGGATGCCCTTCATATTCATTTTACAGGTGCCGGAGGTAATATAGGTGCAGGCAAATATAATGACGGATCGCATGAGAACCGGGGTATACTGGCAGAGCGGCTGGCCGACGGCATGAAGAGAGCCTGGGATGCAACCGTGCGCGAACCGCTGACACCAAATTCTGTCGGCTGGGCTATTGATCCGGTTATTCTCCCTGCCGATACTGCCAAAGACAATGATTATGTGAAAAGGTATAAAAAGGGTAAGGAGATAATTATTCAGTGCCTCTCACTTAATAAGGCACGTGTCCTCTTTATGCCTGGTGAGCTTTTTGTTGAATATCAGCTTGCAGCGAAAAAGATGAGGCCCGACCTCTTTGTGGCCATGGCTGCCTATGGTGACGGTGATGCCGGTTATATACCCACATCTGAAGCTTTCCCTCTGGGTGGATATGAAGTCAGAGTAACCAGGATGGCACCAGAGGTGGAAGGAGTACTGACAGGAGCAATGAGGAAGCTTCTTAATGCAGAATAATAATTGTTGCAGTAATGAAATGAACACTGTTATTGAGATGAAGTAAAGCAAATTTATTAAAGGTTTAAAAAGTCTTTTTAAGTACTAAATTAGCAGATAAATGAAGCGCCTAAGAAAAAATGCGTATAGAAAATCATGCAATGAAGCGTTAAAAAATCAAATCTGTCTGACGAATATAAGTCATGAGGAACGAATGGCTGAAGTGAGGAGTTTTTTGATTTTAGCTTAATGGAGTGATTTTTAGCAATTTTTTCTTCAGCGGTGAATTTTTTCTGCTAATTTTTTCCAGTCCTGATTAAAATCGGGATGGGGTTAAAGGATTAATACTTATAATGATAAAAAATTGATTATAAATCAAATAATATAAATTTTACAGAATGAAGATTCTTATTTCAGTTTTATTAGTTATATCCGTTTTTAAAAGTAAGTCTGATAATCCGTATACGGGTTCCGGAGCAGTTATTAAGTCGGAATTTATCTATGAAGCGCAGGATGTCTCTTTTCCCTCCTGTCATGCCTCAACAATTGCGGAAACAGGTGAAGGTCTTGTAGCTGCATGGTTTGGTGGCACTCACGAAAAGCATCCTGATGTCGGGATATGGATAAGCAGGTTCGATGACGGTAAATGGTCGGTGCCGGTTGAAGTAGCTGATGGTATTCAGCATACATCTCTGCGGTACCCGACATGGAACTCGGTGCTTTTTAATTACGGAGATGAACTTTTTCTTTTTTATAAAGCCGGTCCTAATCCACGCGAATGGTGGGGAGAATATATTATTTCAGCCGATAATGGTCATACATGGTCGCGCCGTTGCCGTCTGCCTGAAGAGATTTACGGACCTGTTAAGAATAAACCTGAACTACTTCCCGGCGGCAAACTGCTTTGTCCTTCCAGTACCGAACATGAAGGCTGGCAGGTGCATATGGAGGTTACGCATGACAGAGGGCTGACATGGGAACGTACCGGCCCGGTAAATGACGGTAAAAAAACTGGTGCAATACAGCCGTGCATTCTCAGGCATCCCGGCGGCAAACTGCAGATTCTTTGCCGGAGCAGGAACAAACAGATCCTTACTGCCTGGTCAGATGATGACGGTAAAAGCTGGAGCAGCCTTCAACCCACCGGTCTTCCGAATCCAAACTCCGGGATAGATGCCGTGACATTAAAAGACGGCAGGCACCTGCTTGTCTATAACCATATTGATCCCTCGCAGGACTGGGGCAACCGTAATATCCTGAATGTAGCGGTATCTGATGACGGTGTCAACTGGAGCGCTGGCATTTTGCTGGAAAATGACCCTGACAGAGACGGGGAGTACTCTTATCCTGCTGTAATCCGGTCGGCCGATGGTATGGTGCACATTACATATACCTGGAACAGAAAACTTATCAGACATGTAGTTGTTGATCCGTCAAAAATGATACTTAAACAGCTGGAAAACGGATTGTGGCCGGGTGAATGACAACAGGTGTTAAATGAATATGGGCATTCATTATAATTGAACTGATAATCCGGTTATAATTTTTATTTTTGACATAAAATTACTTTCTGATGAATATTGCACAAAGGATTGCTGAAATTAAAGAGTCACTGCCTGAAGATATAAAATTGGTTGCTGTCAGTAAGACAAAGACTTCTGACATAATTATGGAGGCATATGGTGCGGGGCATAAGATTTTTGGTGAAAACAAAGTACAGGAGATGGTAAGGAAGTATGAGGAACTTCCAAAAGACATTGAATGGCATTTTATAGGGCACCTGCAATCCAACAAGGTTAAGTATATAGTGCAATTTGTAAGTATGATTCACGGTATTGATTCATTAAAGATACTGAAACAGGTAAATAAGGAGGCTGTTAAAACAGGAAGGATGATACCCTGTTTGTTGCAGTTTCACATTGCCCGGGAGTCTGCCAAGTTTGGATTAAATGAAAACGAGGCACATCAGATTTTAAGATCAGATGTTTTTAAAGAGATGAAGAATGTTGCTATAACAGGAGTAATGGGAATGGCGACTTTCACAGATGATGGATCACAGGTAAGGAGTGAATTTCGTTCATTAAAGATGATATTTGATAAGTTGAAAAATGAATATTTTTTTAATAATCCGGAGTTCAGGGAGATTTCGATGGGAATGTCAGACGATTATAAAATTGCCATAGAGGAAGGAAGTACAATTGTTCGCATTGGAAGTAATATTTTCGGATCAAGAGACTATCATGCCTGAATTATGATACTGAAAAGTAAAAATTGCCGGTATGTAAATAAATTTGTATTAAAAGATAAAATATGCAATTTTACAAAAATTAATATCTTTAATCCGGACTGCAGGTTCAGATAAGTCATTTAAAAAAAAAGCGATGGTAAATTTAGAAACTACATATCTGGGATTGAAATTAAAAAATCCTTTGGTGGCAGCCAGTTCAGGATTGACCGGTTCGGCCGGGAAAATTAAAAAACTGGAAGAGGCAGGCATTGGAGCGGTTGTGCTTAAGTCCCTTTTTGAAGAGCAGATAAATAATGAGGTTTCAAGTATGCTGCGCCTTGACGTGCATAATGTGTCATATCCCGAAGCGGAAGATTATATTAAGAATTATTTGAGGCACAATTCATTGACAAGGCATCTTGACTTGATCCATGAAGTCAGGCAATCCGTTTCAATTCCGGTAATTGCAAGTGTAAACTGCATCTCTGACAGGGAATGGACACATTTTGCGAAAGACTTTCAGGAAGCAGGAGCCGATGCCCTTGAGCTTAATATTTTCTATGTGCCGGTCGACAGGTTTGAAGAACCCGGAGTCATTGAGAGACTGTATGTTGATGTATTAAATAAGGTAAGGAAAGAGGTTACTATACCGGTATCTGTAAAAATCGGCTTATATCACAGCAATATTACTGGTATGGTTTATAAACTAAAAGCCAACGGGGCAAAAGGAGTAGTGATGTTTAACCGGTTTTATGAACCGGATATCAATCTTGATACTCTTGAGCTTACATCATCTGATATATACAGTTCACCGGTTGAAATCCGCCACACCCTCAGATGGGTGGGTCTGGTCACATCAGAGGTACCAGACATTGACATAGCTGCTTCAACGGGAATTCATGACGGGAAAGCCGTATTAAAACAGTTATTGGCCGGAGCAAAAGTGGCACAATTGTGCTCAACGCTATATGTCAACCGTTTAGATATTATCTCTTCCATTATTTCAGAAATTAACCAGTTTATGAAGAGCTGGAATTTCAGAAGTATTGAAGAGTTTCGCGGAAGACTTTCCTACAGAAAGATACCGGATCCGATGTTATATGAGCGTTCCCAGTTCATGAAGTATTTTTCCGGAAAGGATAAGTGATTTTAAACAAATTATAAAATTTTTTGTTTTTATAGCAAAATGGTTATTACTTCAGTGTTAAATGGATATTTCAAGTAAAAGCCGGTAGTAAGGATATGACGATTTTTAAACTTACTGTAACAAACAGCAGGTTAATTTCGTTAAACTACATGCTATGAAAACGAACAGTAAAAAAGAGGAGTTAGTACATTATTATCCCGGGAAAGGATATTACATGAGAACGGTAAAACATGAAATTACCCACGAAAGATTCATTGTCCCCTGGCAGATGGAAGAAAAAGATGTTAAGGAGACTAAATGAATTTTATGATGGGAGATACATTTCAAATATTATACAAAAAACCGTCTTAGTCAAAATTAATTTTTTGGCCGAGTCCATGGTTTGTTTTCATTATAATCATCACCCTTTATAAACAATCCAATACCCGCTTCTCCCTGTAATAATACTCTTTTTATTTGTGTCGAATATGAACAGCCCAGAGAAAAACTGAATCTGATATTATTTAAATTCCACCCAAGAATTCCCGATATCCCGTAAACGTGCCTTTTAAAATCGTTTTGTGTAAAAACAGAGCAGTTATGGTCGTGGTAGTCGACTCTTATTCCTGCACGGGTCAGGAAAGTGTTTTCTGCAAACAGGACAGTAACCTCCGGATTTGCTTCAAATGGTCTGGAAATTAATCCGTTTTTTATACCGGTATTAATTTTTGAGAGATAGAAAATTAAGCCGGGAGGCAACAATTCCGTTGTTGAGTCATATAACAGAGTATTTCTACGGACAGCGAAAATTGCCGTAATTCCTGCCTGAATAAAATCTGAACTCCATAAAAGGGATGTCCCGGGAACAATAGTATTATGTCTGTGAAACTTTTTACCGGGAGGATTAGCCAGGTTTTCCGGTGTTTTTAGCAGACCGTCTGTTATGTGAACAAACCACTGTTTTGTTCCGATTAAATAGTATATATTCGCTGATGCGGTCAACTGACCTTGTGTTCTGTTCAAAACTTTCCTTGAGTATATAAATCCGGCTCCGGTATTATTCAGGTTTGTTCTCCCAAAAAGTTCCTGAATATAACAGATAGCCACGCCGCCATTTAATTTTTCTGAATAGAAGTCGTAGGACAGTAAATGCGAATAGTTTAATACAGTGCCCGAAATCTCTTCAAATTGCATACCGGTCCATAAAGTGCTGTTTTTATTAAAGCCGGCAAATGAAGGATTTATGAATAGTTTGTGAGCATAAGGCAATAATATGCCTTCAGACCGGGCTGGTGAACAACATGCCAGTGCACATAATGTCACTAATCCTATTTTTTTTCTGATATTCAAATCGAATTTATTTTTCCGCTGTAACTCTCTGTCTCAGATGATCTGTCTGTCACTCTGCGGAATTGTTTCTTCAAACTGTGATTTTTTTTGTCACCTGTCTTGCTATAGTAAGCAAAAATAAACAATTTTTAAAGCCGACAATCAATAATAATCAATGAAGAAATTTACCTTAATTGTATAACTTTGCAGGGAATGGATAAGATTGAAGAGCTAAGAGATACTAATGTAAGCAGGTTGATGTTTAAGTACTTTGTACCTGCATTTGTTGGAGTTATTATGAACTCCCTCTATAATATCGTTGACCGAATTTTTATTGGACAGGGAGTAGGTGCAGAAGCTTTGTCCGGCATTTCGGTGATTTATCCTGTAATGCTGATAATGATGGGATTCAGTATGTTAATTGGTATTGGAACTGGAGTCTATGTTTCCATCAATATGGGCAGGAATAAATTTAAACGGGCCGAAGAGACTCTGGGAACAGGATTTATACTGATGATAGTTGTGTCGGTTATAATAATGGCAATAATTTATATTTTCAAAGTGCCTATATTACGCTCTTTCGGCTCAACAGAAGAGACATTCCAATATGCAAATGACTATCTCAATATAATAACAGGCGGAACTCTTTTTATGGTTGTGGGATTTTCGCTGAACAATGTGATCAGATCGGAAGGAAATGCAAAGATAGCAATGCAGTCAATGATTATCAGCGCCGGGACAAATATTATTTTGGACCCGGTTTTTATTTTCTGGCTGGACATGGGGGTAAAAGGTGCTGCTTGTGCCACAATTATTTCAATGTTCATACTGATGATATGGGTGTTGTTCCATTTTTCAGGGAAAAGGTCTGTTATCAGGTTGAGGAGGGAGAATATGAAAATTAACCGGGAGATCTCCGTGGAGATCTTATCGATAGGCATGGCTCCGTTTACTATGCAAATTGCCAGTAGTTTAGTACATGGATTATTAAATAAGAAGCTAATAGTATTTGGAGGAGATTATGCTGTAGGGGCAATGGGTATTGTCAATTCTGTTCTTTCACTGATTATTATGACCATTGTGGCAATTAATATGGCATCACAACCAATTATAGGATTTAATTACGGAGCGAAGTCAGTACACCGTGTTAAAGAAACCTTACGGATATCACTTATTGCAGCTACCCTGATCTCAATAGCTGCTTTTATTTTCATTGAGTCAATTCCGGGAACGATTGTAAGGCTTTTTAACAGCGACAGCATTGAGCTGTACAATATATCAGTACATGGTCTCCGTCTTGCAGTTATGCTATTCCCTTTTGTGGGATTTCAGGTGGTGGCATCAAATTTTTTTCAGGCAATAGGTAAGGCCAGGTTTGCAATGTTTGCAACTCTGTTTCGTCAGGTAATTGCACTTCTGCCACTGCTGTTTATTTTACCTGAATTCTGGGGAATAACAGGTATCTGGCTTGCCTTTCCATTTTCAGACCTGGCTGCAGCCATTGTGGTTGCCGTTATGCTGGTTATTCAGTGGAGAAAGTTACCACAGTCAGCCGGATAGTCTTGTTGAACAGTAATTTCATAACTATACCGGATTCGGCCTGGCGATTTCCAATTTTACTTTAAGAGCTTCTGCTGTGAAGGAATCCTTTGATTTTATCAACTCTTCAGGTGTCCCGGCAAAAATCAGATTTCCCCCTTTATCTCCACCTTCTGGTCCGAGATCTATTATCCAGTCGGCCGACTTAATGACTTCCATGTTGTGCTCTATAACCACAATTGAATGACCTCTCGAAATAAGGGCATTGAATGAGTCCAGAAGTTTTTGAATATCATGGAAATGAAGTCCGGTAGTCGGTTCATCAAAAATAAAAAGCGTTGGCATGTCCTTTTCATGTGCAAGGAATGAAGCGAGCTTCACGCGCTGACTCTCACCTCCCGAAAGAGTACTTGATGACTGTCCCAGGGTAATATATCCCAAACCGACATCCTGGAGCGGAAGCAATCTTTTAACAATTTTTTTCTCTGTTGATGAATCCCCCTCAGAGAACATTTCGATTGCCTCATTGACGGTAAGATTAAGAATATCGTTTATGTTTTTTTCTTTATAAGTTACCTCCAGTATCTCCTCTTTAAATCTTTTTCCGTGACAGCTTTCACAGGTAAGATAAACATCTGCAAGAAATTGCATTTCCACTTTTATGGTGCCCTCTCCCTGGCACTCTTCGCACCTGCCGCCGTCTACATTGAATGAGAAGTGGGCAGGTTTAAGATCCATAATTGCTGCTGACGGCAGACTTGCGAAAAGTTTACGTATTTCATCATATGCCTTCAGGTAAGTTACCGGATTTGAGCGGGATGATTTACCTATTGGATTTTGATCGACAAATTCCACAGATTCTATCATGTTGAAATCTCCCAGAATTGTATCATGATGTCCCGGTTTTTCTCCATACTCTCCCATAGTTTTAAGCAGAGCCGGATATAAAATTTCTGATACAAGAGATGATTTTCCCGATCCGCTGACTCCTGTAACTACTGTTAATGTATTCAGGGGAAATTTTACATTGATGTTTTTTAAGTTATTTTGCCTTGCGCCAATAATCTCAATAAAGTTGCTCCATCTGCGTCTTACCGGAGAAATTTCAATCTTCTCGGTGCCGTTAAGATAAGCTGCCGTAAGGCTTTTTGTACTTGCTTTTATTTCATCGCGGTCTCCCTGGAAAATAATCTCCCCTCCATGACGGCCTGCTAACGGGCCTATATCGATAATCTGGTCAGCTTCGCGAATTATCTCCTCATCATGTTCTACTACAATAACCGTGTTGCCAAGCTTTTGAAGCTTTCTCAATACTTTAATGAGTTTTTGAGTATCTCTTGAATGAAGTCCGATGCTTGGTTCATCGAGAATATAGAGGGATCCCGTCAGACTGCTGCCAAGCGAAGTTGCAAGATTTATTCTTTGCGACTCTCCTCCCGACAAAGTAGACGACAATCTGTTCAGAGTGAGATATCCGAGTCCGACATCACACAGGTATGATAACCGGTTGTTTATTTCAGTCAGAATCCGCTTTGCTATTCTTTTTTCGTGTTCATCAGGAGTACATGAAGAGAAGAAGCTTTTTAAATCCTTTACAGGCATAAGTACCAGCTCCTGAATAGATTTGCCTCCAATCCTGATATAACCGGCCTCTTTTTTTAATCTGGTGCCTTTACATTCGGGACAGGTAGTTTTTCCGCGGTATCTTGAAAGCATGACGCGGTACTGGATTTTGTAGCTTTTCTCCTCAAGGTATTCAAAAAATCTGTTGAGGCCTTTGAAATACTTGTTGCCTGTCCATAAAACTTCCTTCTGTTCCTTTGTCAGTTCATAAAATGGTATATGAATAGGGAAATCAAATTTCTCTGCAGAGTAGATAAGTCTGTTTTTCCATTTTGCCATCTTTTCCCCCCGCCAGCATGCAACAGCATCCTGATATACTGACAGAGATTTATTTGGAATTACCAGATCTTCATCAATTCCTATCACCTTGCCATAGCCCTCACAGAGAGGGCATGCCCCAATCGGATTATTGAAGCTGAATGTATTTATTGTCGGGGTTTCGAACTCTATTCCGTCGGCCTCAAACCTGTCAGAGAATGGCCGTATTATGAACTCATCGTTCAGTTTAATCTTGATCAGACACTCTCCATGACCTTCATAAAAGGCAGTTTGTACAGAATCTGCAATACGGTCTGCCGTGTCTTCGTCATCTTCAACAAACAGTCTGTCGATAATAATATTGCAGTTACCATTACATCCCGGGTCAGCCCCGGCAGCCAGTAACTCATCGATCCTCTTTATTTCATTATCAATCTCCAGTCGAGAAAAACCCTGTTGAAGAAGCAACCCGGCCTCTTTAAGCAGCGACCTCCCGTTCTTTTGCATGAGAGGAGCAACTATCATAACAGCCGTACCGGAAGGAAATCCCAGGATATAGTCTACCACATCTGAAACGGAGTACCTGGTTACCTCCTCTCCGGAAACCGGAGATATAGTCTTCCCGATCCTGGCAAACAGTAACTTCAGATAGTCGTATATTTCTGTTGATGTACCTACGGTAGAACGCGGATTCCTGTTGTTTACCTTCTGTTCTATTGCTATAGCAGGAGGAATACCTTTTATAAAGTCAACCTCCGGCTTATTAATTCTGCCTAAAAATTGCCGTGCATAAGAAGAAATACTCTCCACATATCGCCTTTGTCCCTCGGCAAAAAGTGTGTCAAAAGCCAGGGATGATTTTCCTGATCCGGAAACTCCTGTAATGACAATCAAATGATTAAGAGGTATTTTCAGGCTGACATCTTTCAGATTGTGAACCCGGGCATTTTTTATTTCGATTATTTTTTTTGTATAATTTGATGGCATTGCCGGAAATGAATTCTAAAAATTGTTAAAAAAATTTGTATATCTCATTAAAAAGTAAGATTTTTACGGTGCAAAATTAATAAATAGTTTTACTTCAACTTTAAAACAGGCGCCTATAGAAAAACTTTACTTTTTGTTTTCAACTAAATAGAAGGTAATGTTCAGAACAGATTCACTGAACGATAATGAACTCGTTCAACGTTTTATCGAAGGCGATCAGGTTTCACTTGAGATATTAATTCACCGTCATAAGAACAGGGTATATTCTTATATCCTTCTTATAGTTAAAAATCAGGAATTGGCTGAAGATATCTTCCAGGAGACATTCATAAAAGTGATAAGGTCATTAAAACGAGGCAAATATGTTGAGAATGGCAAATTTCTTTCCTGGGTTCTCAGAATAGCCCATAATCTGATCATTGATCATTTCAGGAAGGAGAAACTGCAGGCAACCGTTTCAAATGACAGTATGGAGACAGATATTTTTAATTCACAAAAATTTTCCGAAGATACGATTGAGGACAATATGGTTCACAGTCAGATTCTGACAGAAGTGAAGGAGCTTGTTAAAGAGCTTCCGGAGGATCAGCAGCAGGTCATCTATCTGAGACATTATATGGGGCTTAGCTTTAAGGAAATTGCCGATCAGACGGGAGTGAGTATTAACACTGCTCTCGGCCGTATGCGCTATGCTTTGATAAACCTGCGAAAAATGATCCGCAAAAAAAATCTTAATCTTACCCGTAATTAACATTAGTTAACACAATATTAATAATGTGAGGGCGTTCTAAAATAAATATTTACAAAGAATGCCTATGAAAAAATTTTCTACTTTAATTTTTTTGATAAAAAAGATTAATTCAAAAATTTCAAAAGAGACAAACCTATCAGAAGAGATGTCAGAGAATGATTTAAAAGAGATGGAAAAGGCCGGGTTTTCTCCTTCTGAAGAAACTATCCAAAAGATCATTGACTTTGCGCGTACATACGATGTTTTGGAAACCGTATCGGCAGGTCAGGTTGAAATGAACCTGAATTAGGGGTGATAATCCTTAATTTAACAACCCCTGGGGTTCTGTAAGTGAACTTCAGGGGTTGTTTGATTTTGGCGTGTAAAGTTGCGCATTGTGTGTCATTCTGCCTGTAAATTATTTATATTATTTCTAAATAATTTGGCAATAAATTCTAAATTAGAAATTTTTGAAATTTCCGGTTGATTGTTTTAAAGCATTATAGCCAGTGATTTTAATATCGGTTTTTTTAAAAAACAGATCAAATTTTTATGTAGCGGATTAAATTAAGTGCATAATGTGTATGTCCGGAGGCTTTGTTTCTGTTAACTTCTGTTTTTATATTTGTCACTCGATTGAAATAATAACTTAGCAGGTATATGATTTTTGATAATTTTTTTCAGCGGTGAATTTTTCTGCTGAATTTTTTAAGTCCTGATTTAAACCGGGATTATCAAATTTTAATTTTGCTTATTTTAAACGAGACGGTAACGATCGTTAATATGAATTAAATATTATAACGACGAGTTCTTTCTCATACAATTAAATATCAAATTGATTTTAATAAGAAAAAATAAATTATAAAATTTTTATAGATGAAAATCTTAGTTTGTCTGGGAAATGTACCCGATACTACTACCAAAGTTAAATTTAACAATGGTACATCTCTTGATAAAACAGGTATTCAATGGATCATCAATCCATGGGATGAACTGGCTCTTACCAGGGCAATGGAGCTTAAAGAGGATGCCGGAAACCAGGTCAGTTCAGTAACAGTCATTACTGTTGGAAAGAGTGAAGCAGAACCTGTCATAAGAAAGGCGCTTGCCATTGGTGCTGATGATGCAATACGAATTGATTGTGAGCCTGCGGATTCCTATTCTGTAGCTTACCGGATTTCGGAGGTAATTAAGGAGAGAGGATTCGATATCATATTTGCCGGAATTGATTCGAGTGATTACAACAGTTCAATGACAGGGGGAATGCTGGCAGAATTTCTGGGAATTCCTTCTGTGTCGGCTGTGTCAGGAATTGTAATAAACGGTAATGATATAGAGCTTACACGCGATATAGACGGCGGCAGGGAGAAGGTGTCGGTTCCGGTTCCTTTTGTGGGCGTTGTTCAGAAGGGTATTGCCAAAGAACCGCGTATTGCTGCCATGAGAGGAATTATGATGGCAAGGAAAAAACCGCTTGATGTAGTTCAGTGTGTTCCGGCTGAACAGCTTACTTCTTATGCAGGCTTTGAACTACCCAGTCCAAAGCCTCCATGCAGAATGGTTGATGCTGATAATTTGGCAGAACTTGTAAATCTGCTTCAGAATGAAGCAAAGGTGCTTTAGTTTAAAAATCAATCAGGATTGTCTTTACAGTTGAAAGCATTGTTTATCGTGATCAATAAGAATGTAATTTAAAATGATAATCCCGTAAATTTATTAAGTTAATTTAAAAAGTAGAATATGTCAGTTTTAGTATATGTCGAGAATTGGGACGGGAAGTTTAAAAAATCGTCATTTGAGCTGGTCTCTTATGCTTCAAAAGTGGCAGAATTACTGGGGACCACAGCGTCAGCCGTTTCAATAGGGAAAGTTGATGATTCTGAATTGTCCCGACTCGGTAACTATGGCGCTGTTAAAATCATTAAAGTTGAAGACGACATGCTTAAAATTCTGGATAATCAGGTTTATTCTGATATTATTGCCAGCGTTGCAAGGGTTGAAAATGCAGAGGTTGTTGTCTTGTCTCACAATAATACGGGTAAAGCAGTGGCTCCCCGATTATCAGTCAGGTTAAAGGCAGCAGCATGTGCAGGAGTAATAACCCTGCCTGTATCTGTCGATCCTTTTATTGTGAAGAAAAAGGTCTTCTCGGGAAAAGCTTTTGCATCCGTGGAAATGAAAACGGATGTGAAAATTTTAACTCTTATGCCGAACTCTTTTGAGTTGGTTGAAACTTCTGATAATGCCACTACAGAGTCTTTTACTGCTGATATCAGTGACCCGAAAACTATAGTTAAAGACGTTCAGAAGCAGACAGGAAAGATACTTCTTACAGATGCTGAAATTGTTGTTTCAGGCGGACGTGGAATGAAATCACCTGATAACTGGGGAGTTATTGAAGAGCTTGCCGCAGAGCTTAATGCTGCTGTTGCCTGTTCGAGACCAGTTTCTGATGAAGGCTGGCGTCCTCATGAGGAACATACAGGGCAAACCGGTAAAATCATTGCGCCCAACCTCTATATTGCTGCCGGCATTTCAGGAGCAATCCAGCATATGGCAGGCGTCAGTTCATCGAAGTGTATCGTTGCCATAAATAGTGATCCGGATGCTCCTGTTTTTGAATATGCTGATTATGGTATTATCGGCGATGCGATCAAAGTGCTTCCTGCCCTTACACGTGCAGTGCGGGAGTCGGGCAGCAGATAAATCGGCATTTCCCTTAAAATAAGAATTAAACCTGATGATTAAACAGATTGTTTTTGCTCTCTCACTGGCAGTTACCCTGGGCTTTTTCAGTTATACAGTCAGCCGGCTTGCAGCTCTTTTCAGGATAACACGACCCGCATTCCCGGTGAAAGATATTTGGAAGCGGATTTTGCTTACCCTGAAGGTTGCGTTTGGCCAGACAAAAATATTGCGAAAGCCGGTCGTGGGACTAATGCATGCATTGGTCTGGTGGGGATTTCTGGTCATTCTAATCGGGAGCATTGAGATGGTCATTGACGGCCTTGCCGGTACTGAGCGGGTGTTTGGATTCCTGGGTGTTGTATATGATATTATAATCGCTGCAGGTGATATTTTCGCCCTGATTATTGCTGTTCTGATCATTGCATTCCTTATTAGGAGGATTTTTATGCATGTCAGCCGTTTCAGCGGGATTGAGATGAAACATAAATTTCATGTCGATGCCAATTTTGCTCTTTCACTGATCCTGTTCCTGATGATAACACTGATGGGGATGAATATTTTTTATATCCTGAATGCTGAATTACAAGGTCATGAGATAACCGGAATGTATCCTGTAAGTAGCGTCATTGCCGGATGGATCGGAAACATTTCCGGCAACAGTTTTTCTGTAATACATGAAATTTCCTGGTGGGCACATATACTTGGAATTTTCTTTTTTGCCAATTACCTGCCGTATTCCAAACATTTTCATATATTCATGTCAGTTCCTAACGTTTTTTTGAGCGACCTTGAGCCGTTGGGGAAAATGAGGAATATGGAAAATGTTACCAGGGAGGTTAAAATGATGATGGACCCGGATGCAGCATACCTGGAACCGGCAGACAGTGGTGAAGATGAAATTGAACGATTCGGAATCCTCGACACAGAGGATGTAACATGGAAAAATTATCTTGACTCTCTTGCCTGTACGCAATGTGGAAGATGTACATCGGTATGTCCCGCAAATATTACCGGAAAATTATTGTCGCCCAGAAAGATAATCATGAATATAAGAGAAAGGATGAGTGAGAAAGGTCCTTTGATCCTGAAGGAAGGCAGGGATTGGAGCGACGGAAAAACTTTGCTCAGTGATTACATTACTGCTGAAGAGCTCTGGGCCTGTACAACATGTAATGCATGTGCGCAGGAGTGTCCCGTAAATATTAATCAGCCCTCTGTTATACTGGATATGAGACGCTATATTGTGATGGAGCAGTCGGCTGCACCGGGAGAGCTAAACCAGATATTTTCCAATATTGAAAATAACGGTGCCCCCTGGCAATTTTCACAGGATGACCGAATGCAGTGGGCAGAGGAGTTATATATGAATAAACCTTCAGTTTAAATACCGGATATATGGAGACAACAAAAATGAAAGTTGAGGTACCGGTGATGTCCGAAGTTTTCAGCAAAGGTCACAAGCCGGAATATTTGTTTTGGGTTGGCAGTGCAGGAGCTTTCGATGACCGGTATAAAAAGGTTACCAGGGCGTTCGTCAAGGTTCTTACATTGTTAGGAACTGATTATGCTGTACTTGGCACTGAGGAGTCCTCAAGTGGTGATGTTACGCGAAGAGCTGGTAATGAAATGCTTTTTCAGATGCAGGCTTTGACCAATATTGAGCTGATGAAGAGTTATGAGGTTAAAAAAGTCATAACCTGCGATCCTCATGTTTATAATACATTTAAGAATGAATACCCCGATTTGGGAGCCGGTTTTGAAGTTATCCATCACTCACAGTTTTTGAAGAAAATGATTGATGAGGGAAAACTTAACCTGGATACAGGTATTTTCAGAGGTAAAAGGATTACCTACCATGATCCCTGTTATCTTGGCCGTGCAAATGGTGAATATAGAGCTCCCCGGTCAGTGATAAATCACATTCAGACTGATTTTATTGAAATGAAACGTAATAAAAGCTATGCCCTATGCTGTGGTGCAGGTGGGGGTCAGATGTTTAAAGAGGCCGAGGAAGGGGATAAGGAGATTTTTATTGAGCGTACGGAAGAAGCTCTGGAAACGGGGGCTGATATTATTGTAACCGCTTGCCCATACTGTATGGTGATGATTACAGATGGTCTGAAGTACAAGAATAAAAATGAAGATATTAAAAATTATGATCTTGCTGAACTGGTCGCAATGTCTTTGAACTTATAGCAGATAAATTACACTCAAAGTCTCTTCCGGACAGATGGTTTTTGATATGGCTTTTTAATGCAGATAACTGAAGAGATGTTTTGGGCGGTATTGGTGGAATACTTATCGAACCTAATGGATTAAAATTTATTATCTTTCTGAATTAAAGTATCTTAGGCGGATTAAATTATGTGCACAACATTCTGAAATATTAATTAACAAGATAGTTATGGAGAACTTAAATTATGTAAAAGGCGGCGAATTTATGGTAAAAGATACCAGTGCCGGCGATATTTTCATTCCCGAAGAGTTTGATGAAGAGCAGCGGATGATTGCTGATACATGCAGAGATTTTCTCGATACCGAGATTATGCCTAACCTGAACCGCATAGATGCCCAGGAAGAAGGTCTGGTAAAGAGTCTGCTTGTTAAAGCCGGTGAACTCGGACTATTGGGTATATCTGTACCCGAGGAACTGGGAGGATTTGGCCAGTCGTTCGTAACATCAATGCTGTCCAGTGAAATAATGGGTTCGGCTTACTCTTTTGCTGTTACATATTCTTGTCATACCGGCATTGGTTCCATGCCCATACTATATTTTGGCAATGAAGAACAAAAGCAGAAATATCTACCCCGGCTGGCTTCGGGGGAGTTGATCGGAGCCTATTGTCTTACCGAGCCCGGAGCGGGGTCGGATGCAAACTCCGGGAAGACCAGGGCCACACTGTCAGAAGATGGCAAATATTATATTCTGAACGGACAGAAAATGTGGATTACAAACACTGGTTTTGCAGATATTTTTATTGTTTTCGCAAAAATAGATAACGATCGTGTTCTTAGTGCTTTTATTGTTGAAGGTACCTATCCCGGCATAAAGTTTAATCCGGAGGAGAAGAAAATGGGTATTAAAGGATCTTCGACCCGTCAGATTTTCTTCGAAGACTGTAAAGTTCCTGTTGAAAATCTATTGTGGGATCGCGGGAAAGGATTCCGTATTGCCCTGGATATATTGCATATGGGGAGAATCAAACTGGGAGGAAATGTAATTGGTGCGGCGAAAATGGCAATAGGGCAATCAGTTAATTACGCCAATGAACGCAAACAGTTTGGCCAGTTAATATCCTCTTTCGGATCGATTAAATATAAATTGGCAGAGCAGGTAATCAGAACCTTCGCAAATGAATCAGCAGTTTACAGGGCCAGCAGGAATATAGACGAATATATTGAAGCTCATTCTGATACATTGTCAAAGGAGGAAGCAATTGTAAAAGCTTTTGAGGAGTATGCGGTGGAAGCTGCAATACTGAAAGTATACGGTTCTGAGATGCTGGATTATGTTGTAGATGAGGGTGTTCAGATTCACGGAGGTATGGGTTACTCATCAGAGATGCTCATTGAAAGAGGTTACCGGGATTCAAGGATAAACAGGATATTCGAAGGCACTAATGAAATTAACCGTCTGGTGACAATCGACACACTTAATAAGCGGGGCGCTAAAAAAGATTATGATTTTTATCAGAATGGTGAGGAGGTAATTAACAGTCTTGAAACCCTTGAAGGCTGCAGTTGCTGTGAGGAGGATTATTATGAAAACAAGAGGGCTGCTACAGGCAATTTTAAAAAGGTTGGTCAGATGCTTATGAAGGCTGTCTCGGATAAATTTGGTCGCCGGATGATGGACGAACAGGAGATACTTACAAATATAGCCAATATTGTAATGAATATTTACGCTGCTGAATCGGTGATGCTCCGTGTTAAGAAAATGGAGGAGAAAGGTATTGATGTGGCTTTATACAGGGACATAGCGGATGTGTTAGTATATGATACAGCCGGTTTGATCAGAAAAGAGGCAATGGATGCCGTCAACTCTTTTTCGGAGGGAGACCAGCAGAAACTGTTTGCAAAAGGAATTCAACATTTCACCTGCGTAAAACCTGTAAATGTTAAGGAGGCACGCCGGAGAATAGCTGATAAGCTGATTGAAGAGAACAGATACTGCTTTTAATATCAGTAAGTGAATATTACCGGGGGATTCCCTGCTTTTAAAATGGGAATCCCCCGGTATTACTTTCCCGGTTTGCAGGATCAATTATATACCTGGTTTCTTTAAATTTATATCAGGATTCTGAAATTAAATGTCTGTTAATGTCCGGTTAACAATTCTTTTATACTTTTGCGACCCGGAATTCAGGGTTCATTATTAATTAAAGAAGATGACGGAAATCAGAAATATAGCAATTATTGCCCATGTAGACCACGGAAAAACCACCCTGGTAGATAGAATCTTATATCAGGTTAAACTGTTCAGGGATAATCAGAATATGGGTGAGCTTATCCTTGACAGTAATGAGCTTGAAAGGGAGAGGGGTATTACTATTTTATCAAAGAATGTTTCGGTTCGTTATAAAGGAACCAAAATCAACATAATCGACACTCCAGGTCACTCTGATTTTGGAGGAGAGGTTGAGCGGGTACTGAATATGGCCGGCGGAGTGCTGCTGATTGTTGATGCGTTTGAGGGTCCTATGCCCCAGACTAGATTTGTATTGCAAAAAGCAGTAGAACTTGGACTTAAGCCGATAGTGGTTGTGAATAAGGTGGATAAGCCCAACTGTACTCCCGATATTGCACATGAGAAGGTATTCGATCTTATGTACAATCTGGATGCTACAGAAGATCAGCTTGATTTCCCCACAGTTTATGGTTCAGCAAAAGCCGGATGGATGGGGCCTGACTGGAGAAAAGAGACAAATGATATCAGCTATCTGCTGGATGTTATTCTTGAATATATTCCTCCTGCAGTTCATAAGGAGGGTAGTCTTCAGATGAGAATAACCTCTTTGGACTATTCGTCATATACCGGACGCATAGCAGTCGGAAAAGTTACCAGAGGTGAGTTGACACCAGGTTCTGCAGTTTCGCTGGTGAAGAGAGACGGCAGTATAGTCAGGTCATTGGCCAGAGAAGTCTATCTTTTTGAAGGGCTTGGAAAAGAGAAGACCAAACAGCCGGTACCGTCAGGGGAAATTTGTGCCGTACTGGGCCTCGAAGGTTTTGACATTGGGGATACCATAGCAGATGACCTTAGTCCTGAAGGACTTGCACCAATTAAAGTGGATGAACCAACAATGAGCATGTTGTTCGTCGCCAATACTTCTCCCTTCTTCGGAAGAGACGGCAAATTTGTCACCTCAAGGCAGTTGCGTGAACGCCTTTACCGTGAGACTGAAAAAAATCTGGCACTTCGCGTCGAAGATACCGACTCTGCTGATTCTTTCATGGTTTTCGGACGCGGAATTCTGCATCTCTCAATTCTTGTTGAAACAATGAGACGTGAAGGATATGAGATGCAACTCGGACAACCAAGGGTAATAGTCAAGGAGATTGACGGGATTAAACATGAACCTGTTGAATACCTCACCGTACAGGTCCCTGAAGGATTTTCAGGAAAGGTTATTGAGCTGGTTACACAGCGCAAAGGAGAGATCATAAGTATCGACATTAAGAACGAAAGGGCATATCTTGAATTTACTATTCCGGCAAGAGGCATTATAGGACTTCGGAATCAAATGCTTACCACAACAGAGGGGGAGGCTGTGATCGCACACCGCTTCAAAGGATATGAACCATGGAAGGGTAATCTGGGCATTAATCGAAACGGAGCTCTGATTTCACTTGAAACAGGCACCGCTATTGCTTACTCAATAGACAAGATGCAGGACAGGGGCAGATTTTTCACAGATCCCGGAGAGGAGGTTTATGCTGGCCAGGTGATTGGTGAAAATACCAGGCAGGATGACCTGACAATAAATATTATCCGCACAAAAAAACTCACAAACATGCGTGCTGCAGGTGCTGATGATAAAGCTAATATTGCCCCTGCCGTGAAATTTTCCCTGGAAGAGGCAATGGAATATATACGAAATAATGAATTCCTCGAAGTTACTCCAAAAAATATGCGGATACGAAAGATCCTTCTGAATGAGAATGATCGTAAAAGGCAGGCAAAGATCAAAGAGAGCTGACCGGAGGGGATACCCGTATTAATTATAATGTCCTTTTGCTGCCGGTTCATTCAAAACTATTTCCGGTGATGTGGCTTTATCTGTTTAACTGCTTCTTTTAATAAAAGAATACTTTGTAGTGATAATCTTCAGAAAATTGTTAACAACTTCTTAATAATATGTAAACATATATTACTATTTAGACATGTAATAAATTATCTCATCATGTTGTAAATATCATTAATTGATTTTATTTTAGGCACTTTAATTGTAAAATTTATATAAATGAAAAGAAAACCGGTAATCATAACTATTTTTTTATTATTTGTCTCTTCTATCCTTTTTGCCCAGACTCCGACACGTTGGAGGGGACCTCAGGGAAATGGCATTTATAATGAAACCCGACTAATGAAAACATGGCCGGAGTCGGGCCCGGAAATAGTCTGGCATTTTGAAGGACTCGGTGAGGGGCACTCCTCTCCTGCATTTGCAAATGATTTAATATATCTTTCCGGTATGGTGGATGGCACCGGTTATATTTTTGCCCTGGATATGAACGGGAAGTTGCAATGGAAAGTTCCTTATGGTCCTGAATTCACTGAAAGTTATCCGGGAGCGAGGTCCACACCGGTAATTGCGGGCGACTTGCTCTATATATATTCAGGGCACGGTATACTCACCTGTATGAATGCCGGGAATGGCGAGGTGAAGTGGAGAAAGGATGCATTCAATGATTTCGATGGAAAAAATATCACCTGGGGTGTAACGGAAACAGTAGTTATTGAAGGCGACATAGTCTATTTTACTCCCGGAGGTAAAAAAAATAATGTAGTTGCATTGAATCGTTTTACCGGCGATTTGGTCTGGACATCCCCGGGTGCAGGCGACCTCTCTGCTTATTGTACGCCTATCCTTATTGAGCTGCCTGCAAGAAAGCTTTTAGTTACCATGACTGCAGACCATATAATCGGACTTGATGCAGGATCGGGCAGTGTCCTCTGGTCTCATCCCCAAACCAACCGCTGGCAGGTCCATGCAAATACGCCTATCTATTACGATGGCGGAGTATTCTGTTTCAGTGGCTACGGACAGGGTGGAGTTAAGCTGGAGCTTAGTGAAGATGGCAGTGCTGTTTCCAAGGCATGGTTTAGCAAGGATCTCGACAGTCGCATAGGCGGAATGGTGGTTGTTGACGGTTACCTATACGGTTCCGGAGATGTGAGTCGTGAGTGGCGCTGTGTCGACTGGAAGACAGGTGAAGAGAAATATGCCTCCACCGCTATGGGTAAGGGGGTAACTATATATGCAGACGGAATGTTATATTGCTACAGTGACCGCGGGGAACTGGGCCTGGCAAAGGCAACTCCGGAAGGATTTAACCTCTCCGGAAAAACCAGGGTCGAACTCGGAACAGCCCAGCACTGGTCACATCCCGTAATCAAAGACGGTTTGCTCTATTTAAGGCATGGCGATGTGCTGATTGCATATAAAATATAATTACCTTTCACGCCTTATTTCCAAAATATTTTTCCCTGTAAAACGATATTTATGAAACATGTTATTTTCGTTCTGATCCTAATTTTTAATATATTATTTTTAAATGCACAGGTAATACAGTGGCGCGGCCCCCTGAGAGACGGGCATTTTCCTGAAACCGGACTTCTTAAAGAGTGGCCTGAATCCGGTCCCCGGCTTATTCTGGAAGTGGAAAATATCGGTAAGGGTTATTCATCGCCTGTTATGTTAGATAATACGATTTATGTAACGGGCATGAAAGATACTTTGGATTATTTGTCTGCCATAGAAATGGATGGTACCATAAAATGGCAGGTCTCATACGGCAGATCCTGGATCAGATCGTATCCGGATACGCGCAGTACCCCGGTTATTGAAGATGACAGGATCTATGTTCAGAGTGGTACAGGCCGACTTGCATGTATATCAAGGGAAACCGGTGATGAGATATGGGCTGTAGAGGTCGATAAAGAGTTCGAAGGAGAGTACCATAACTGGGGGAATTCAGAAACTCCTCTAATTGTTGATGATAAGGTTATCTGTTCGCCAGGAGGTTCCAAAACAAGCATAGTGGCTTTTGATAAAATGACCGGAGACCTTGTGTGGATGACAGAATCCCTGGAGGGTCCAAGGGAATACGCCTATCCGGCAATTTATGAGTACAGGGATTTTCGTTATATTCTTGCTGTCATAGGAACTCATCTGCTTGCTATTGATCCTGCATCAGGCAAAATAGTGTGGAATTACAGATTTCAAAATCCTGAAGTGGATGATAAGAACGGACTTATCTGGGTAAATACACCTTTGTTTCATGAGGATGAAATTTTTCTTACCATGGGGTATAACCACTTTGCAGTGATGCTAAAAATGGATTCAACAGGAATGTCGGTTACCGAAAAATTTATTGATCATACCCTGGATAACCACATTGGAGGCGTAATACTTCATGACGGACATATTTACGGATCTAACTGGTTCAATAACAAGCAGGGACGCTGGGTTTGCATGGACTGGAATACCGGTGAGATAAAATATGTGGAACCATGGGACACCAAAGGGGCACTTGTAATGGCTGACGGACTTCTCTATGGTTATAATGAACGTGGGAGTGTGGGTTTAATAAAACCTGATCCGGAGGGTTTTGAAGTAATAAGTGAGTTCAGGATAACAAAAGGTGCCGGACCGCATTGGGCACATCCCTTTATTGCCGACGGAAAGCTCTTTATGCGGCATGGAGAGGTTTTATTGGTTTTTGATATAAAGTCGAAGTAAGTTTTTCTGCCGGACGATATAAGACTCCTGTCTGAAAAGTCATTTTTTAAAGAAGTATTTAACTGTAAAAATTTATCAATATAATGACTTCGGACAAAAGTGGTTTGATTTTGCAGACAGGGGCAGTTGGACTGACAGGAATTATTAAAAATTGTAATTTGATGAAAAAAAGTGTATCTGTATTTTTTTGTTTATTGTTCAGCGCCATTCTTTTTTCACAGGAGATTGTGGAGTTCAGAAGTACGGGCAGAAAGGGTCATTATAATGAAACAGGGTTACTTAAAAAATGGCCGGAGACCGGACCTGAAGTGATCCTTAAGATTGAGGGTATCGGAAAAGGATTCTCCCAACCCGTTGTAGCTGACGGTAAAATTTTTGTAACAGGAATCAAAAAGGATACTACCGATATACTTTCGGCTTATGATTTTAATGGAAAACTGTTATGGGAAACACCATACGGACGTTCCTGGATCCGCACATACCCCGACAGCCGGAGTACTCCAACCTGGCAGAACGGGAAATTATATGTTTCGAGCGGAACAGGTCAGCTAAGTTGTATAGATGCTGTTTCGGGAGATATAATCTGGCAGGTCAATGCAGTTGATAAATACGGAGGACAGGTACATCTCCACGGTGATGCAGAATCTCCTCTTATTGCAGGAGATTTGATAGTATATGCAGTGGGCGGACCTGAGATATCGATGGTGGCATTGAACAAAAACAACGGTTCTCTGGTATGGAAAACCGCAAGTCCGGGAGGTACCAAATCATACGCTTCACCTGTAATGATAAATCATAACGGGCAAAATATCATACTTGCCCTGACAACAGATGATCTTATAGCTGTCAGACAGTCGGACGGTAAAATATTGTGGTGTTATGATATGAAACAGTATCATATTAAGGAGCAGGGAACAGGTGCTCATACAAATCCTCCTTTTTTTCATGATGGTTATATTTTAATAGCAAGTGGCTACGACCATCCTGCGGTTAAGCTGAAACTGTCGGAGGACGGACAATCGGTGACACTGGTGTGGAAGAATGAGATAATGGATACCCATCTCGGAGGGATGGTACTGGCAGAAGGTAATATATATAGTTCCAACTGGCAGCATAATACCCGAGGAAAATGGTTAAGCGTAAACTGGGAAACAGGTGAAACAAACTGGGAAACAGAATGGAAAAATAAGGGCTCTGTGATTTATGCTGACGGACTTATCTATATTTTTGATGAGAAAGAGGGGAATGTTGCACTCGTTGAGCCTTCACCCGAAAGTTTGAAAATAATCAGTACTTTCAGGGTTGCTGATGGGGAAGGTCCATACTGGGCCCATCCAGCTGTTTATGATAAGAAATTGTTTATCAGGCATGGGAATGTTTTACTGGTATATAGCCTGCAATCCTGAACCTGATGAATGCATAAAATTTAATACTACATTTATCCCTTTTAAATACGGGTTGAGCGAATCCGGGGATAAGTGAATAATTAAAACCGGGAATAATAGTTTATTCAGATTAAATGGATATTAAAAGGATATTTAGGGCTATCTACATTGTAATGATCTTAACAGGCCTGATTTTTATTTTTTGGTGGTTAAGAAATGATCCTTCCGGAGCTTTTACCATAAGTCTTGCCGGCACAGATAACCGCAACGGAGCCGGACAGATTCAGGATGTCAATATCGGAGAGATTTTTGAAAGTTATGGATCGGAATATAAACAACTGACTGAAACCTGGCCACGATTCAGGGGAAGTGATTTTGATAATATATCCAAATCACCTGTCAGTCTGATAGACAATTTTCCTCCTGACGGACCTGAAATCTTATGGAAAAGAGAACTGGGAGAGGGACATTCCGGAGCAGCGATTTATGAAGGACTTGTATATGTTCTTGATTATGATGAGGAGCAGCGTGCCGATATATTACGTTGTATCTCTTTAACTGACGGCAAAGAGATGTGGATTCGCGGTTATAATCTCAATATTAAAAGAAATCATGGTATGTCGCGGACAATACCTGCAGTAACAGAGGATTATATCATTACAATCGGGCCAATGTGCCATGTAATGTGCCTTGACCGTGAATCAGGTGATCTGAGGTGGGGACTGGATGTCGTCAAGGATTACGGTGCAGAGATACCTCTCTGGTATACTGGACAATGTCCGCTGATCGACGATGGTAAGGCAATAATTGCTGTCGGAGGTTCCTCCCTTATGGTCGCAGTTGATTGCGAGACAGGCGAAAAAATTTGGGAAACACCTAATCCTGATGGCTGGAAAATGTCTCACTCCTCTGTTATGCCATTCACATATGGTGGCAGGAAAATGTATGTCTACAGCGCAATCGGTGCTCTCGTCGGTGTGGCGGCAGATGGCGACGATGCGGGAAGTATACTATGGAGCACTACAGTATGGAACCACTCTGTGGTAGCCCCCTCTCCTGTATGTATGCCCGACGGGAAAATTTTTATGACAGCCGGATATGGCGCCGGAAGTATGATGGCGCAACTCTCCGAAAGCGGAGGACAATTTATAATTGAAGTGTTGTCGAAGTACCCGCCGCGCGACGGACTGGCCTGTGAACAGCAGACGCCGCTCTTCTGGAACGGACATCTCATTGGAATCATTCCAAAAGACGGAGGGCCTAACCGTAATCAGATGGTTTGCGTACATCCCGGTGATCCTTCTAAAATGGTGTGGACAAGCGGGACTGAGAACAGGTTCGGACTCGGTCCTTATTTTATTGCCGACGGAAAGCTGTTTATACTGAATGACGATGGTACTCTGATCATCGCCAGGCCAAGCATTGAAAGATATATACAGGTTGACAGGTTTAAAGTAATTGAGGACGGTCATGATGCCTGGGCTCCGTTTGCAATTGCCGACGGCTATCTGATCATGAGGGATGCAAAAACTATGGTCTGTATTGATTTAAACAGTTAATCTTAAGACTATGAAGAATAAAGGGATTGTAATTTTTCTGGTACTGCTGGCGGTTGTCATTGTGGCTGTGATAGCCGGAGATTATTTGTCAGGCAGGCCCGACAGGAGTAAGCCTAATCCGTTTGCATACGATATTGAGGAGTTTAAAAACGTTGATCCCTCGCTGATCAGTTACAGGGAGGAAAAGAACTTTAAAATTGGCTTTGATAATCCGGCAGCTATTGCTGTTCATAATGATATTATTTATGTTGCCGGCGACAGGACCCTGAAAGTAGTTGACCTGAACGGAGTACTTCTTGAAGAGATAGCTCTGCCAACTGAAGTGCAGGCTTTAGAAGTTGTTGATGGTAAAATGTTTATGGCCGCCGGTAACCGAATAATCAGATATGACGGAAACAATAACTTCAGTGAATGGGAACAGCTTGACGACAATTCAGTAATTACTGCAATTGCTGCAACGGAAAATGATGTTTTTTTTGCTGATGCCGGCATGCGAAGGGTTTTGAGATTTACGCATGAAGGTGATTTTGTGGTGGAGTTTGACGGTAAAGCTGATGAGGGTGAACTGCACGGATTCATAATACCAAGTCCTTTTTTTGATCTGGATATTAATGATGAAGGAGAGCTGTGGGTTGTAAACCCGGGACTCCATGCTATTGAAAATTATACTTTTGATGGTAATTTTCGCTCGCACTGGCAGAATACCAGTATGAAACCGGAAGGTTTCAGCGGCTGCTGTAATCCATCGCACTTCTGCTTCCTGAGTGACGGTCGTTATGTAACCAGTGAAAAAGGGCTGGTTCGAATAAAGACATATAAGCGTTCCGGTGAGTTTGAAGGAGTGGTTGCAGCGCCGGTTAAATTTGTGGACGACGGTCATTCTCCTGATGTGGCGGCCGACAGCAGGCATAATATTTATGCCCTTGATTTTGATAAAAAGATTGTAAGGGTCTTTTCTCCCTTACCCTGAAGAATTGAGTATGGAAAACAAAATGAATAACGGAGTGTATCCGGCAGGTTAATGACTTATTATCCGAAGACTAAGAAATTTATATTTATGGATCGAAAAAGATTTATTATAGCCTGTGGTCGTCTGCTTTTACTTGCAGGTATTGTTGTAACGACCTTCTGGTTAATTTTTAAAAACAAGATAACTGCCGGCTGTGAGGTGTCCGGGGCATGTAAAAACTGCGGCAGATTTTCAGAATGTGAACTGCCACAGGCTAAGGAGGCTAAATATGGAAAAGAGTAAATCCAAAAACAGAAGAGAATTTATACAAAGCGGGGTAAGGCTGTCTCTTGCACTTGCTTTGGGCAGTGTAAGCGGACTGGTCTTAAGTAAAGTTTCCGGGGATGATTATGTGTGGCAGATCGATCCGTTTGAGTGTACTCAGTGCGGTCGGTGTGCCACTGATTGTGTTATGACTCCCTCAGCCGTTAAGTGTGTTCATGCATATGATCTTTGCGGTTATTGTGATCTCTGCGGTGGATATTTTAAACCTGATGCTAATGAGCTCAGTACCGCTGCTGAAAATCAGCTTTGTCCTACCTCTGCAATAGAAAGAAAGTTTATCGAAGAGCCGTATTTCGAATATATCATTAATGAAGATCTTTGTATAGGCTGTGCCAAGTGTGTTGAAGGATGTACCTCATTCGGGAACGGATCACTCCATCTGCAGATAATTCATGACATATGTCTTAACTGCAATGAATGTTCCATAGCACGTGTCTGTCCGGCAGATGCTATAAAGCGGGTGAAATCTGATGAGGCTTATAAAATAAAGGGGGATTTTACAAAAAATCCGGAATCATAGTTATCTTATGAAACAATTCAAATATATCCTGATAGTTATTACCCTGGCTCTGTACTTTTTGCCTTTCGGCCTGTCAGGGCAGCAGCAGCGATTTCCAAAACCTGAATTTGAGTCAGGTTATGAACAACCGGATACCATAACTCCGGAACCGCGCTCTCTTTCCCTTGAATATTTCGACGTAGCCGTTTTGTTGGTAGTTCTTTCACTGGCATCCTGGCTTGCACTCCGTAAACGTTCAAGAAAAGGCATTTTATGGTTGTCGGTTTTTACCCTGCTCTATTTTGGTTTCTACAGAAATGGCTGTATATGTTCTATCGGAGCAATACAGAATGTTATACTTACATTTGCAGATCCGGAGTACAATATCTCCCTGACTGTCTTGCTCTTTTTTCTTTTGCCATTGATATTTGCCCTTTTCTTCGGACGTGTTTTTTGTGCAGGAGCTTGTCCTTTGGGAGCTATTCAGGATCTTCTGATAATAAAACCTGTAAGTCTTCCGAAATGGCTTAACAAGACACTCGGCTTGATTCCATATGTCTATCTTACCCTTGCAGTACTCTTTGCCGCTACAGGCACTGATTTCATTATATGCCGGTACGATCCTTTTGTGGGCTTCTTCCGGATGGATGCTAAATTTCATATGGTAATTCTGGGAATAAGCTTCCTTCTTATGGGAATGTTTGTTGCACGGCCATATTGCAGATTTTTATGCCCATATGGAGTTTTGCTTAGCTGGATGTCCCGTTTTTCAAAATGGCATCTTACCATTACACCTTCGAAATGTATTCAGTGTAAACTATGTACATCCTCCTGTCCCTTTGATGCAATAGATTTTCCGGTAGATGAGAAGGAGGTAGTCAGGTCGGGTATTGGTCCCAAAAGTTTTATAACTTATGCTTTGCTGATACCTCTGTGGATTGCAGCAGGAGTATTTACAGGCGAAAGGTCTCATACTTTTCTCTCAAGGGCTAATCCGGATGTTTACCTCGCTGAACTTATGATATCAGATCCTGAAATTAAAAATGATCCTGATAATATAGATGTGCAGACATTCCTTGAATCGGGTAAAACTATGGAAACACTGGTTGAAGAATCGGAGGTAATAAGAAAAGAGTTCAGGACGGGAAGCATGATTGCCGGAGGATTCATCGGGCTGGTGATCGGACTTACCCTTCTGAATACCGTTGTTTTCCGGAAGCGTCAGGATTATGTGCCACATAAAGGAAACTGTGTGAGTTGCGGAAGATGTATGGATTATTGTCCTGTTGAAAAATAAAAATCAAAATATAATGACCAATACAGATAAAATATCACTTGCCCGGAATATTGCTGTTATATCAGGAATTTTTAGCTTGGTTGTTGCTTTGCTGCTGTTGCTTAATTACTGGCAGATTTCACAAAGTGATCCTGTGGAGAGTAAGGTTCTGGAAGCACTTGTGGAGCGACTGAACAGCGATCCGGGAAATGAAGAGTTAAAAACGGAGATCCGTAATTATGACCTCCTTGCAAGAAAGGCATATTTTAACAGTCAGTGGCAGGTTAAAACAGGGGCTTACCTCTTACTTTTCGGTTGTATAATTCTGGGCTTTTCTTTAAGATTTTACTATTCGCTTAAAGCAAAGATAGAGGAACCTGACGCAGTTCAGGAAAATGAGATTGCCGGAAGAATTTTTGCCCGTAAAGGTGTAATCATTATCGCTGCAGTAATTTTTGCTTTTGCTGTTTTAGCCTCCTTTTTTACCGTGAATCATCTGGAACGATATAAAGTACAGGGAATCTCCCCTGAAATGGAAGCAGTTGTGCAGGAGGAAGATGATATTGAGGTAATAGATGTAGACAGATTCTCTTCTGATCCCTCTTCCGTTGCAGAATTGCAGACTGAACAGGAATCAGTTTTAATTCAGGAGAGTGATAATTTGCAGAAGGAGCCTGCAGTCTCACAAGAGGCAGGTACAGAACAGGCTTCTGCCCGACAGCCGGAGCCTGCAGGTGATTCCGGTTCAGCCGGACAAGCTGCATTGACAGCAGAAACAGTAAGAAGGAATCATAACTCGTTCAGAGGACCTTTCTCACAAGGTATTATTTACCATAAAAATATACCGGTCGACTGGGATGGTGCCGGTAATTCCTCTGTATTATGGGAAACGCCGGTACCTAAAAACGGACATAATTCGCCGGTGATATGGGGTGATAAATTGTTTTTATCAGGTGCCGACGAAAAGGTGCGTGAAGTTTACTGTTTTAATCTGGCCGACGGGAAATTGCTGTGGACAGGCAGGGCAGATAATATCCCCGGCTCACCTGCTGCTCCTCCCCGGGTAACTGAGGATACCGGTCTGGCTGCTCCTTCCGTGACTACCGACGGTAAAAGTGTGTTTGCAATATTTGCTACGGGCGATGTTATCTCATTTTCAATGAACGGGGAAAGGATCTGGGCAAAGAATCTGGGTGTTCCCGATAATCATTACGGTCACTCTTCCTCTCTGATAATATGGGACAATATGCTTTTTGTCCAGTACGATACCAATACAGGAGGCAAGGTTATGGCACTTGATGCCCGGACAGGCAATACTGTCTGGGAGACTGTACGGAAGGCTAAAATATCCTGGGCAAGTCCTGTGCTTGCTGAAGTGGATGGAAAATACCAACTGATATTAACTGCAGATCCCATTGTTGCAGGCTATGATATAAAAACCGGGAAAGAGCTGTGGGCGGTGGATTGCATGATGGGGGAGGTAGGTCCCTCCGTGGGTTTCAGCAACGGAATTGTATATGCAGCAAATGAATATGCCCGGATGGCAGCAATAGATGTAAAAACACACGAAATACTCTGGGAAGATGATTATTATCTTCCTGAAGCATCCAGTCCGCTGGCGCATAACGGACTTCTGGTAATTGCCACAAGCTATGGAGTAATTGCATGTTATGACGCCCGGAGCGGGGAACGCTACTGGGAAGATGATGTAGGCACAACTTTTTACTCCTCACCCGTTTATGCAGACGGGAAATTATACTTAATGGATAACGAAGGAGTTATGCGCATATATGAATTTTCAAAAGAGAAGAAGCTGATTGGTGAAAATCCACTTGGTGAATCAGCCGGAACCACTCCTGCATTTTCAGAGGGCAGGATATACATAAGAGGAGAAAACAACCTGTATTGCATAGGGAAGTAGACATCCTGAATATTAAAGAGGAATCAGAAATAATGAATGATTTTCAGAATATTGACAGAATAATTGCTGAGAAAGGGTCTTCAAGGAAAAGCTTAATCCCTCTGCTTCAGGCAATTCAGAAGGAGTACAACTATCTGCCTGAAGAGGCACTCAGATATCTCTCTGAAAAAACATCAATCACGCCTGCAGAGATAATGGGAGTGGCCACTTTTTATAAACAGTTCAGGATGAAGCCCGCCGGGGAGCATCTTGTTAAAATATGCGTGGGAACGGCCTGTCATGTTAAAGGTGCCGGTCTTGTGCTGGATGCATTTCGAAGACACTTTGAACTGCCGGAAGGAGTCGATACCGATAAATCAGGAAATTATACCCTGGAAAAAGTCAGTTGTCTTGGTTGTTGTACACTTGCTCCTGTGGTTCAGATTGATAACATTACATACGGACATGTTGCCCCTGATCAGGTTGATCAGGTTGTAGCCGATTTTGAAAGCCAGAAAAACAGGAAGGATAAAAAATTATTCAAAAAGGCCGACGGAACTGAGATAAAAGGAGAAATCCGGATAGGATTAGGTTCATGTTGTGTTGCCAGCGGAAGTGAGGAGATAAGGAAGGAGGTGGAGAGCGTCGTCAACCATAACGGATTGAGGGTAAAACTCAAGCATGTCGGATGTGTCGGCATGTGTCACCAGGTTCCGCTGGTTGAGATTGTGCCAAATGAGGGAGAGCCCACTTTATATGCAAAAGTCAGGCCCGAGGATGTAAAAGGGATAGTAGAAAGTCATTTCTCACCACCGGGCATTTTTGCAAAAATCAAAAACAGGATTTTCCATTACGCCGAAGAAATACAGACAGATCGCAACTGGGATGGCATTCAGAGATATGAGATAAGCATGCGCGAAAAACCGGTAGCTTCATTTTTAGGAAAACAGATGCCCCTGGCGACAGAATACAGAGGGATAATAAATCCTCTGGATATTGAAGAGTATCAGAAAAGAGGCGGATTTGCTGCTTTAAAAAAGATGTTGCAGTCGATGACTCCCGATGAAGTAATTGATGAGATAAAGAAAAGCGGTATCCGCGGCAGGGGAGGAGCAGGATTCCCGACCGGAGTAAAATGGGAGTTCGTAAGGAGAGAAGAGAGTGAAATAAAATATTTGCTGTGCAACGGTGATGAAGGAGATCCGGGAGCCTTTATGGACAGGATGTTGCTGGAATCTTACCCTTACAGGGTTATTGAGGGAATACTGACAGCAGCTTTTGCTGTAGGAATAAGCAGGGGTTTTTTCTATATAAGAGCAGAATATCCTCTTGCTGTTCAGCGAATAACAAAAGCCCTGGAGATATGCAGGGAAAATAATTTCATAGGTGAGAATATTCTTGGATCAGGATTCAGTTTTGAACTGTCCATATACGAGGGGGCGGGAGCTTTTGTCTGCGGAGAGGAGACAGCACTGATCGCATCAATTGAGGGGAAACGGGGATTCCCGAGAGTAAGACCGCCATTCCCTGCACAACAGGGATTATGGGGCTATCCTACGCTTGTTAACAATACTGAGACATTTGCACAGATACCATATATCCTGAGAGAGGGTTCGGAGAAATTTAAGAGTATTGGCACTGAGGGAAACACCGGTACAAAAGTGTTCGCTCTTGCCGGTAAGGTAGCCAGGGGAGGTCTGATCGAGGTGCCACTGGGTATAACGGTCAGGCAGGTTGTGGAAGAGATCGGAGGCGGCATTGCCAATGGTCGTAAGTTTAAAGCGGTTCAGATAGGCGGGCCTTCGGGAGGATGCATACCTGCTGAACATGCCAATACCCCGATAAATTATGAATCGCTCACGGCCATGGGTGCAATGATGGGATCAGGCGGACTGGTAGTTTTGGATGACACAGACTGCATGGTAGATATTGCACGCTATTTTCTCTCATTTACCCAGGATGAATCGTGCGGGAAATGTACCTTCTGCCGTATAGGTACAAAGAGGATGCTCGAAATTCTTGAAAATATTACCAGCGGTAAAGGCAGGCATGGTGACATAGAGGAGCTGGAGAAGCTGGCCGAATGGACTAAAAAAGGTAGCTTGTGCGGACTTGGAAAAACAGCTCCCAATCCGGTACTCAGCACATTAAAGTACTTCAGGGATGAGTATGAAGCGCATATTAACGGCGTTTGTCCGACAGGGAAGTGCACTAAAATGATTACCTATTTAGTAAATGATAATTGTATAGGCTGCACTATGTGTGTGCAGAAATGTCCCGTTGATGCCATACCTTTTACTCCGCATCAAAAGCACAGTATAGATACTGAGTTGTGCATTAAATGTGATTCATGCAGGGCCGTTTGTCCCGTTGATGCAATAGATGTTAAATGATTATAAGATATAAAGGTATAAGGTGATATAACCGGCAGGGGCGAAATAAAACAGATTATGATAACATTAAGAATAAATAACAGGGAGATACAGGTAGAAGAGGGAACGTCAGTTATGAAGGCTGCCCTGATGTCGGGTATTGATGTGCCAAATCTCTGCTGGCACGACGATCTGGAGCATTTTACCTCCTGCATGCTCTGCCTGGTGAAGAACAGGAGTAACGGGCGACTTTTTCCCTCGTGCTCCATTAAAGCAACGGAGGGGATGGATGTGATCACTGATGATGAGGAGATAGGTGAAGCCAGACAAATGGCACTGGAGTTACTTCTCAGTGAGCATGTGGGTGATTGCGAAGCACCCTGTCATATAGCATGTCCGGCCCACATGAACATACCATTGATGAACAGGCTCATCGCTGCCGGAAAATTTGATGAAGCTCTGAAAGTTGTCAGGGAGGATATTTCAATACCATCTGTTTTGGGCAGGATATGTCCGGCTCCCTGTGAAGGAGCCTGTCACAGGAAGTCAGTTGATGAAGCTGTTTCTGTTTGTCTCCTAAAAAGGTTTGCGGGAGATGAAGTCAGGGTTCCTGACTATAAAATCCCTGAAAAAAGAAGAAAGAAGGTTGCTGTCATAGGTGCCGGTCCTGCCGGTCTTTCTGCTGCTTATTATCTGCAGCTCAAAGGTATTCATGTTGTGCTTTTTGATAAAAGCGACCTTCCCGGGGGCCAGTTGAGAACTTCTGTGAAAAGAGAAATTCTTCCTCTTGATGTACTTGACCGGGAAACTGAAATTATACTGAATACAGGAGTTGAGTTTCGCGGAGGACGATCAATAGACAGGGCGGAGTTTGAGTTAATACGGAAAAATTATGATGCAGTCGTGGTAGCAACCGGAACGGCAGATCAGAATACGGAAAATTTCGGACTTAAGACCTCTGCAAAGGGAATTTTTGCTGACAGTAACACATATCGTACCTCTGAATCAGATGTTTTTGCAATCGGTAATGTATTGAGGCCTTCACGACTTGCAGTGCGTTCTGCAGGCCAGGGGAAAGAGGTTGCCTTTTCGGTGTTTCAGTTGTTGAACGGTGAGGAGGTGAAAGGGGAACCACGTATGTTCAATTCCCGCTTTGGCAGACTGGTAAGTGAAGAGTACCAGGAATATCTTAAGGAGTCGGTTAATTCGGCAAGAATATATCCGGGCAGTGACAAGGAGGGTGGATTTTCTGCTGAAGAGGCTAAAACGGAAGCTGCGAGATGTATGCATTGCGACTGCAGGGCTGTAGATATTTGTAAGCTGCGGATTTATTCAGATCGTTACAGTGTTAATCAGAGACGGTTTATTACCGGTGAAAGGCGGAGGATAAAAAAACTGACTACCCACTCTCTGATTATTTATGAACCTGAAAAATGTATAAAGTGCGGAATATGTGTCCGGTTAACGGAGAAATACGGAGAGAAATTCGGATTTACATATATTGGCAGGGGATTTGATGTAGTAGTGGGAACGCCATTTAATAAGGAACTGAAGGAAGCCCTTACGGCTACGGCATTAAAAGTCGCTGAAGGTTGTCCTACCGGAGCTATTTCTCTGATAGGCGGGTGACGATGCAGATAGCGGGATTAATAGTGATTAAGCAATAAAAATATATGAGATGAAGTACATACTTCCTTTTTTACTGTTCGTTTTTGTTAATGATGTTTTTAGCCAGTCTTCTGATTCTTGGCCGGTATTTCGAGGTAACCAGCAGCTTACAGGGATTTCCGGTTCATCTGTTCCTGATAATCCGGAATTGCTATGGACATTTCAGACCGGCGACAATATAAAATCAGCTCCGGTGGTCAGTGATGGAAAAATAGTGATCGGCGCTGCCAACGGAATAGTTTACTGTCTGGATACCAACGGGAAACTTATCTGGAAGTTTGAAACCTCCAACTCTATAGAAGCACCTGCGTTAATTTATGAGGGTACAGTTTTTATTGGCAATCTTGACGGAACATTATACGCACTTGATCTCGGTACAGGAGAAGTTAAATGGGAATATGATACTGATAATCAGATAATAGGGTCAGCCAACTACTGGAGAGAGAAGGGGATAACATATATTCTTGCCGGAAGTTACGATTATTTTCTCCATTGTGTAAATTCACAGACGGGAGAGGTTATATGGAAATATGAGTCTGACAACTTCATAAACGGAGCACCGGCATGCCTTGACGGACAAACATTTTTCGGCGGGTGTGACGGATTTCTTCATGTTGTTGATATTGTCAGCGGGCAGCCTAAGAAAAAAATTGATGTTGCCACCTATGTCCCCGGATCACCGGCAATGGAAAAAGGTATCGCTTATCTGGGTGATTATGACGGCAGGTTTTTTCAGGTTGACCTTGAGGGGGAGAAGACTTCCTGGGTGTGGGAGCATGGTGAGACCAGTCTTCCATTTATAGCATCACCGGCCATTTCCGGCAACAGGGTGGTGAATGCAAACCATAATAAATTTTTGTACTGTTTTGATAAAAATACAGGGAAGAAACTTTGGGAGCACAACACCGGCAACAGGGTGGAAGCCTCTCCTGTGATTGCGGGAGACAGAGTTATTGCTGCAAATATGCGGGGAGATTTGATTTTAGTAAACATTTCCGATGGAAAAGTTGTTTGGATGTATGAACTGGGCAGCCAGATAATAAACAATCCTGCAGTGGCAGGCGGGCGTATTTATGTGGGGATTTATGATGGTACTGTCTATTGCTTTGGGAAATAAATACAATCATTCGTGGTTGGCAGTTCATAAATTGAACTGAAAAAATGTTCATAACCTGTAGTGGCTTAATACTTATAAAATGAATATCATTCAAATAATTCCCGGATCAGGAGGAAGTTTTTATTGCGGCAACTGTTTGCGCGATAGTAAGTATGTTGGTGCCATGCGTAAGCTGGGACACCAGGTTGTTAAAATTCCAATGTATCTGCCTCTCTTTGCAGATGAGCACGATATTACAAATATTCCTATATTTTACGGAGCTGTCAGCACTTATCTGAAACAACTGTATCCTTTTTTCCGGAGAGCCCCCAAATGGTTTGACAAAATGCTTAACTCCAAACCGGTAATGAAACTGGCTGCATCTATGGCCGGGTCAACCAGGGCAAAGGGACTTGAAGATATGACAGTTTCCATGTTGCTTGGAGAGCAGGGAGAGCAGAAGGAGGAGCTGGAAAAGATGGTTACATGGATTGCAGAAAACTGTAAGCCTGATATCATTCATCTTTCCAATGCTTTGCTCCTGGGACTGGCAAGGAGACTTAAAGAGGCGACAGGGGTACCGGTGGTATGTTCTTTGCAGGATGAGGATGTATGGGTCGATGTTATGAAGCCCTCATTCAGGGGAAAAATATGGGAACTCATGCATAAAAGAGCGGAAAATGTTGATGCACTGGTGGCTGTAAGTGATTATTATGCAGGGGTAATGCAGAAGAAGATGAATCTTCCTCCTGAAAAAGTACATACTTTTTATCTGGGTGTCGATTATAATGATTATGACAATGTTCCCGTGACCCGGAAGCCGCGCAATGTAGGTTATATTTCCCGGATGTCTCATGAAAACGGATTTGATATTGTTACAGATGCTTTTATAAATCTGAAAAAGAAAAGAGGTTTTGATGATGTCCGGCTGATTGCTACCGGTGGATATACAGGAGATGATTCTCATTTTGTAAAAGAGCAGAAACATAAAATTAAAGAGAATGGTCTGGCCGACTTTTTTAAGATCCTGCCGGACTTTGAAGAAAGTGCTCTTCATGATTTTTTCAAACAGGTGTCTCTGGTATCCGTGCCGGTGCGCATCGGAGAAGCTTTTGGAATGTATCTGCTTGAGTCCATGGCCTCGGGAGTACCTGTTGTACAGCCTGCGTTAGGTGCATTTCCCGAAATTATTGAAGTGGCGGGAGGTGGTATTACTTATATGCCTAATTCTCCTGAAAGACTCAGTGAATCATGGGCTGATCTTTTATCAGACCCCGGAAAACTGGAGAGACTGAGCAGAGCAGGATATGAAGGAGTAAAAAATAAATTCAATATTCATAATCATGCCGCAGAGATGCTGGAGTTTTTTAAAAACCTCAGCTAAACCGGCCCGTTAAATGTTATTATGTTACTGCAACTCCAAAATATTTATAAAGGATACGGCGATCCCGGAACTCATAGTTACAGGCCCGTCCTGAAAGGACTGAATTTTGAAGCGGGGGAGGGTGAAAAAATTGCTATTACAGGGCCAAGCGGATCCGGAAAGACTACCCTCCTGAATCTGACAGGCACTCTCGATAAACCCGAAAGCGGGAACATCTTTTTTGAGGGTAAGGATATTACAACCTACTCCGGTGCTGAACTGGCAAATTTCAGAAATATCCACCTGGGATTTATTTTTCAGATGCACCACCTTATGCCTCACCTTACCCTTATGGAGAATGTTTTTTTGCCTCTGCTGGCAGGCAATAACGGAATCTCAAAAGAACATTATAACTGGGCAGAACATCTCATTAAAAAGGTAGGAATCTGGGATCAGAGAGAGCAAAAACCATCTCAGCTATCTGGCGGAGAATGTCAGCGTACAGCTGTGGTAAGGGCGCTTATCAATAAGCCTAAGCTATTGCTTGCCGATGAACCTACAGGTGCCCTTGATGAAGAGAATGCCGGATATCTTACTGAATTACTTGTAGGTCTGAGTAACGATGAGGGCGTCACTCTTATAACAGTAACCCATGCAACAACGCTGGCCGACCGGATGGATTATAAACTGATGTTGAAAGGGGGCCGACTGGTAAAAGGCAGCTGATATGAATTCACAAAAATGCTTTATCCCGGTTAAAAGGAGCAAAAAGGTTTCCCTGCTGATCAATTGAATTACTTTTTGTTTTTTATCCGGGATTTTCCGGATGATATAAGAATATGACAAAATTCAAATACATATTAAAATCGTTTTTACACAACCTGAAAGCTAATATCCTTGTGATCCTGGGTGTAGCCGTCAGTACCATGGTGCTCACCGGTTCTTTGATAATCGGTGATTCGGTTCGATACAGCCTGATGCAGACAACTTTTTTCAGACTGGGTGAAACAACACACCTGATAGCAGTTACTGACAGGTATTTCAGACAGGAGATGGCTTCGGAGCTTGAGAGCGGAATACCGGGTGCAGAGGCGGCACCTGTTTTGATTCTGGAAGGAATGGCAGTTGCAGAGGGAGGCCAACAGCGTGTTAACAGGGTACAGATAATCGGTGTAGACGGCAGTTTTGAAAAAATTGCAAAGACAGATATATATAATAGTCTTCAGAGTAATGAAATCATAATCAGTGAAAATCTGGGCTCACGACTGGGAGTTGGTGAGGGAGATTTTATCATGGTCCGCGTAAAAAAAGCCAGTCAGATTCCAATGAATGCACCTTTTGTCTCTGACGATGAGACAAGCGTGACTATCAGAGCTGAAATTAAAAAGGTTGCAGGCAAAGAGGAGCTGGGCAGGTTTAGTCTTAAGACCTCCCAGACAGCCCCATACAATATATTTCTTTCTATCGGCCGACTTAACAGTCTTATGGATTTCAGAGGAAAAGCAAACCACATTCTTGTTTCGGGAAATCCGGATATGGATGACCTGAAACGATCGTTGAAAAACTGCCTGACCCCTGCTGATGCCGGTCTGTCGGTTAATTACACGGAAGCAACAGATGAGGCTGAGATAGTTACTGAACGTGTTTTCCTGGAACCTGAAATTGCCGGAACTCTTGAAAAGCTTCCCGGGGCCAGACCAGTGATCACCTATTTTGTTAACCGGATTGGTTTTGCCGGAAACATTTATCAGGACAGCCTGAATCAGGAAGCGGTTTCTGTGGAAAACATTGGTGAATCACAGGGAGAGTATTACGGAAGAGAAATTCCTTATTCATTCGTTGCATCCCTGAGCGGGGATTTACTCTCTGAAGATGAGATTATTCTTACAGAATGGGCAGCCGATGATCTAAATGCAAAGCCGGGAGACTCTTTGGCATTACACTATTATGAGATAGGTCCGCTGCGTCAGTTGACAAACAGGGTGTCGACATTTGTGTTAAAGGAAATTGTTCCAATGACAAAAGAGTGGGCAGATTCTACTCTCATGCCCCAAATACCCGGACTTGCCGATGCAGGTCATTGCCGCGAATGGGATGCCGGTGTACCAATAGATCTTGATGCTATCCGTGATAAAGATGAGGAGTACTGGAATATCTGGAAAGGAGCTCCTAAGGCCTATATCTCATTTGAAAAGGCAAGGGAGATATGGGAAAACAGATTCGGTGTCTATACTGCAATAAGGTATCCTGCCGGAATATTTGAAAAAGAGGCTTTTGAGACTGCATTCAAGGAAGAAATAATACCGGCTGACCTGGGAATGGTTGTCGAACCAATCAGGGAAGAGGGATTGTCAGCCGCTCAGAATGGCACTGACTTCAGTGGTCTTTTCCTCGGGCTTAGCTTTTTTATTCTGGCTTCGTCAATTATACTTACAGCCCTGCTTTTCAGGCTTAACCTTGAATCCAGGTCAGAAGAGGCGGGAATTCTGGCTGCTGTTGGTTTCAGGGAGAGTCAGGTGAGGAGTTTATTTCTGACAGAAGGATTTGTGATTTCACTTGCAGGTGGTTTTGCCGGTCTGCTTCTTTCAGTTCTATATACTTCGGGAGTGTTTAATATTCTGAATACACTCTGGTATGATATTGTCCGGACCAACATGTTGTTAATCAAGATATCACCCGTTACGCTTGTATTTGGCCTGTTGATAAGTCTTGCTGTATCCGTTGGTGCAATCTATATTACTCTTTTCAGGTTTCGCCGCAGACAAACTGCTGAGTTGCAGAAAAGAGAGGAAGTTAAGATGAAGAGTGGCATGCAGAACCTGCTCAACCTGATCATGGTTTTTTCAATATTAATCCCTTTGGTTTTGCTTTTTAACCAATTGTTGAAGCCCGGTAATCTGAATACTGATATGTTCTTTCTTTCTGGTGGTTTGCTTTTGGCCGGACTCATACTTGCTTACCGCAAATTTTTGTATTCCATCGAAGCTAATAGATCCGGGAAAATACGGATAGAGCAAATATCCCGGTTAAATCTTACCCGAAACAAGGGTCGTTCGATGACAGTAGTAACACTTTTTGCTTTGGGTACATTCATAGTTGTATCAACCGGCTCATATAAGCTTGATCTTTTTGCCAATGCGAAGGAAAAGTCGAGTGGTACAGGTGGATTTTTATTTTTTGCCGAAACCACCATGCCGGTATTATATAGTTTGAATGATCCGGTAAAACGTTCAGAAGAGGGCATTTATGAGGATTTTAAGGCAGTTCAGTTCCGCCGTGTTGAGGGAGATGACGCCAGTTGCCTGAATTTAAACAGAATTTCAAGACCTGCTATACTAGGTGTTGATTCTGAAGACCTTAAAGGTCGGTTCTCCTTTGCAGTTAAACTCAGGGAGCCTGAATTTGATGATCCGTGGGAAGCTCTGGATATGACTATAGAAGACGGTGTAATACCGGCAATAGCAGACCAGACTGTAATACAGTGGGGACTGGGAAAAAAAGTGGGTGATGAACTGTTGTATCAAAATGAGATGGGAGACACTCTGCGGCTTAAGCTTATTGCAGGCACTAAACCTTCTGTCTTTCAAGGATTCGTGATTATCTCAAACAAGCATTTTATGAGGAATTATCCATCATCAAGCGGTTCTCATATATTTTTAATAGACGGTAGAAGTGTTAAGGAAGAACAGATTGGTGAAGAGTTATCATCGGTGTACCGTGATTACGGGTGGGAGATGAGTTCCACCGCCAAAAGGCTTGTTGAATTTTATTCAGTAACCAATACCTATTTAAGTATCTTCCTGGCTTTAGGTGCTTTGGGTATGATACTGGGTACACTCGGACTCGCAGTTATACTTGCAAGGACCATTATTGAACGCCGCCGTGAAATTGCTTTGATGCAAGCAATAGGATTCAGCTTTCAGAATTTGTTTAAGATCTTGGTAAATGAGTATTTCCTTCTCTTAAGTGCCGGTGTGATCACCGGTTTTATAACAGCGGTAGTGGCCACCATGCCTGCTTTTTTGTCGACCAACTCTGACGCATCATTTGGAACAGTGGCCCTGGTAACCGGACTTATTCTGATTAACGGGATAATATGGATAGTTGCTCTGAGCTGGATTTCGCTCCGTAAAAAGACGCTGGTAAAAGGGTTGAGAGCAGAGTGACATTAACAAAAAAAAATAACTGCCACCTGATTATGCCATATGACAGTTATTCGATATGTATCAGACTATCAGAGATATTTATCTTTTAAAGATATCCCCACTCTTTCATGACATTAAGATTTTCCTCCATACACTCCATTGGTGTTTTACCCTGGTATGACTCCTGTTCTATTATCATCAGTTTTGAGCCCATATCGCGGGCCATGTCGGTTACCTCTTTGGCTTTAATTATACCTTTCCCGAGTACAGTACTCTCATAACCCTCTCCGTCAGACTTTTGTATCATATCTTTCAGATGAATATTGTCGTACCGGCCGGGGTATTTCCCTAAAACATCCATGGCAAGGGCGCCTGCAATATACATATTCCCGATGTCGAGCTGCATGACAACCTTGTCAGCATCTGTGTTGTTCATTATCAGGTCGAAGACTTTTTCTCCGTTAAGAGTTTTGCTGAACTCAAAATCGTGATTGTGGTATCCAAAGCGCATGCCTGACCTTTTACAAAGTTCGCCGCATTTGTTGAATACTTCCATAAATTTCATCAGGTCATCATAAGTTTCGTGACAACTTCTTTCCAGAGAAGGACTTATCACATATTCCTGTCCCATGTAGGCAGCGTCTTCAACAAGTTTTTTCCATTCAGAAGTAAAATCATTTGTCTGTTCATCCCAGTGTCTTTTACCAAGCACGGTATGACCTGAAGGCATTTTAAGTCCGAGATCATCCAGCACCTTTTTAAATTCCTGAGCAGTCATGCCATAAAATTTATGCTCAACGTAATTGGCATGTTCAACATGGGTATAACCCATTTCAGCGAGCTTCTTAAGAGAACCTTCCGGATCATTTTTCATATCCTCACGAATTCCGTATAGCTGAAGTGCTATAACCGGTTTTGTCCCTGAACAGGAAATTCCCGGCAGCAGAGTGGTTCCGGCAATTAATATCCCGCCGGTTTTCATAAAGTCTCTTCTGTTCATATGTTTATAATTTAATAATTTAGCTTCCTGATTCATAAACTACATCTCCGGTAACCAATGTCTTTTTCAGGTCAAACTGATAATCTTCAAGAGTGAAGAGAATCAGATCGGCACGCAGTCCCGGTTTGATCTCTCCCCTGTCGGTCAGTCCGTATAAACGTGCATTGTTAGTACTTACCATCTGAATAGCCTCTTCAAGGCTGCAGCCTGTAACTTTCATGACATGCCCAATCATCTGAGGCTGTAACTTTCCTGATCCGCTCAGAACATTTTGAGAAGGGTAAACCACAACACCTTCAGCTTTGAGTTCCAGGGTATCTCCTATAGCATTTGTATAGAATCCCGGAGCGAGTCCGCCAAGCGGACTTACATCAGAAGTAATAATGACTTTATCAGCACCTTTTGTTTTGTAAAAAACCCTTATCTGTTCGGGTTGAAGATGATACCCGTCGCATATTATGCTAATGCTCAGCCTGTCTTCTGCCAGTTGGGGCCAAAGCGGATTAATATGGCGGTTTATGGTATTTGCCATACCGTTACCCAGATGGGTACATATTACGGCTCCCCTTTCTGCTGCCTCTTTAATTTGTGCGGCCGATCCGTTATGGTGACCCAGACCAACCCTGATGCCCAGATCATTTAATTTGCTGATGAACTCCATCGCCCCTTCAACCTCAGGAGCAACAGTAACCTGAAGAATATTTTTACCTGACGCATTATAGAGTTCCATAAATTCGTTCCAGTCGGGCTTCCGTACATATATCAAAGGGTGAGCCCCCCTGTAACCATCAACCGGTGAGATATATGGTCCTTCCAGGTGAAAACCAGGTATGGACCCGAGACTTTCAGGGTCATCCTTTGCTTTTGCCAGCAGGGCAAAATTTTTCATGAAAATATCATGAGAATTTGTGGTTACCGTAGGCATATAAGTTGTAACTCCTGCCTCCCAAAATGCCTTTGTAATGGTGTGAATACCTTCCACAGTCAGCTCCCTGCCAATATCTACAAAGGAATAACCTTTATAGCCGTTAACCTGGTTGTCAATTAATCCGGGTGCAATAATAAGATTTTCTGCTTCAGCCGGCAGAGCGCTGATCTTCTTAATATTAGCAATTTTACCATCTTTTATCTCTATACGGACAGGTGAATTGTCGGTATACATCCTCCCCTCGATCATTGAATCATAATCGCCACTTTTTTCACAACCGGACAGAGCAAGGATGATGGTCATTCCTGCTGCATAAAAGAGCGTTTTCAGTCTGACACCTTTTTTTCTGATATTTACCATTTTTACTTTTATTTTTTAGTTTAACAAATATTTCCGAAAATTAATAAATTTCCATATCCTTAACAGATTTTCCCCTATTATATAATAATTTTCAGCTAACCTTATCTTTTAGTTAAATATAATAAGCCCTATGTTATTTGATAATATTATTGAACAAAAGTTTAAAAGTACCATCGGTCTGGACACGATGCTGTGTCCGGAAACCAATTAGTACAATTTCTCCCTTACCGTAGTCAACTTTTACCATCCCGGGTTTACCGGTTATATGATCTTCTCCCAGCAGCCATCCGCTTTTCAATATATTTTCATCTTTGTACCTGACTACTGTAGTGTAATCCTCGTTGTATCTCCCGGGTGTAATAACAAAAACAGGACTTGAAAAGTTCAGTACAAGACCCTCATCAGGCATTCCGTATCCCAGTGGATCAGTATTGTCGAACTGTACTTTCAGAGTTGATCCCGGACAAAAAAATTGAGAATCACTCAATCCTGAAGTGACATTTCTTATTTTTAGATCAAATACATCCGCTGCAAAATCATAAGAGCTTCCAAAGGTGACCAGAGTTCCACCGTTTTCAACGAATTTTTTAACAGCCTCTGTTCCCTCTTCCCCTATTCCGCTCCTGTATTTTTCCGGATAATCTTCCGGTCTTATACTGCTGTTGTCATTGTAATTTCCCAGTATGTGCAACTTTGAGTCGTTGGGTATGACGATTACCTCATATTTGTCATTCAGGTTTCCGGCCTTTACCTCTTCACTCAGAAGTGTATTATATTTAAAATCAAAATTTTCAAAACACAACCTTGTCCATCCTTCATCCATGTTACCTCCGTAATACCGCTGAAATAGACCGATCCTTCCCCTTATTACATTATGCGCATTGTCTTCGTCAAATTGTTGAAGCGGGCTAAAGCTTACTCCTGTCTCTTCGGCAACTTTTTTCAGTATATCCTCCCGGGCCTGCTCAATAATAAAATCACCCGGATTAAGAGGACCGTATTTTGTGTCTGCTCTTTTAATGGCCACATTCCTGTCAAGCAGAATATTTACAGCCCTGAATCCGGCATTCTGCCTTCCATCTGTCCAGTAACCGGCATCTCCTTTTTCTACTGTTCCCTTTACGGGGTCCTGCCCCTTGAGAAGAGTGAATTTTCCGTCGGCTTCATGCTCTGATTCTTCGACAGCAACACCCATAAATTCGTACATGGTATGGGTTGCGAGGTCATATGGCCTTAAGGGTGAATTATTTTTATTCCTTGTCCAGTAGTTGTCAAAATAATGTATTTCTGTAAGCAGGTTTTTTATCAATCCCCTTTTAGGCTGAGCCATTGGTATTAAATAAGAACCCTTTTCGTAATTTATACTTCCTGAAGTAAAATCCTCTTCAGCTTTAAAAATTTTTATTCCGGATTGCAGTAAAATATTAACCATTTTCACTGAAGTAAGATAGTCATGTTGCCGGGCCGGAATAATAAGCGTTTTTATTTTATCCTTTTTGCCCCTTGTTATCTGGTTGTCTGCTTTAATATAAGCAGTTTTTAAAACTGTATTTTTATTTTTTGCAGCCAGGTCGAGCAGTGATATGGCTGATGATTTTTGCTGTGCTACAATATCTCTAAGTCTCCACCAGCCTCCCTGCCAGGGATTCGGGAATGTCGACTGAGCTTCATATTCCGGGAACATCCGGGTATTGGCTGTCAGCTGCTCGGGATGAATATATACCGGGGATGCGTAGTTTACAGTAGCCGATTCAGTCAGCATACCGGCAATATTATGGAAAAGGGTGATCCAGTGCCATCCGAAATGCCCCCATCCTGAAAACTGTGCGGCGTTCAGTACCCCCCGGAATCCCTCTTCTTCCAGTTTATAGGCTATATGAGCGCCATACCAGCTTAATTCTCTCCATATTAACGGATCAGCATGCGGACGAATGGGATCGCAGTAAGGGGGAACATAAAACCGTGCCCCGTATGAGCCCATATGGTGGTGGTCAATGTATGCCTGCGGTTGCCAGTCAATATACATTAGCCGGGCAGTGTATTTCGATTCCTGCAGATTAAAATAATCCCCGTCCCGGTTGTTATCATGACCGCAATATTTATGATACAGCCAGGGCATTCCGACACCCTCGTATTCTGTTCCCACCGTCTGGTTATACCAGTCCGTTATCATCACCTGTCCGTCGGGATTGAAGCAGGGTATCATAAAAAAAAGCACATTGTCAAGAATTCTTTGGCAATCTTCATCATTACGGGTGAGAAGGTCCCATGTCAGTTCAGTGCTCATCTGCGTTCCCCCCACTTCACTTGCATGGAGGCTCATCGACTGCATAACTACTGCTTTACCTTCGTCAATATATCTGTTCAGTGAATCTTCTGAAAAATTTTCAGGATCATTTATCCTTTTATTGATGTACTGTAGTCTTTTCAGATTAGAAAGATTTTTGGGTGAAGAGATAAGTAGAACCAAAAACGGATGACCTTCAGATGAGAGGCCAAGATCCATTACTTTCAGTTTATCAGATTGTTTTTCCAGCAGATAGAAATATTCAGTTATTTTATCCCATCTTGCAAGCTTATAATCAGCTCCCATCTGAAAACCGAAAAACTCTTCCGGAGAGGTGATCTTTTCCTGTGCAACTATTTTGTGTGTGAAATTGCCGGACAGCACAATAATCAGAATACAAAATTTTTGTAATGCAGACCTGATAAAAGACACAGGGGGGATTAATCTGTTAAACTCTTTGGGCTTTAATTTGATCATGTCTTAATAATTTACTGGTTTTTATTTATTGTTCTTTTGAAGAATAAAGAAACAAACTTTTCTATTTAAAGTGAATCATTTTTTTATAAAAAAAAAGCATCCGCTGAAATCTGTCAAAACAATTTATAATCATTTCAAATTAGGAACAACATTGATCATTTTGTATGGATATTTGTTTTAACTTTAAATAAAAATCAACAACAGTTATTAACCATTAAACTTATAAATTATGGCATTCGAATTACCAAAATTACCTTATTCCCATGATGCACTTGAACCGTATATAAGTGCAAAGACGATAGAGTATCATTACGGGAAGCACCATCAGGCTTATGTCAACAATGTCAACAGTCTGATTGAAGGAACAGAATTTCAGGATGCAACTCTTGAAGAGATCATCATGAAAGCTGAGGGTGGTATCTTTAATAACGGAGCCCAGGTCTGGAACCACACTTTTTATTTTTTTCAGTTCAATCCGGATGGTTGTCATGAACCAAAAGATGAACTAAAAGATGCAATTGACAGGAAATTCGGATCATTTGACCAGTTTAAAGATGCTTTTTCAAAAGCTGCGGCTACTCTCTTTGGCTCAGGATGGGCGTGGCTTGTAAAAGACACTAAGGGTGAACTGGAAATCATTCAGACAGGCAACGCAGGCAATCCTCTTCGCGAGGGTAAAATATCGCTGCTTACCTGTGATGTCTGGGAGCACGCCTATTATCTGGATAAACAAAATTTGCGTCCGAAGTATATTGAGGATTTCTGGAAAATAACAGACTGGAAAGTCATATCAGAACGCTATGCCAATCAATAATTTTCTTTATGGATTAACTCAGGTTTCCTGTTAAAGAAATATTACTGAGCTGCTTTAAGAGGGAAAATTGGTTATTAGTGCATTAAAAAAGGATGCCGGCTTTTAACAGGAGGAATCCTTTTATTTGTTCTATATCGTTAAATATAAGTATTTATTAACTGTTCAAGCAACTCCTGTTTACCGCTTATCATGGCAGGTTCACCATTTTCCGAGGCAATTTTATAAAGATCTTCAAAGGTCAGTTTCCCTGCTTCAAAATCAGCACCTTTACCGCTGTCAAACGATTCATAACGTTTTTTTCGCAAAGTTGTATAATCAGAGTTTTGAAGTATGCTGTCTGCAATAATAAGAGCTCTGGCAAAAACATCCATACCGGAAATATGAGCTATGAAGATATCTTCGGGATCGGTGGAATTCCTGCGGGTTTTTGCATCGAAGTTGATACCTCCGGAAACAAATCCCCCGGACTGAAGAATTTCCAGCATAGCTTCAGTGACTTCATAAATATTTGTAGGGAATTCATCAGTATCCCAGCCATTCTGGTAGTCACCTTTGTTTGCATCGACTGATCCAAGCAATCCCGCATCTGCCGCCATCCTGAGATCGTGGGCAAACGTGTGGCCTGCAAGAGTTGCATGGTTTACTTCGATATTTAGTTTGAAGTCCTTATCGAGTCCGAAATGTCTCAGGAATCCTATTACAGTCTGCGCATCATAATCGTACTGATGTTTGGTAGGCTCCATGGGCTTTGGCTCGATAAAAAATGGTTTGTTGAAACCCTGTTTACGTCCATAATCCCTTGCCATTGCCAGGAATCCGGCAAGATGTTCTGTCTCTCTTTTTGTATCTGTATTGTGAAGAGTCATATATCCCTCCCGGCCACCCCAGAAAAGATAGTTGGAACCGTCAAGGGCAATAGTGGCATCTATAGCATTTTTAACCTGAACTGCAACATTTGTTACAACATAAAAATCAGGATTTGTAGCTGCTCCGTTCATATAGCGCGGATGAGAAAATACATTGGCAGTACCCCAAAGCAACTTAACACCTGAGGCTTCCTGCTTTTGTTTCGCTATCTCTGTCATTTTTTCAAGCCGTTTCTCTATTTCAAAAACCGACCCGTTACCTGTCAGGTCGACATCATGAAAGCAGTAGAAAGGTATAGTCATTTTTGTAATGAATTCAAAAGCTGCATCCATCCTCTCCTTTGCTGCGTCAAGCGGGTCTGATGCCCCGTCCCACGGAAATTTTTTTGTTCCCGGTCCAAACGGGTCATCTCCGGTTCCGCAGAATGAATGCCAGTAGGCTACCGCAAACCGGAGGTGCTCTTTCATGCTTTTCCCCGAAACGATCCTGTTTTCATCGTACCACTTAAAAGCCATCGGATTTTTTGAACCGGGACCTTCATACCTGATCTGCTTAATTCCCGGAAAATACTCTCTGTTTCCTGTTAATACATCCATGATTATTTGATTTTAAAAATTGAATCGGTATCCAAAATAGTGCTATTCACCTTTTTAATCCAAATTATAAAATGTCGTTTAATGAATTATTTCTGATTAATACCTGAATTCGCGAAATTTATGATTTTTATTGTCATTTCAAAGTTACTGTCTTACCGGATTGTTTTCAGTTTAATGTCAACTGCTAATGCTTGTTTGGCTGATAAGTACTCTCTTCCAAATTTCATAGGAGGCTGCGTACTCTTCCCTGATTGGAATCCCGGGTTCCACTGTTTCAACTTTAATAAGGTTTGCAAAAGCATCTTTTTCCGATTTATAAAAACCACATCCTATTCCCGCTCCTCTGGCTGCACCCACAGATCCATCGGTATTATAGAGCTCAATGGCAGTTCCCGTGATCCCTGACAGGGTATTTCTGAAAACCGGACTAAGAAACATATTGCTTTTACCGGCTCTTATTACTGAGGGTGTAATACCCATCTTTTCCATGATTTCCATGCCGTATTTTATTGAAAAAACCACTCCTTCCGTTGCAGCCCTGAGCAGGTGACTTTTATTATGAATATTAAAATTAAGTCCGTTAATCACAGAGCCGGTATCACGGTTATTCAGAATACGTTCGGCTCCGTTACCAAAGGGCAGGACAGTGAGGCCTTCCGAACCGGGAGGAACGGCAGAGGCCAGCCTGTTCATATCTTCATAGGAGATATTATCCCCAAGAAGTCGTTTTAGCCAGGCATAAAGTATCCCTGTGCCGTTAATACAGAGCAGAACACCCAGCCTTCGCCTGCCATGAGCATGATTCACATGTGCAAAGCTGTTAACTCTCGACTGCGGGTCATATTTTAATTCATCGCTCACTCCGTAGACAACCCCTGAGGTGCCTGCTGTAGCTGCTACTTCACCCGGATTAAGCACATTTAATGAGAAGGCATTATTGGGCTGGTCGCCTGCACGGTAACATACCTTTACAGAATCAGGAAGTTCCAGTTCCTCAGCCACAACTTTTCTTATTGTTCCCTGGTTGCCAAAAGCCGGAGTTATCCCGGGAATTATATCAGCAGGCAATCCGTAGTAATCCAGTAACTCCAGGGCCGGTTCATCTTTTTGAAAATTCCACATCACTCCTTCTGAGAGTCCACCTGCGGTGGTAAGTATTTCACCAGTCAGTTTCATTGCAATGTAATCACCCGGAAGCATTATTTTATATACTCTTCCATAAAGATCCGGTTCATTGTCTTTGACCCACTTCAATTTTGATGCGGTAAAATTTCCGGGTGAGTTGAGCATAGTTGAAAGACAACGATCCTCACCGATCTCTTTGAATGCCTTATCTCCGATTGATGCTGCGCGACTGTCGCACCAGATTATTGAAGGCCTAATAACGTTATGATTTTTATCCACCATAACCAGTCCGTGCATTTGGTAAGAGATTCCAATGCTCCCAATTCTCTGAGGATTAACATCTGATTTTTTAAGCGTATCTGTCAATGCCTTTTTCAGGTTCATCCACCACATTTCAGGTTCCTGCTCAGCCCATCCCGGGTGACGGGCTGTAATTGACATTTCATTTTTTGGTTCATAGGAAGACGCTTCACAAATACCCATTTCAGCATTTATGAGAGACACTTTTATTGAGGAGCTGCCGATATCGAAACCGAGAAGGTACATTATTTTTAGTTAAAAAAGTTAAATTCTTTATTTACTTGTTTTGTAAAACAATAGATTAGCTATTACAGCGTTAAATAAAAAAGGATAGGGGGAAGTTACATGGTCTTCGTGGTTAAGTTTGGTCAGCATTGATTCTTGTATTTGGTAACTTTGCCCCTTATCCCTTTCTGCAGCTTAAAATTAGTTAATATTTTAGAAAAACAAAATGAGTCTGCCCGAAAAAAGGCGGCTGTTAACGCTTTTGGTTAAATATAGAAAACTACTTAATTGATTTTCAGTTTTTTGTTAAATATTTAAAAATCTGATCCAAAATTTTTTTATTTTGTTATACTGAACTGTGGACGGATTATTTATTTTTAAGAAAAATTAAACAGAGATATGATACGTGATCTGATAATCAAAAATCGAAGTTACCGCAGATTCCATTCCAACATAAGGATCAGCAGTGAGCAGGTGGAGAAGTGGATTGAGCTTGCCCGTTACTCAGCCAGCGGCCGGAATATGCAACCGTTAAAATATCTGATTTGTACCGATGAAGAGATCAATAGGAAGATCTTCCCCAATTTAGGATGGGCAGGTTATCTTCAGGAATGGCCGGGGCCGGCAGAGGGAGAGCGTCCTGTTGCTTATATTGTTGTCATGCTTGATAAAGATATTTCCGAAAGTTGTTATTGTGATGACGGCATAGGTATGCAGAGTATTTTGCTGGGTGCGGCAGAGGATAATTTTGGCGGTTGTATAATAGGTACTGTCAATAAAAGCAGACTTTCAGAGATTCTTGGTATTCCACAGAATTTCCGTATTTTATGGGTTATAGCTCTTGGAAAACCAAAGGAGACGGTTGTTCTGGAGAACGCTGAAGGCGGCGAAATAAAATACTGGCGCGACTCTGAGAGTGTGCATCATGTACCAAAACGACCATTATCTGAAATTATATACAAATCGATTTAAAGAAAATATATTATTAAGCATTTGCTTTATCCTAAAAAGTTATCTTTGTGGATCAGAATTTAAAAAAAATTGGATGACAATGAAACAACCATCATTTATTATTGGTATAGTATCTTTAGTTGCTGTTGCCGTATTATACATTTTGCATTTTTTTGGCAACAACAGACCGGTAAATGACAAGGTTCAGGAAAATGTTGAATATAGTTCCGAAACCCAACCGTTAAAAATTGCTTATGTGAAGGCCGATTCAGTGATACTGAATTATAATTTATCACAGGACCTGCACGATGAATTCACAAAGATGCAGGAAGCCTATAATACTGAATACGGTAGCAAAAGAAAATCTTTCGAACAGGAAGCGGCTGCTTTTCAGGAGAAGCTCCAGAGAGGAGGTTTTTTAACTGAACAGCGTGCCATCCAGGAACGCGACAGATTAGTTGGAAGAGAACAGGAGATTCTGAAGCTGGATCAGGAGTTGTCGGGTAAACTTGCCGAAATGCAAAATGTAAATAATCAAAGAATTCTTGACAGTCTGCTTACCTACCTGCAAGAGTATAACCTCCAAAAAAAGTATGATTATATTTTTAACGGAGCGGATATTTTAATCGGAAAAGAATCTGAGAATATAACAAAGGAGGTATTACAGGCATTGAATGCCAGGTATACCGGCAGCTCTGAATAGAATTTGCTTTTTATTGACAGTTCGGGAAATGCATCCGTCAGCAGTGAATGAACCCGGGCAGGATTATTATCACAGGTCATTTATAATTCAGGTTTTATATCATCTAATAAGTATTTAATACATAATATATTTTAATAATGTTTGCATCACGCTATCTGGAAAAAAACAGAGTCCCCGCGTGCATTGAAACATTACCCCGTAAGGAAACCGGGATCATTATTGTGATCCCATGCCTGAAAGAATTTGAAGTCACCAAAACTTTACAATCACTTCATAATTGTTATCCGCCTGAATATTTTGTTGAGGTTATTATTCTCATAAATCATTCCGAAAAAGCATCAGATGAGTTAAAAAAAATGAATCTCCGTTCGAAGGAGATTATAGATAAATGGATAGATGTCAATGAATCAGGAAGAATAAATTTTTATTCAGCAGGTCCAGTTGAGTTGCCTGCCAAGTGGGCGGGAGCCGGCATGGCAAGGAAAAGGGGAATGGACGAAGCAGTCAGAAGATTTAACATTCACTCGAATCCCGGGGGAATAATTGTATCTCTCGATGCAGATACTATTGTTGAGAAGAATTACCTTAAAGCCATAGAGGAGCATTTTAATACCTTTCGTGATGATGCAGGGGCTACTATTGCATTCAATCACCCGACAGAAGGCTTATCCGGCAAACATCTTCATGGAATCAAACTCTATGAAAAGTATATGATCTATTATAAAAAAGCATTGGCATTTACAGGATTCCCGCATCCCATGTTTACTGTGGGATCAGCTTTTGCCGTCAGGGCGGAAGCCTATGTAAAAAGAGGAGGAATGAACCGCCGTCAGGCAGGAGAAGATTTCTATTTTTTGCAAAATCTTGTCGATATAGGACATGTAGGCGAAATTTCTGCAACTACCGTTCATCCGTCCCCCAGATTATCAGACAGGGTGCCTTTTGGGACAGGCCCTGTTCTGCAGAAATGGATTGAGGGTAGGGAGGATCTGACCGTGACATATAATTTCAGTGCATTTATAGATCTGAGAAAATTTTTTGAGATGAAAGACAGGCTGTTCAGAATTTCTGCTGACCGGTATCCCGGATTCCTGGAGGAACTTCCTGTCTCAGTCTCTGCTTTTCTTGAAAAAGACGGCTTCAGGGAAAAGATTTTGGATCTTAACAATAACTGTTCAAACCTGAGGGTATTTCAGAAGCGTTTTTTCCAAAAATTCAATGCATTTAAGATTCTCAAATTCCTGAATTTTGCACATGGAAAATATTACGGCAAGTCCGGTCTGGACAAACAAATTGACAGACTCGAACAAAATAATTAGTTGAGTCGCCAATACTGTAATTTTTTTGTCAGTTTATCCGGAGCTTTCTGATATCTTTTGCCACCTGGATGACGGGACGGCGGTCGATCTTCAGGTAGTCGGCCAGCGAATCGGGCATCCTCCTGTAATTCATTTTAGCCTGCAGGTATATTTCTCCTTTCAGGTTACCCGGTACAGTAAAATTATATTTCTCTGTTCTCACTTCAAGCGGCTCCAGTCTGTTTTCAATCTCTTTAATACAGAACCACTGAGCAAAGGTAAACTCTCCTTCACTGTCAAGAAAAGCGCTGTGATACAGACGGTCGCCCTCAGGCAGGGCATCACGTGCAATTGGTTCGGAGAGTTTGCTGTGAGAGGGGTATCCTGCTAATTCATTACTTGTTATAAAATATTTGTCGGAAGGATCCTCCGGATTTTCAGGAACAGGGATATGCAGGAGTTCATTGCCTTTATTATCGACAAGAGAAAGACGAAGCCATACATCACGCTCTTCTGTTGATCCCGTCGGGAACTTATGACCAGTGGCTACGGCCTGCACATCTACAGTAAAGTTTACCTTGTCGCCCGGATTAAATTGTGTTTCATCTAATTTTATTGTCACTGTAGCTGCGCCTTCAACAAATTCAGTGAATCCTCCTCCGAACCAGTGATCAGAATTGTGTGGCCGGGTTATTCCCATTTTTGCAGGTTTCCCTCCCATAGTCTGCATATGACAGGTTTGACATACTATGCCTCTGAATGGGAAGACACTCTCTTCATACTCTGTAAAAGTAGCCTTTACCCATACATCATAAGGATTTAGTTCATTATGGCAGGTGGAACACATCATTGGGTCCTCGAATATTTCTGATGTTTCTGTTTCATGGTGCGGCGACCACGGGAACTCCAGGTCTCCGAATTTTGTATCCACTGCTTCTGTAACTGTTGAGATATAATCGTGATTGAAAGGAGGTTCATTTTTAAAGTGGCTTATTGTATGGCAGAAATCACAGAAGATGCCGCGGTCGGCCATGGTTTTATACCCGTCACCACGATTCCAGTGATTATCATATTCTTCAGTTTCGGGGGGAACAAGATCTCCTGCGAGATAAGAGGCAGGAGCGTGGCATCCGATACATCCATCCTTAACATCCTTAACTTCCGGAGCGAATGATTCTGAGGGCAGAACCAACTCATAAAACTGTTTTTGAAAGAAGTCGCCCGTAAAACCTTTTGAGTGTTGAGAAACATTCCAACGGTTGAATTTATCCCAGTGGCATCCCGCACAAACCTGGGGATTTTCAAAGTAGTGATAAGGTTTTTGCTGGTCGCGTGCCTGTGCTTTGAGCACCTCTTTATCCTGTCCGGAAACCGAAATGGCAATTAATATTAATGAGGTATATAGTGCTGATTTTTTCATTATAATACGGTTTTATATTTATTAAAAGAATCCTATTGAAAGAATTGATTTAAATACGAAGTTATCGGCAGGATTGGTAAGACCAAATCCTGCACCTGTGTGCCATGTAATATTTCCCTTTGTTCCAAAAATAAAATCAACTGCCGGAAATATATAAGTCCGTGACTGATCAAAAGGTGTAAGTTCTTTCAGCTCTCCCCACTTTGTATAAAACTCAATACCGGGCTGAATTTTCAGGTTCTCCCTGTAGTACCATCCTCCGTTAAGCGCAAATTCAACTCCTTCATCAACATCAGGACCGCTGATATTTTTCTCGAAGGTAGGATTCAGCACAAATGAGTTGAATCTGAAATCTTTCTCCAGGATACATTTAATTTCGATCTGTTCTGCATTTTTGTACTCCTTACGGGGTAAAATATACTCAACATAAAGTCCCAGATCAACAGGGCGTTCACCTTTTTCCCAAAAACGACCGTGAAACATAAGGGCTTTGGTTTTTATATGCTTTAACTCCTGACCCTTGGGCTGCTCGAAATCCAGATAGAGTCCTGCTGTCCATGTATTGCTCAATCCGTATTCTAATTCTATTGAATGGGCAATGAGTCCCTGCCGGTCGACCAAATCTCCGAAAAATGAGTACTGATGGTCAGAACCTATTGCGCTGAACCAGTAAACCAGCTCTTTCTCACCTGCTTCGGCAGTCATGTAAGGATAAACTTTATAAAATTGGGCTGAAGAAAAGAGGGGTAAAAAGATAAAAGCACATAATGCAATTTTATTTGCTAAAGTCATAGGTAGTTATATTTTAGTACTTCTGCTAATATAAAAATAATATATGAAAGTCTTCCCGCCGGAGAAATAAATTTTTAATGAACAGCAACAAAAGAACATGAAACGAGCACGATTGACAAGCTCAATAGGGAAATAATAAAAACATCAGCGAGTTCAGTCTTATACTGCTAAAACGAATCCTGTTAATTCGATTAATATTTAGCAAATCAGTTACAGGCTTAAAAAACCGGTTTCATTTATTTCAGCAGCATCACCAATAGCTGATGACGGTTATTATCAATGTTTTGTGATAACAAAATAATTTTTGCCGGCGCAGTTCAGAATCACTTGAGCTTTTTGGCTGTCTCTTTTATCAGATCCCAGGTCTCCTTAACATTTTTTTCTTCTGTGGCGGTCTGGGCGATACACAGCCTTAAAACAACCTGGTTGTTCAGCTTAGTATGGGAGAAGTAGGCTTTACCGGTTTGATTTACGGCATTCATAAGTTTCATGTTGAACTCATCATCCGATTTATGTCTGAAGCATACAAGATTAAGAGGAGGTTCAACGGTAATTTCAAAATCATCTGATTTTTTTACCCAGGATGTAAACTTTCGGGCCAGATCGATATGTTTTCTGATGTGGAACTGCAATCCTTCCACTCCGTAGTGTCTTATCACAAACCACAGTTTAATTGCACGGAATCGTCTCCCCAACTGTACATGCCAGTCGCGGTAGTCGAAAACCTCGCCCGACTCAGAAGCTTTATTTCGCAGGTATTCGGGTAAAATAGAAAAGGTGTCAATCAGCTCTTTTCTGTTGCCTGTCCAAAATACGTCACAATCGAAGTTTGTAAACATCCACTTATGAGGATTAAAACAGTAACTGTCGGCCAGTTCAACGCCGTCCTTCAGATGTCTGAATTCAGGGCATAGCATTGCTGTTCCCGACATAGCTGCGTCAACATGAAGCCAGCAGCCTTCATAGCGGCAGATTTCGCCAATTTTTCTTACCGGATCCATGGCATTGGACGATGTTGTTCCGATGGTTGCACACACAAAAAAAGGCAGCATGCCCTGGTTCTTATCCTCCTGTATCTGTTTTAACAGTAATCCGGGCTTCATGGCAAATTCACTGTCTGTTTCAATAAGTCTGAGATTTTCACTTCCGATTCCTGCCATTTTAACTGCTTTTTCAAGAGACGAGTGGGTCTGGGTTGAAATATAAGCAGTAAGTTTCTGGCGCACCCCGCTTTTATTCGACATAAATTTTGTTGCCCTCTCCCTTGCTGCTATGATAGCTGTCAGTGCCGATGTGGAAGCGGTATCCTGTATTACTCCCCCTCCCGTGGAAGTGGATCTGAATTTTTCAGGCATGTCCATCATATCTGCCAGCCAGTCGAGCACCCGGGTTTCCAGCTCTGTGGCAGCCGGACTCGTGGCCCAGATCATACCCTGAACTCCAAGGCCGGAAGAAACCAGTTCGCCCAGAATTGAGGGGAAAGATGTATTGGAAGGGAAAAATGCATAGAAATTCGGAGATTGCCAATGCGTGATTCCGGGAATTATTTTTTTATCCACATCTTTCATAATATTTGAAAATGGTTCTCCGTGGAGAGGAGGTTTTTCAGGCAGTGATTTTTTTATGTCGCCCGGTTTGACCTGAGAAAGGACCGGATATTTGTCTATGTTTTCATAGTAGTCTGCAATCCAGTCTATTATTTGTTTGCCGGTTTTCCTGAACTCTGAGGGGGTCATATGATAGTTATCCATAATTATCTTTTTTTTCAAATATACTATATTATTTATGTTATCACGGGTCTGTTAATTAACAGGTAACTGTAAACAGTAGAAATGAAAATACCTGAGACGTTAATCAATATCTTATTGTGAATCCTTCGAACTCCTCCAGGTGAGGCATTTTTACTCTGTTCAAACCTGTTACCCAGGCAAGAGAGGGACCGATCCTAATGTAATCTGTAAAAGTGTCGATATCTGTCATTTCTCCTTTTACCATAATCTTTACTCCGGAAGATGTGTTTTTTACCCAGCCCTGAAGGTTGAGGTCATTAGCTCTTTTGTAAACATAATAGCGAAACCCTACTCCCTGTACCCGTCCCGAAATATTAATCTCATACTGAACCATTATCCTGCTTTAAACTTTTCAACGACTTCCGGTTGAACAAGTGCCCAGATTGAATATACCCCTACAGCAGTTCCGAGTGGAAAGCTTATAAGATGTATTACCGAGATTATGAGTGCGAGAATACGCGCCCACTCTTTTCTTTTAAAGAGTCCCGCACCCGCGAGTATTCCGGGGATACTGCATATAATAATAAAAGAGATCAGTATTTTTGCAATAACGGACAGAACCAGCTCTGCCTGGACATCATCAGAAAAGTTGCCGACAAGACAGAGGATTGTAAATACAAAAATTCCAATGAGAATATTTAAAACGCTCAATCCGATCTGGAGGGCGGCCACAATGTTTATATGTTTTTCCATGGTACTGATTTTAATAGTATGATAAAATTAGTAAAAAGGATGTTAAAAACCCAAAAGATAACTGCCTGAAAACAATAATCCCGGATATCTGTTTTTATATTTACACTTTGATTGATAAAGTTTATTTTTGTTTTCAATAGTGAGAACATATTTTTAAAGAGTACTTTTTACTTTTTATGTGTTAATGTATAACTAAATAGTTAATGACCAAATAAATTTTTATAATTTATTCCTAAACAAAAATACAGTTTTTAATTGATCAGGTTATTAATTTTAACAGTACAATGTATTTACGAATACAGGATTTATAGTAACAGAAGGATTTAACAATGGAGTTTGTCATAGTGATATTATTAACAGCGGGGATGATCCTGATTGCTATAGCCGCTCTTGCCGTGAGGATACTGTTTAAAAGGGGAGGTAAGTTTCCCAATACTCATGTGAGCGGCAATAAGCATTTGCGCGAACTTGGTATTTATTGTGCACAGACACAGGATCGCATTGAGCAGCGCAAATCTAAAAGTATTGTTGATTACAAAAAAGTAACATTCATAAAAATTCCGAAGAAAGATTAGTCCGCTTAGTATTTACTCAACGAGTAATTCTTTAAAATTGTCTGACATATAGATACTGTTCTCTCCGTTATCTCCTGAATAGATAAAATAGACCTCAACGTCTGTTAACTTCCTGGATAACTCAATAGATTTATCAATCCCCATTACCATAAATGATGTAGCGAGGGCATCGGCATCCATACAATTACCGGCAAGCACAGTTGCACTCAGCAAACTGTGCTGAACAGGGTAGCCTGTCTGCGGATCTATGGTGTGTGCATATTTCCTGCCTTCATCAATATAATAATTCCTGTAATTTCCCGAAGTGGCGAGGGCATTACCAGGTAAATGAACCTTTGCCTGCAGATCAGTTGATATAAAGAATGCCAGATCATCAGGTTTGCTTATTCCAATTGTCCAGATACTCCCTTTTTCATTTTTACCTTTTGCCACAACCTCTCCGCCAATTTCTACCATATAGTTCTCACATTCTTTGTTTTTGAGGAATTCAGCTATAAGATCGCATGTATAACCTTTGGCAACTGCACTCATGTCAAGTTTCATGTCCGGATCCTCCTTGATTATTTTACCATTCTCCAGTCTTATCTTTCTGTAACCCGTAAGAGCTTTCAAACTGTCTACTATTTCCGGCGTTATTTTTTTTCTCTCCTCCGGACCGAAGCCCCAGGCATTGACCAGCGGCCCGGTTGTTATATCGAATGCCCCGCCGGTCATTTCAGAAATTTCCATAGACCTGTTAAAACAATTGATAAAGTAACTGTTAAGCTCAACAGGTTTATTACTGTTAATTTTTGAAATTATTGATGTTGAGTCGTATGTGGAGAAAGTTTTTGTATATTCCTGAAGCAGCTCCTTTATTTCGCCGGAGAGATCTGTTCCCTGCGGACTCTCATAGATAATATGGTAGACAGTACCATAAATATAACCTTCGTTATAAATATATTTTGCAGAATTTCTGCAAGAGCTTAGTAATCCAATTACTAAGCAGGTAATTATCAGAGATACGCGCATATAATAGTGTTTAATTAAGTGTCGAAATTAAGAAAAATATCTTATTTGATATAATTTTGAAAGGAGACCATTTTTTGTAAATTAGCAGTACTATTATTATTAAATTAAAAATCATGCAAATAGCTATGCTGGGTACCGGATTGATTGGTACATTTTATACACAATCTATTCACGGCTTGCGCAGCCGGGATAAAGTTGTTATAGTTTACTCACGTTCAAAAGAGAGAGGCAGCAGGTTTGCCAAAGAGCATAATATACCTTATCATACAACTGATTTGAAAGAGGCAGTCAGTCATCCCGAGGTAGAAGTAGTTGTTGTCGGCCTTCCAAATGATATGCACAGAGATGCAATTTTTGCTGCTGTTGAGGCCGGCAAACCGGTTCTTTGTACCAAACCTCTTGCAAGGAATGCCGGTGAAGCCTGGGAGATATTGCAAAAAGTTGAAGCTTCAGGTCTTTTTCATGGTTATCTTGAGGATCTGGTATATACACCAAAACACCTGAAAGCACATGCTTCGGTTGCAGACGGAGCCATCGGGAAGGTGCTGTGGGTTCGTTCAAGAGAAGCTCACCCGGGACCTCATAGCGACTGGTTCTGGAATCCTGAGAAATCAGGAGGAGGTGCGATAGTTGATTTAGGTTGTCACTGCATTGAGATTGGACGAAGTTTCATCGGTAAAGATATCAGGCCTTTTGAAGTGGTTTGCTGGGCTGACACACAGGTCAAACCCATATCTGCAGAGGATCATGCCATAGGTCTTGTAAGATTTCAGAACGGTGCGATAGGTCAGTTTGAAGTCAGTTGGTGCTTTCGCGGTGGAATGGAGTTAAAAGATGAGGTTGCCGGTGTTGACGGTTCAATCCGCATAGACAATTTTCTCAGGACAGGATTCGAGATGTTTTCTGCTCCCGGCAAAAAAGGTTATGTTGCCGAAAAGGCAGAGTCGGATACGGGATGGCTTTTTCCTGTAGGTGACGAAGTGCATGAACTGGGGTATAACCATATGTTTATGGATATGTTCAATGCGATCGAAAAAGATAAAAAGCCGGTTGAGGATTTTTATGACGGATATGTTGTAAATGCTGTTATTGATGCATGTTATAAATCAGCTAAAACAAAAAAATGGGAACCGGTTGAATTGAAAGAGTGGCGGGGCAGAGATGAGGTGGAACCGCTATCTGCTTTCATTGAATATGATAGCAGTTACTGGCTGGTAAAGGAAGAGACTCTTCCCGACAACCGGAAAAAGTTGATACTTAAAGATAAAACATCGGGTGAAATCATTGAGAGAGTGATGTAAAATAAACTTCTCTGCCGGTAGCAGGGAACGTGCATATTATTTTATGAACCGTTGAATTCCCGCATAAGACGATTGATGTCATACGGTTTGATATTTTACAACTGCAGGGATTTATATTTTAAAATCTGTTTATAACAGAGTTAAGTTGCCTGTAACCTACCAGTCTGTCATATCGTGATGACATTTCCCGGTAATAAACAAAAATCTGGTAGTCATTTTCAGCCTCCCAGAAGCTGCCCTCGATGTTTGTGTGATCCGCTACTGCAGAACCATCCGGAACATACACATATATGTAGTTGTAATATCCCTGTTTCAGCAGGAGTGATAATTCATATGCACCTGTAGTATAGTTCCACGTCATTTCGTTACTTTTGTTTGCATTCCAGTTACTCAGAGCACCAAATACATTGATGGTTCCTCCTAGTAAAACCGACTCAAGGGGCAGTGTAAAATGCACAAATGCATAATCACATTCGGTATCGAAATCTTCCACCTCCCTGTCCTGACTTTCAACCACGTAAAGTCCGTTCATCTCTTCATATGAGTAGAATCGCTTATTTGACCTGACCTCGTCAGGCATAAGGGTTTTATGGAAATAGGGACGGTGAAACTCTGTTGCCAGGACATTTTCTCCGTTAACACGGTTCGTTCTGTTGTCAAAGTACCTGAATTCATTACCTGCAGGGAACACATTTTCCCTGTTATAGTCATAGATCAATGCATGATTACGAATAAAAAATGGTTTTAAATTACGAACGGCATTATCCCATCTGTTGTTCTGCATTATTACCACTTTAACCTCTTCCTGAGGATATAATATATTTAGATTATCGTGAAATATTGTAAAGTCTACCTCCTGGTTTTCTCCTTTAAATGCATCAAGTGTAGCTCTGCGGACAGTCCCCTCAATCCCGACAACAGGTTCAACAACATGAAATCTCCTGCTTAAAACAATATTTTCTTTGTCAGCTCCCTGGTATACAACAAGTGCGTAGTTTCCGGAAAGTTTGAAGTCAATATTTTCATTAGGCAGGTATAACATGTAGTTAATATATTCAAAAGTAGTATTGAAAGAGCGTGCGAAGTCTGAAAGAGGATTCTCCGGGAATCCGTCAATATAGTCAGACTGTAAAACAAAACTTTCATTCCAGTCGGCATCACAATGAATAACCGTATAATAATAATCTTTCACCTCTCCCGACAAGTCGTCAAATTTAAAAACCAGGGGAGTCTCTTCACCCATCACCCAGACCGGATTTGACAGCTCATGCCCCTCCCTGTACATCATGACAGTTTTTATATTTTCATCATAAACAGCATTCTCATAATAGAAGTTCTGCTCATTTGATGTCCCCGGTTTCCAGATCACCGTTAATGCTAAAATAATTATTAATTTTATCATAATCAGGTCTTTTATATCTATAATAATTTAATTTTTTCTCAAAGATATTCTATTCTTGTAAAACGAAACGAGCATGATTGTAAAATCACCTACGGGTATGATTAAAACATATGCGAGTTACATATGATACCTTTGAAAATTATTAATTTTAATTATATGAAAAACGTATTGATCTGTTTATATATTTTGAAAAGTGTAAATTTTAATTGAAAGATTGCGGAAAGGCAATTTATTAATTACTTTTGTCAACCTGGTTAAAAATACTACAATTGATAAAATGTCTGACACTATTAGGTTAAGAAAAGGACTGGATATAAAGCTGAAAGGGCAGGCAGAGAAAAGAGTTGAAACCCTTCCGGCTCCCGAATTCATTGCGATTAAACCCGTTGATTTTCCCGGGTTGACTCCCAGGTTAAAAGTTAAACCCGGAGATATTATCAGGACAGGAGATCCGCTGTTTTTTGATAAATATAATCATGAGATTCTCTTCACTTCTCCTATGGGAGGAAAAGTTTCTGCTGTGAAGAGGGGAGAAAGGCGCAAAATCATGGAGGTTGTGGTCGAGACGGATAAAGAGGCAGGTGAAGCAGAATTTAAGAAGGCCGATCCTGACAAGTTATCCTGGGAGGAAGTAAAGGAACAGTTGCTCATGAGCGGCATGTGGCCTTTTATAAAGAGGAGGCCGTTTGGGATTATCGCTTCTTTGAATGATCAGCCAAAGGCAGTATTTATTTCAACATTTGACACCGCTCCGCTTGCACCTGACTATGATTTTATAATGGACGGAGAGGCTGATACTTTTCAAACCGGCGTTAATGCTCTGAAAAAGCTCACCGGAAGTCCTGTTTATCTGGGTGTCAGACCAGGTTCGTTATTTTCCCGGATAAAAAATGTTGAGATTCGATACTTTTCAGGACCTCATCCTGCCGGTAATGCAGGTGTGCAGATTCATCATGTAATCCCGGTTAACAGGGGAGAGGTGGTATGGACTGCCAATGTACAGGATGTTCATATGATTGGCAGGTTGTTTAAATCGGGGAAAGTTGATTTTTCAAGAGTTATTGCACTTACAGGCTCAGAGGTGGAAAAACCACTTTACCTTAAAACAATAACAGGAGCTCCCGTTTCACTTATTACCGGGGGAAGGTTAAAAAAAGTTGATTATAATCAACGAATTATCAGTGGAAATGTCCTGACCGGAAAACACATAAAACCACAGGGATTTATTGGATTTTATGATTCGCAGGTGACAGTAATTCCGGAAGGTGATGAATATGAATTTGTTGGCTGGATCACGCCGGGATTAAAAAAGTTTAGTGCTTCCGGAACATTTCTCTCGAAACTATTTCCGCAACAAGAGTACGAGATGAATGCCAATCTTCATGGCGGAGAGCGTGCATTTGTCCTGACAGGGCAGTACGAAAAGGTGGTACCAATGGATATTCTTCCTGTTTATCTATTAAAAGCAATAATTGCGAATGATATTGATAAGATGGAGCAACTCGGGATTTATGAAGTTATCGAAGAGGATCTTGCCCTGTGTGAATATGTATGCACATCAAAAATAAAAGTCCAGGATATATTGCGTAACGGAATAAATATGATTATAAAGGAGCTTGGTTAATTTTCAGTGAAAATGTAATTTTTTATCAGATGCAATTTTTAAGAGATTTTTTCGAAAAAACTGAACCATATGTGCAAAAGGGCGATAAGTTCCATTGGTTGCAATCGCTGCACGGTGGTTTTTTTACATTTCTGTTCGTCCCCAAAACCACTTCAGATTCCGGCACTCACATACATGATTATACAGACCTTAAACGAACAATGTTTATTGTGGTAGTGGCTCTGATCCCGGCCCTGTTATTAGGGATGTACAATGTAGGACTGCAACATTTCAGCGCCATCGGGGAGCTGAGCCAAACAGGTTTTTTTCAAATGTTTCTCTATGGCTTTATCAAAGTACTGCCAATAGTGATTGTCTCATATGTGGTTGGATTGGGTATTGAATTTGCTTTTGCCCAGATGCGCGGTCATGAGATCAATGAAGGATTTCTGGTTTCGGGAATGCTGATCCCTTTAATAATGCCGGTTGAAACTCCGCTGTGGATGATAGCACTGTCGACTGCCTTTGCTGTTATTTTCGGGAAAGAGGTTTTTGGCGGAACCGGTATGAATATATGGAATCCGGCACTGCTTGCCCGTGCATTTCTGTTTTTCGCATACCCCGGGCAAATGTCCGGAAACAGCGTTTGGGTGGCTTTAGGTCAGGATGACAAAACAATCGACTCCTTTACCGGAGCAACTCCCATGGCAGATGCTGCTGCAGGTGATATTACCTTTAATACATTTGATGCTTTTTTTGGATTTATACCCGGATCGATCGGTGAGACGTCAACCTTTGCCATCTTTTTGGGAGCAATGATCTTAATAATTACAGGAATAGGAAGTTGGAAAATTATGGCTTCAACTGTTGGCGGCGGATTGGTTATGGGAATAATTCTAAATATTTTTGCCGGAGATAATGTTTACATGTCACTTCCATTCTGGCAGCACCTTATTATTGGAGGTTTTGCATTTGGAGCGGTATTTATGGCTACGGATCCAGTCTCGGCTGCGCAAACAGATAAAGGTAAATGGATTTACGGATTCCTGACAGGAGTGCTTGCCATTTTAATACGGGTAATCAATCCGGCATATCCTGAGGGTATGATGATGGCCATATTGATTATGAACACATTTGCCCCGCTGATCGATCATTATGTTGTACAGAGTTATATTAAGCGTCGATTAAGGAGGGCAAAGATTACTGCTTAACGAAAATTTGAAATCATGGACAGAAACGGTAATACATATATATTTATCTATGCAGCAGTAATGGTTATAATAGTTGCTGCTGTGCTGGCTTCAGTATCGATGGCACTTAAGCCAAGACAGACACGGAATATTGAAACTGAGAAAAAGCAAAGTATTCTGGCTTCTGTCAATATAGAAAGCACGGCAGAAAATGCAGAGGATATTTATGCAGAGAAAATACAAAATCAGTATGTGGTTAATTCCAAAGGAGAAATAGTTGAGGGAGAAGATGCCTTTACTATAGATCTGAAAAGGGAGAAGGCCAAACCTGTTGAAGATCGTCTTCTGCCTGTATTTGAATGTAATACTGAAAGCGGGATCAAGTATATTTTTCCTTTACGGGGTGCCGGACTGTGGGGTCCTATATGGGGATTCATATCACTTGACAGCGATATGAATACTATATTTGGAGCCAATTTTGATCATCAGGGTGAAACTCCCGGTCTTGGTGCTGAAATATCAACAAACTGGTTTCAGGAAGAATTCAGGGGCAAGAAGTTATTTGATGAAGGTGGCAGTCTGGTCTCAATTACTGTAACCAAGGCTGGCCAGGAGGCTGATGAACAGCACAGCGTTGACGGAATTTCAGGAGGCACTATAACAAGCAAGGGACTTGAAAAGATGCTTCTTGACGATTTTAACGGTTATAAAGAGTTTTTAATTAAGAAAAAATCATAGAAAATGGAGGATCCTTTATTTTCCAGAAAAAATCTGAGGTTGTTGGCCGACCCGCTGAATAACAGTAATCCCATTACGGTACAGGTTCTTGGAATATGTTCGGCACTGGCTGTTACTGCACAGTTAAAACCGGCTCTGGTTATGGCAATATCAGTAATGGCGGTATTAGCTTTATCCAATGTAATCATATCACTTTTACGAAATACTATCCCCAACAGAATCCGCATAATTGTCCAACTGGTTGTGATTGCATCACTCGTTATACTGGTCGATCAGTTTTTGAAGGCATATGTATATGATGTGAGTAAGCAGTTATCGGTTTTTGTGGGTCTCATAATTACCAACTGTATTCTTATGGGCCGGCTTGAAGCTTTTGCAATGGGGAACCGCCCCTGGCAGTCTTTTCTCGACGGGATAGGCAATGCAGCAGGATATGGAGTTATCCTTATAATTGTTGGTTTTGTCAGGGAGCTTTTCGGTTCCGGTTCTGTATACGGATACCGGATTATACCTGAGAGCTGGTACATTACTAACGGAGGTTTATATGAGAATAACGGGATGATGATCCTTCCCCCGATGGCGCTTATAACAGTCGGGGTGATAATTTGGATCCAGCGGAGCCGCAACCGTAAGTTGATTGAGGATTAACGACAAACGATAACAGATTATGGAAAATTTAATTAATATTTTTGTCAAGTCAATCTTTGTTGAAAATATGGTTTTTGCCTATTTCCTGGGCATGTGTTCTTATCTTGCCGTTTCGAAGACGGTAAAGACGGCAACCGGACTGGGAATAGCTGTAATTTTTGTTTTGGGTATTACCGTTCCGGTTGATTATCTTCTTGAGAATTATGTATTGAAAGAGGGAGCACTTTCCTGGATCAGTCCTTCCCTGGCAGCGGTTGACCTGAGTTTCCTCTCATTTATAATGTTTATTGCTGTTATCGCTTCCATGGTTCAGCTCGTGGAGATGGTAGTGGAGAAATTTGCTCCTGTTTTATACACACAGCTTGGAATCTTTCTTCCGCTTATTGCCGTGAACTGTGCAATTCTGGGAGGATCGCTTTTTATGCAGCAAAAGGAATTTTTAAATATTGGTGAGGCGACAGTATATGGATTAGGATCCGGAGTGGGTTGGTTTCTGGCTATTGTCGGTATTGCTGCCATACGCGAGAAAATTCAGTATTCCAATGTTCCTGCTCCTCTGCGCGGACTTGGGATTACCTTTATTGTGACAGGTCTGATGGGACTGGCCTTTATGGGATTTATGGGAATTAAATTGTGAAATTAATATATTTTCAATGTTTTTGCTTTCATTACAAACAACAGTCGTTATTACCAGTGTGGTTGTCTTTTTATTAGTTATCATACTGTTGGTATCTATATTACTATATGTAAAAAAGAAACTTACCCCATCCGGTAAAGTAAAAATAGATATAAATGAGGGAGAACGTATAATTGAAACCGGTCCCGGCAACACATTACTTACTACACTAAGCAATAATAAGATATTACTTCCATCAGCCTGCGGCGGCAGTGGTACGTGTGCAATGTGCAGGTGCCGGATTGTAAAAGGAGGCGGGTCGATTCTTCCTACCGAGACTGACTTTTTTACCAGAAAGGAGCAGAATGATCACTGGAGGCTGGCTTGTCAGGTGAAAGTTAAAGAGGACCTGGACATTGTAATTCCGCAGGAAGTTCTGGGTGTTAAAAAGTGGGAATGTGAAGTGGTCTCCAACAAGAATGTTGCTACCTTTATTAAAGAGTTTGTAGTTAAACTGCCTGAAGGTGAAACTCTCAACTTTAAATCGGGTGGATATATCCAGATTGATGTTCCCAAAACTGAGGTCGATTTTAAAGATATTGAGGTTGAAGATAAATTCAGGGACGAATGGGAAAAGTTTAATATGTTCGATCTGAAGATGAAAAATCCTGAACCCACTTTCCGTGCATACTCAATGGCAAATCATCCTGCTGAGGGGAATAAGATCATGTTGAATATCAGAATTGCCACACCACCATGGGACAAGGCGAGTAAAAGTTTCAAAAAAGTAAACCCGGGAATATGTTCTTCATATATATTTTCACGCAAACCGGGTGATAAAGTTCTTATTTCAGGACCATACGGAGAATTTTTTCTGAAAGACAACGACAATGAAATGATGTTTATCGGAGGAGGAGCAGGAATGGCACCAATGCGTTCACATCTTTTCCATCTTTTTCATACTGTAAAAGAGAGAAAGAAAAAAATCACCTTCTGGTACGGAGCGCGTTCCTGGAAAGAGGTATTTTATTATGATCATTTCCGGGAAATAGAGAAAAATTTTGACAATTTTAAATTTGTCCTGGCTCTTTCAGAACCTCTTCCCGAAGATAAATGGGAGGGACCGACAGGCTTTATTCATCAGGTTATATACGACGAATACCTGAATCATCATGAAGAGCCTGAAGAGATAGATTACTACCTTTGCGGACCGCCGATGATGAACGATGCGGTACAGAAAATGCTTTATGATCTCGGAGTTCCCAATGAGAATGTGATGTTTGATGATTTCGGAAGTTGAGGGTTAATATATTATTGATTTAGACTGGCGACTTTGCTATTACATAGTGAGGGTTCCCTGCATCCGATTTTTAAAAAAATAATATACAATTTCAAAGTAAAGTTTTATCTTACGCCGGATTAAAACAGGCTTACATGAATGAATTAGCAAAGAAATTCGGAACAGCACCTGTATTTTTCACTGCAATATCAACTATTCTTGGAGCTATTCTGTTCCTTCGTTTCGGTTATGCAGTTGGAACACTCGGTTTCTGGGGTGTTATTTTAATTATTCTTCTTGGTCACCTTGTAACTATACCCACGGCACTGGCAATTTCAGAGATTGCAACGAATAAAAGGGTAGAGGGAGGAGGTGAGTATTTCATTATATCAAGATCTTTCGGATTAAATATTGGAGCCACTATAGGGGTCGCTCTCTATATGTCACAGGCAATTAGTGTAGCATTTTATGTAATAGCATTTACTGAGGCCTTTGAATTCGTTTTTAATTTCGTTCTGGCAAAATTTGATTTTGTTCTGCCCCGGCAGGTTATAAGTCTTCCTGTAATGCTCGGACTGGCAGTTATGATAATTAAAAAGGGAGCCAATCTTGGTGTAAAGGCACTGTATGTTGTTGTAGGTATTTTATTTGTTTCCCTTGTATTGTTCTTTTTGGGCAGTACAGGTCATGCCGACCAGTCCACCTTTAACCTTGCCAATGCACAGTTGCGGAATCCCCAGGATTTTTTTGTGGTTTTTGCAATTGTTTTTCCTGCCTTTACCGGAATGACTGCCGGAGTGGGACTCTCAGGTGATTTAAGGAGACCTTCAAAGTCGATACCTTTGGGAACTTCCCTGGCTACTTTTACAGGTATGATAATTTACTTTTTTGTAATATATAAACTGGCGAAATCAGCCTCAGTTGAAGACCTTCTGGAGCATCAGCTTATCATGTCACGTATTGCTGTATGGGGTGTGATTGCAATACCGCTGGGACTCGCGGCATCAACAATATCTTCGGCCCTTGGCTCGGTTATGGTTGCTCCGAGAACTTTGCAGGCACTTGCCCTGGATCATGCTTTCCCGTCGGGGAAAATTAACCGGTGGTTATCCAGAGCTTCCGAAAAAGATAATGAACCTGTAAATGCATCCCTGGTTACGTCTGTCATTGCTATTATTTTTGTGGCTCTGGGAGATGTTAATGTTGTTGCTTCCATTATATCGATGTTCTTTATGGTGACATACGGATCACTCTGTCTTATTTCATTCCTTAACCATTTTGGTTCATCTCCCTCCTACAGGCCATCATTCAAATCCCGGTGGTATATCTCACTGACGGGATTTGTGGTTGCAGTATGGGTAATGTTTAAAATAAGTACATTATATACAATTCTGGCTTTCTTAATAATTTCGCTTATCTATATTTATATTGATCACTATCATAAGCAAAGAAAAGGATTTGCCTCTATTTTTGCCAATGCCGTTTTTCAGCTCAACCGGAATTTGCAGGTGATGATACAGAAAAAACAGAGCAAAAAAACTCACAAAGAGTGGCGGCCCAGTGCAATTTGTATTTCGGGAGACTCGTTTAAGAGGGATAAAGCATTCCGACTACTAAACTGGATATCATATAAATATGGTTTTGGTACATATCTTCACCAGATTGAAGGATATTATTCAGGCAGCAGCGTTAAAAAGGCCCGTTATGAGCTGTTAAAGCTTATTGAGCAGATGGAGCATATCGAGAACCACGTTTATATTGATACCCTGATATCTCCCTCTTATACTTCTGCGATAGCACAGGCTGTTCAAATACCGGGAATCGCAGGAATGGAGAATAATATGGTAATTTTTGAATATGACAAAGAGCATCCTGATAACCTGCCACAGATCATTGATAATTTTGCTCTCGTTAATTCAGGTGACTTTGATATATGTATTCTTGCAAGTAGTCACCGGGAGATTCAGTTTAAAAACGGTATCCATGTATGGATCAACTCATTCGATTCAGAAAATGCCAACCTTATGATTTTGTTGAGTTTTATTGTTTTGGTGCATCCCGACTGGAAAAAGGGACACATACAGATTTTTAATATCTGCAGGCCTGAGGATGTGGAGAAAACCAAAACAGCCATGAGAGAACTTGTACAGGAAGGTCGCCTCCCAATACATCCCCGGAATATAAAGCTGATAATTCAGGGTCAGGATGTATCCTCAAAATCTATTATATCGGAGCATTCTGTCAATGCCGGACTGACTCTTATCGGAATCAGGGAGGAACTTTTGAAGAGGGAGAAGGAGCGATTGTTTGAAGGTTACAATAATCTCGGCACCATACTGTTTGTACACTCGAAAAACCAAAAAGAAATTGACTGATGGCACGATTTTTAAAGAGCAGGGCCAATTCTCACAGAGCCATTCCGGGCTCGATTATTTGTGTATCCATAAAAGCCATTAGCTGGTAGATGCTGTGGAATTCATTTATTTTGTTTTTGGAGATCAGCTTCCAGTTTTTTTCTGTTACTTCGACAGTGTAATCCGGCTCAGCCTGCATTACAATCTGAAAACCTTTCCGGTTTAAAGCTCTTAGTGTCCAGATCAATGGCAAGCCCTCACCTTCAACTTTTACTTTAGCCGTGAAATCCTTTTTAAAGTAGAATTCACCCTCATCATCGTCAAATCCGATATGTTCATTTTTGAAAAGCTGATTAAGCCATCCATTCAGAACTGCATCTTCCGGTGCTCCCTGATAATTGCCGGTATCTGTGATGATCCATAACTTATCCACCTCTCTGAGTGCTATGTTAAGATCGTGAGTGGAGAGTATTATGGTCTTCTTTTTATCCGCAGCCATAATTTGCAGAATGTGGAAAATCTCATATTTATTGCTGACATCAAGAAAAGCTGTTGGTTCATCAAGTATTATCACGGGTGTGTCCTGGGCCAGGGCACGGGCAATCAATGCCCGCTGCCTTTCTCCGTCGCTGATCTGAAGCAGTGGTCTGTGGCTTAATTCCCTGAGACCCACTTTTTCTATTGCCCGGCCTACTACCTCTCTGTCAATGTCAGTTAATTTACCGATCCAGTTAGTGTATGGAAATCTGCCAAGCGCAACAAGATCGTAGACTGAAAGATTCGGAACCTGTATATTTTCGGTGGAAACGAAGCTCAGTATTCTGGCAATATCTTTTGAATCAACTGTTTTTAACCTCCTGTTATTGATTTTTATATCGCCACTGAACCATGGCTGAAATCCGGCTATGGTCCTTAAAAGAGTGCTTTTGCCTATGCCGTTACTACCGATTAGAGCAACCATCTCTCCGGGAGATGCCGACAGGTTGATTCCCTTTAAAACCTCTGAGGTCTGGCCCCCCTTCTGCCCGTACCCTGCAGAGAGATTATTAATTTCAATATTGTAATACTCTTCCTGATTCACTATACTGCTGCAAATTTTTTGTTTTTTACAATCATCCAAATAATTATAGGAATCCCGATCAGCGCGGTTACCGAATTGACAGGCAGGGTTGTCTGCATGCCCGGAAGCTGAGAGACAATATCACTGAAAAGCATTACAACAGATCCTGTAAGGATCACGGCTGGTACCAGTACCATATGGTTTGCAGTCTTGAAAATTACCCTGCATATGTGGGGTACTGCAATGCCGATGAATCCAATCGGACCGCAAAAGGCTGTAACAGTGCCTGCCAGTATACTGGAGCTTAGAAATATCAATATGCGGCTCTTAATTACTGAAACGCCGAGTGACCTGGCATAATTTTCACCAAGAAGGAAGGCATTCAGGTCTTTTATTTTAACTATTGCCAAAAATATACCTGCTATTATAGCCGGAAACATTACCTTCAGTTGAGATTGCGTTACGCTGCCCAGACTGCCCATTGTCCATATGATAAATGCTTTTAACATTGACTCGTTGCTGAAGTATTGCAATATACTTACAATTGCAGTAACTCCGCTGGAGAAAAGAATTCCGAGAATAAGTATCGTCATAACATCTTTTACCTTGATGGAGACATACAGCACAAGAAGCATAACAGAAAATGAGCCGGTCCATGCAACCAGGGCAAGCGATAAGGCTCCTGTGGCAGCAAATACTCCGGTTGCCGCAAATGAGGAAAATCCCATTACGAACAATGCAACTCCCAGACTGGCACCCGAACTTATACCCAGTACAAATGGTCCGGCCAGGGGATTCCTGAATACTGTCTGCATTTGCAGACCGCTCAGTGACAGAGCTGCTCCGGTCAGTATGGCTGTAACAGCTTTTGGCAGTCTGAATTCCAATATGATGGTTCTGAAGGTGGTGTCGACTTCTCCGTTTAATCCGAAAGAGTCAATTACCTGGTTAAAAGGAATTATTATCGATCCCAGTAACAGATCAGCAATAAAAGAGATGATCATCACTGCCAGTAGAATAATAAAAAGCAGATGCGTCTTATGTCTTTTGCGTCTGTCAGAAGGATTCATTTCAGCTCTATATAGTAGTTAAGTTCGCCATCTGTTAAACCGGGATGAAAGATACAAATTAAATCATGTAAAATTTCTTGCGGATTAACTGTTCCGCTTTCCCAAAAGTCGTTTCCCCCGGCCGGACTTACTCTTTTTATATTGTTATAAATTTTTCCCTGATTGAATACTTTGAATTTTTGAAATCGCTCATCATAGGAGATCAACTCGTTTTTTGATGCCATACTCCCTGTATTTATCCAAAAATCTGCTTCGTTGCTCCATGCCAGGGCATTTTCGAACGAAATGACATAGCTTTCATGCGAAGGATTTTCACGACCCAGATAGTGTCCACCCGCATCGGCAATCAGGTTGGCCATATATGACTGTCCGCCGGGAACCCACCAGGCATCTTTATAAGGCGATCCAACCATAACTTTGGGTTTTGTCTTTTTCCCGGCAGCCATATTTTTCATTTTGGTATATTGTTCTTCAATTTTGAGGAAATATTCGCAGGCCTGACTGCCTTTTTCAAATAGCTCTCCTGCAAATATCACCCATTCTGCTTTACCAAGTGGTGTCTCTTCAAGGTATTCTGCCATCATAACCACGGGAATGCCCAGTTCTTCCAGTTTTTGAGTATAGCCGGTAACCTCACTGCCAATGCCGTATACCATGATTAGTTCGGGATCCAGTTTAATGATCAGTTCATAATTTAAATTTTGTCCGTACCCAACATCTGCTACTTCACCAAGCCTGATTTTTTCCCTTATTTTCAGATCCGATACATATTGATCACCTGAAATGCCGGTTACAGCTGATGTTTCATTAAGGGCACCGAGGAATGCCAGATGTGTGGTTGAAAGACAGATAACACGTTCCAACGGGGTTTTAATGATTTTTTTGTCTTTGATCGAATCCGGGACAACACTGTTTTTATTCACAAGATAATAATCAAAAGAGATATTTTTTGCTCTCTCCCAGGGGTTAAAAACAGTAAGTTTGGTGAATCCTCTGTTTTTTTCAATGCTGAATCCCCTGGCATAGTGATTGGAACTTAATGGTCCCGTGCTGTTTTTAACCGGAGCTGAACAACCGGCTATAACTGAAACAAATATTAATAAGTTTATAAAACAGCGCATAGCAAAGTATTTACCGGGGGATATAGGTTACTTTTTTTGATATGAATTGGTTCCCGTTTTGAAATCTTACAAAATAGACACCGGGGATATTTCCTGCTAAATCTATCTGGATTTTTTTCCCGCGGTGACTGGAAAGCCGGGCACTGATTTCCTGTCCGATCAGGTTGAAGACCTTTATATTTTCAGGATCTATTTCAATGCCTGCTTCGAAGGTGAAAACTGTGTTTGCAGGATTGGGATATATAAGTGCATCTGCCGGATTTTTGACAAGGGGTGTATCAACAGGAGTTATGTCTGGATTGCAGGCAACTATTTCAAAAACATTTGCCAAAGAGTAACTCTGTATATTATATTCCTTAAAATCATACCACCAGCCTTCACTTTTATAACAGAAAAAATTTTCTTTATCTGGCTGCCGCAATGACTGGTAGAGAACAAAAGTATCCTGCGGCAGTATGTTTGTCAGGTCAATGCCAATATAAAATGTATCAGCAGGTTCAACCGTTTCCGTAAACTGAATAAAATTCATGGCATCAGCATACATATCCTTTACGGCTACTTTTTGGGAGTGGATCAGTTCTTCGGGCAGATCAGTTCCATTATATATATTTAATGTAATTTCACTTGTGCCGGACTGACTGTTTATATCTATTTTTCCTACCCCCAGTGAGGCACCGTATAGTTTTTCATTTCCCGGGATTGAGAAACGTTCTGCAATGACAGTGATACCGGCAGAATTGGTGCCTCCCCAGTATCCCGAGAACTCTCCGGAATCTATTAACCGGACGTTATCGTGTTCATCTTCATCTGTTAAATTGGTGTAAGGGATGCAAAGCTCCTCATCTTTATAAAAGCGCTTTCCGTTCAGGTATTTTGCTCCGGAGTTGACCGGATCAAGCCAGTACTTTAACTGTTTTGAGGGTGCGGATCTGTATTCCCATGCCATATCGAATCTTGAAAACCGGTCGTCTTCAGGTTTTGAACACATTGCATACCCGCCGGTCAGTGTTCCTATCACATTTTGGGACGGATTCAGAAGTGCGCATCCTGATGATCCGTCTTCCGTAACACCTTCTTCCCAGCGGATAACTTTCAGGAAGCCGCTTTTTGTATAACTCTGGGAAAAATCAGATATCACGGGGTCGTCATCATCCTTTGCCAGCTTTTTAATATATCCCTGCGGATGATGAATGGTTGAGGTGGAATCAGGCAAATTCCCCTGTCTGTCCCAGCCTGCATAATATGGCCTGAATTCGGGGGGCGGGACAAGGCTTAATTCCAGCAGGGCAAAATCAAGGCTGTCTGAAAAGGCCCTTACAACAGCACCTGAAATTGAATTTAAAGGATCGCCGTCTATTATTCCACAGTATGGACTTTCATAATTGAATGTAAATACTGAAGTCTCGGCATCTTCAGGTTTTTTGAAACAGTGAGCTGCTGTAATGATATATGGTTTCTGATCTTCAGCCGTGTTGTTCACCAAAGTGCCTGTACATATCTCCGTCCCGGAGATATAACGGCATACAGCATCTTTGGTCTCTTTAAGATTCTCTCCGGAATTGCAATTTATATCAATGTGGCAATCTCCCGGCAATTCTCCTGCAGGCCTTCTGTCATCATATTTCAGGATACCTACAAAATCATGATTGATTTTTTTTATAACAAAATCCTTTTTTCCGTCCATTCCTGCCGGCACTTCATACTGAATTACCACTTCGTCGCCGGCTACGGGTGAGACGGCAAATTTACCGGACGGTTTGTTATTAACTGAAGTAAATGCACCAAGCTGATAATTTTGTTGTTCATTAAAAAGAAACAGTCTTGCACCCTGCGGAAGATTAAAATTGTCGAAAATGACATTCAGTGAGAGTGCACCGGGGGAGATTATTTTGATTCTCCAGATATCAAAACCATTAATGCCGTATGTCCAGTAACCTTCACTGAGTGGCGAAATATTTACATCAAAACTGTGCGCAAAATGCAATGATTTAAGCTTAAGGTTATCTTTCCGGTCTTCAAATGACCGGCTCCGGAGCTCTTTATTATTTAATGAAGGCATTACTATTTGAGGTATTTTGCCGCTTTTAAGTAGAGGCACAGCCATTGGTTTTCCTCCACGGGAAATTTGCCCGTTAACGAAAGCTGAGGTAAATATGGTGAGGAATATTGTTATAAATAACCAACGTATCATTAATGTGTTACTTTTCGCCAAAGTTAATATTTAATGTTAATCCGCTGCATATTATTATAACAACTGAATTCACTTCGGACAGTAAAAATTTTTATTTTTTCAAATAGTGTTTTTCAAATATTTGTTTTTCAGTCAAATAAGATATATGCTCGGTGAAGTTTATAGTGAAATTCTCTATTTTTGCCCGGTTAAAAATGAATTTTTAATAAGTTTGTATCTGTTGTTATAAAAATTTTTCAAATTAAATAGTCTATGAAAGTACTGGTAATGTATGTTGATGAATTTGGTTATATCCCTGCGCAGAAAAATCTGGAGACGGCAGACGAAGTTACTGAAGGCGCCTTTTACACCGACAGCATTCTTGCATTCATACAGGTAGAAAAGGAGGATGAGGAGTATGATATTAAAAGTCGTGAGAAAAAGCTGGTTAACCATCTAAAGTGGACTGCCAGAAAAAATGACTGCAAAAAGATTATTCTGCACTCTTTTGCCCACCTGTCTGATTCAAAGGCCTCAACAGAATTTACCAAAGAGATATTTGATTTTGCTGAAGAGAGACTGAAAAACGGAGGTTATATTACTGCGCAAACACCTTTCGGATATTTTCTCGATTTAAATATCAAGGCACCAGGACATTCTCTGGCACGTATATGGGCAACTTTATAGAAGTGTCTTATGGAATTAAAACATGATCTTACTCTTCAGCGCTAACCTTATAGTCACATCCGTTATCTGAAGCTTTTTTCAGTTTCATTTCCGGGATCTTTTGTTGTAAAAAATCTTCTTGCTTCTGCCAGATGACCTGGTGTGCCTGCATCTGTCCAGTATGCGGAGTCATCGATGTAGCCTCTTATTTCGTGACTTTTAGCCAGCTCAGTATATAGGTCGATAACTGAAAAGACCTCTTTATCAGGCATCAGTTTAAAGATTGCGGGATTTACTATATGAATTCCTGAAAACGCCATCTCCCGGGAATTCTCAAAATTTACGGGATCAGAGATTTTCTTTTGTCCGGTTTTTTTATTTATCCAGCCAACCAGTCTGTTCCGGTCATCGAATTTAAAGCAGCGATCCGGATGCCGGTGCCTTATTACCAGTGTTGCAAGTGCACCGGAATTCAAGTGAGCCACAATTACATTGCGCAGACTGATATTGCTGATAATATCTACATTGTATATTAAAACAGGTTCATTGTCCTCGAGCAGATGTGAAGCCTTTTTCAGTGCTCCCCCTGTATCCAGAAGTTTGCTGGTTTCGTCAGATATTTTTACCGGAATACCGAAGTCTTTATTTTTCAGAAAAGATATTATCAGGCCGGCAAAATGGTGAACATTAACCACAATCTCGTTAATGCCTTCGCCTTTGAGTTTTTCGACAGCCAGTTGCAACAGTGGTTTTCCGGCTATTTCAACAAGAGCTTTCGGTCTGTTTTCAGTCTCATCTTTCAGCCGGGTTCCCAATCCTGCTGCTAATATAAAGGCTTTCATATGATTAAAATTAACTAATTTCAAAGGTATCATATGGAACTCGCACATATTTTAATCATTCTCATGGGTGAATTTACAATCATGCTCGTTTCATTTGGTTGAATTTATCGAATTCTGTTAAGGCTCCTGATAAGTGCTTCATCCTTACCTATAGATCTGATAGCGAGATAATCAAGTATTACCGCAATCAGGGGGAAAGCCATGGGAATTTTAAAAACTACACTGATCTGATCGAATCCTGCATACATGAAATAGAATAAAACTCCTGTCAGTCCGAGTAGTAAGATGATGCTAAAACCCAGTATTCTGATCTGAAGAATTCGCTTTTTATAAAGGAAAATAACTATAAGGTGTATCAATGTAATAAGACCGATGAATCCCATTACCGGCCAGCCATTGTATTTAATTTCTTCTCCTGAAATAATTCCCCTTGCCGTAAACTGATAAAGTTTATCTCCAACTAAAAGATCTGCAAATTTCAGTTTAAGAAGAGCAGCAGTAAGCACTGCGGCCAAAAAGATAAATATTGTTTGAATTCTCTGTATCATATTATTTAATCTGAGTATTTGATATCCATTCCTGCATCTGCAAAAGTAAAAATTATTTTTTACCGGATGATTTCATTCTCCTTTGAATTTTTTTTGCAAATACAGGACAACATCAAGTGAACTATATTGCCTGAATCAGTGGTTATCTTTTCCAGATACCTGTTTTTTCAATCTCATCATAATTTATATACCAAAGGTATCCTTCCACCTCCTCAAAACCATATTCAATAAGCGTTCGGGCATATCCGGAAATCTGTCTGTGATACTTGTCTTTAATCTTTTCTCCCAGCTTATAATCCACTATTACTGCCTTGTTCCCTGAAATCATCATTCTGTCGGGGCGAAGAATTTTTTCGGGTGTTATCAGGTTACGTTCATTTAATATTTTAAAGCTGCCGTCGAACCATTTTTTGATTACAGGATTTGCAAGACTTTCGGTAAGTTTTTTCTTTATGTCTTCACTCTCTGACTCTGATATTTTACCTTCTTTTACAGCCCTGATGCATGCTGTTTTGATGTCCTGTGCTGTTTCAATACCTGATAATATTTCATGAACGATTTTGCCCGTATTTTTTACAGATCTGTTATTATTATCATTTATCAGGAAGTCGTCGCTGTTAATTCTCAGACTGATCCTGTTCCCATAGTCGCTGTAGTGGTATTTGTTGATTTTTACAGCCTGGCCCTGCTGCTGTTCTCTCCGGAAATCGGGAATAGCGCCATATCTGAAACAGGTTTTTGTCTCATCCCAGGCTGATGCAAAATCTTTTTCACCGGCTAAATTATTTAGTGAATGCCATAAGAGTTCGTTAACTGAATTGCCCGGATCCCCGTCATCATCTTTCGGGTGGTTTTTGCAGTTGATAAAAAGTACCGATCTGGCACGGGTAAAAGCAACATACACAAGATTGAGGGTTTCAGTAATATAGTTTGCCTGTTCCTCGAAATAATCTTCCCTGAAAATTGTATTGATGAGTTTTTTGGAACTCCTGACCGGCAGAAGAGGCAGCATGTTAAAAGGATATGACGATGGTCTGCACCACAGCAGGGGTGCCAGATTGCCGCTCCGGGATGTATCCCAGTTCAGGTAAGGGATTAAAACAGCTTCAAACTCCAGTCCTTTAGATTTGTGGATTGTCAGCAATCTGATTGAATCAACCTCTTCATTCACAGAGACGGAAGTGCTATAGCCTTTTTCATTCCACCATACCGCAAAATTTGAAAGATCATTTGAGATTGCAGATTTTATTTCGGCAGACTGATCAATAAGTGTTTGCAAAAAGGGAAGTTCTGCTTCTGCATTGAACAATCCGAATTCTGCACAAATCTCTGTAATTGTTTCGTCAATTGAAGTAAGGAGAATTTTCTCCTTTAAATTGTCGATTTTCCACCCCAGTTCAGCTTCAAAAACTGTTTCAAAGTCATTACCTATGTTCCAGTCATAATTTTTTTCATCTTCTGGTCTGCCGGAATCTGTATCCTGTCCGGCATGGATGTTGTTACGTTTATTATTCAGTGGTTTAAGCCATGAAAACCATAAATTAAGCAGGGCAACTTTTTGAATCTCATTTTCCCTGTCGATAAGCATTTCAATAACAAGCATCACCATGTTGACTGCCCTGGAGGAATAGAGAAAAAGTGATTCATTTGATAGTACCGACAGGTTGTAGCCTGCATTCTCCGGTAATGTTGTCGCAGCGAGGAATGTCTCTACAATCTTCGCTCCCTCTCTGTTTTTTCGTATTAAGATGGCTATATCTGAACCCTTTAATCCTTTATCCTGCAGCTCTTTTACCTGGTCAACCAGAAGAGAGGCAGAATTTTTTTCAAAATCCTCTTTATCGAGATAATTAACAGAGATCAGTCCTTCACTTCTGTTTTCAGGATTTCCAGGCTTCTGAAAAATATTACTGTAGATGTTTTTAAATTTTATTTTATAGTCTTCCCCGTCAAATTCACTGAACAGAAATTCTTCGAATGTATTTTTTAAGTTACTGAAAATCGCATTATTAAAATTAATAATATTCAGACGGCTGCGCCAGTTACTCTCCAGTTCAATCTCTTTAAGAGGGTAGGAGGGGAAATCTGAATTTACCTGCGAAGCCAGAATATTCCAGTCGCTGTTTCTCCAGCGGTAAATCGACTGCTTGACATCTCCGACAAGCAGCACCGGATTACCCTCTGAAAGTGAGTTGACAACCAAAGGTTTAAAATTATTCCATTGCAAGGAAGATGTATCCTGGAATTCGTCAATCATATAGTATTTATACCGGTTCCCGATTTTTTCATAGATAAATGGAGAATCAGATTCACCAATGATTTTGGTTACCAATAGATTAGAGTAGGAAAGCTGTAACATGCCTTTTTCATTCAGAAGACTCCTTATCTCCTCTTTCAGGTCTGTCAGTATTCCCAATACCCGTAGTTGTTTTAATGCTTCTGAAGAGGAATTATATGTTATAATATTTTCCCTGTAATATGCAAGGATCTCTTTTAAAAGGGGTCTTAGATTATTTTCAACAAGACTCAGTAAAATATCTCTCCTTTTGTGATTTTTAGTGAACCAGCTTTCTGAACTCTCTTCTGCTGCAGTTATTCTTGATTTTGGCTCTTTTACCGTACCTTCAGACAGGGCTTTGAGGTATCCTCCTATACCGGTCATTTTATATGAAAAATCGTCTGTTGAAAAACCGCTTTCGTTAATCAGTCTCATAGCCTCCCCGGCTCTGTTCTTAAGAAAAGTTTTAAAATCTGAAGTGATTTTTTTAAGTTTTTTTTGAAAAGATTTCAGATTTTCCCTTGTAAAGGCATCATCATTACTGCCTGATGCAAAAATTTGGAATTTCTCCCTGAACAATTCATTGCCAAGGCTTTTGATGTCCTCTTCAAGATGTTGATTCTTGTTTTCTGTAATTTTTTCCTCACTGAATTCCAGGAGCCATTTCAATAACTGCTTATCAGTATCTATTTTAGAAAACAATCTGTCGACTGCTTCATCCAGAATTAAATCATCGTCAAGTCCGAGTATAAAACCGGGTGATAAACCGGTTTCACGATTGAAGGCTTTGATAATTTTTTGGGTAAATGAATCTATTGTACTTATTGAAAACCGGTTATAGTCATATAAAATATTTTTTAATACCTGTGCCGCTCTCTTCCTTATATTCTCTTCGTTAAAATTCAGTTCCTTTTTCAGCAATGGCATATAAAGAAGCTCTTTGTCGTTAGCCAAAAGGTATAGCCTGTGCAGGATCCTGCTTTTCATTTCATTGGTAGCCTTGTTCGTAAAGGTAACAGCAAGAATATGCCTGTAATTAAGCGGATTTTTAAGGAGAAGTTTAAGATACTCTCCTACAAGTTGAAAAGTTTTTCCTGAACCTGCTGAAGCTCTGTATATGGTTAGCATTTTGTGAAAAATAAATTGAAGTATTGTAATCTTGTTAATTAAAATCCGGGACTGCGGGTGACATTAATATGCGTCTCTATTTTAAAATTCTTCGATATTTTGTACTGCATAAACAAAGATGATCCCTGAAAATCGTAATTATTGATATTTTTATCAGGGAATGGTGCAGTGAATATTGACCTGCTTCCGTAACTATAACCTCCAACAGTGACATTATCACCAAATCGGTATGCAGCTCCGTTCAGTATATCTGTGTTCATCATGAAGGGATGAGCAGAAAATATCATATTCGACGGCATCAGGATATTTGTTGCGGCGATTGATCTGTCAAAAATTTTGAAGTCCCATCTTCTTGCCAACTCATAATTAAGATTGAATTCAGGTAAAACCAGTGATTGCATAAATTCTTCTGAAGGCAGTATATCTGATTGGAGAAGTTTATACATAAACTCCTGATCAGCATCTGTCCGTACTGAATCCTCCGCAGGCAATACAGGTGTTAATTGCTCCTGGGCAGCGACTATCCCGAAGGTTAGTAACATCAATATAACTGTCAGTAATTTCAACTTACCATATATTTTAATTGTTATTTCCAAAATTAATAAAACTTTTCAAAGGAGAATTTATATAGAGATGAATCTACCTTTACCTTATAAATTCCTTATTCTTTACAGCCCGGTATCCTTTTCAATTATTGAAAAAATAAAAAAAATCTTCATTAATTGAACAATACAGCATATTAATATGTTTTTATCTTAAAAGTTGATAAAAAGGATTTAACCGAAATAGTGAAAAAGTAAATTTTTAAATAATAACCAAAAAAATATTGATATGGCATTCGAATTACCAAAATTAGGATATGATTACACTGCTTTGGAGCCTCACATTGATGCCCGGACCATGGAAATCCATCATACAAAGCATCATGCAGGTTATACCAACAATTTAAACGGTGCTGTTACCGGAACCACTCTGGAAGGTAAGAGCATTGAAGAGATACTCAAAAATGTTTCAGGTCATTCTATGGCAGTAAGGAATAATGGAGGAGGTTACTTCAACCACAATTTATACTGGGAGGTGCTTGCTCCCGGCGGAGCATCACAGCCGGAAGGTGTGTTGCTCGATGCAATTAACGAATCTTTTGGAACATTTGAAAAATTCCGGGAGGCATTTGTCCAGGCTGCTTTAACGCGGTTTGGATCAGGTTGGGCCTGGTTAGTCCTTCAGGAGAATAAACTGGTGGTTTCGTCTACACCCAACCAGGATAATCCGTTAATGGATGTTGCGGAAACAAAGGGCGTGCCGGTTTTAGGTGTTGATGTATGGGAGCACGCATACTATCTGAAATACCAAAACAGACGACCGGATTATGTAAATGCATTCTGGAATCTCATCAACTGGGACGAAGTCGCCAGGCGGTTTAATGGTTAGTTGATTTTTTATTTTTGCCCCGGGGCGCTGGCTCCGGGGTTTTTTATTACCACCTCAAAAACAAAAATATGCTTTATCAGATGGATATTAATCTGATATATTTTTGTTTTTTGGGTGGTTTTTTTATTTTCTATTAATTTTGCTTTTTAAAAAATGAGAAATAGCATGTTTAATTTACTTATAACATGTATTTTTGCCTCTTACTTTTTGAATTTTACGGCAATATTTTATCATATCATTGCTGCTTTTTGAGGCTGAGGAGGCATATTTCAGGGTGATTGCCTGTCATACTTTGAAATCTTTTCGGAAGTATTGCTGTTAATGGGTCATTATGTGTTATTTGAAATAAAAATAATATAAAATTTAGAAAATGGATACAGTGTCAAAAAAACATCCTTCCGGATTATGGGTACTCTTCTTTACCGAAATGTGGGAAAGATTCAGTTATTATGGTATGCGTGCCCTCTTAGTCCTCTACCTTACATCAACTTTAATTAATGGCGGATTTGGCTTCGCACAGAATAATGCGCTGCAGATCTACGGAATATTCACAGGGTTAGTCTACCTGACTCCGATCTTTGGAGGAATAGTGGCCGACCGTTTAATTGGTCAGCGAAAAGCAATTATGATCGGGGGTTTGGTTATGGGACTGGGGCAGGCAGCCATGGCCTATTCAGAGGCAGTTGCAAGTTTTGTTAATTTGCCCTCTGAAGAGGAATTAATGGAGCTTAGAAGATATTGGTTGTATATAGGATTAGGACTTCTGATACTGGGTAATGGATTTTTTAAGCCAAATATTTCAACACTTGTAGGCCGCCTGTATGCTGATGGAGATCCCCGGAAAGATTCAGCATTTACCATATTTTATATGGGAATCAACATTGGTGCATTTTTAGCTCCTCTGATTGCCGGTTTTCTTGGAGAATCAATTGGTTGGGCCTGGGGCTTTGGCTCGGCTTCGGCAGGGATGTTCATTGGCACTTTATGGTTTTTCAGCCAGGAAAACAAGCTGGGTACAATAGGATTCGGTCCGAAAAGGACATTTACGGAAAAATCAGCAAGATTGAATTTACGTGACTGGATTGAAATTTTTATATGGGTAGCAGCAATTGTGTTTTTTATTTATCTGTTTGTAAAAACCTGGTGGACCATTCCTGAAAATGTGACTTTCTATATTATCCGTATTGCAGTTCTTGCAGCAGTTACCGGAATTGTATATGTTGTAGTTAAAAACACCAGTGGCAAAACTGAGTGGAGCAGGATAGGGGCTATTCTTATTTTTAGTTTTTTTAATATCTTTTTCTGGTCGGGTTTTGAACAGGCAGGAGGGACATTTAACCTTTTTGCACGTGATCTGACAGACCGTATGGTTGGAGATTTTGAGCTTAAGGCATCATGGTTCCAGTCTATTAATGCAATCTTAATTGTTACCCTTGCGCCTCTTTTTTCGATGCTTTGGGTGCGGCTGGGCAGACGGAATCCGTCTACTCCTGTAAAATTCGGACTGGGTCTGATGTTGCTTTCCCTGGGATTTGTGGTAATGTTTTCGGCCGACTCCATTGCCTCTCCTCAGAATTTAGTTAGTCCCATGTGGCTGGTTATGGTATACCTGCTTCATACAACTGGTGAACTTTGTCTCAGTCCCATAGGATTAAGCATGATAAGCAAACTCTCGCCTCCTAAAATCACCTCTCTTATGATGGGACTGTTCTTTGCATCAATAGCTCTGGCCAACTACTTGGCCGGATTTCTTAAGAGTCTTCTGGAAAATTATATGCCCGGTATGAATCTCTTTCTTTTCCTTATCATTACCTCGGGTTCGGCAGCAGTAGTGATGTTTTTAATATCTCCCGTACTTAAAAAGATGATGAAAGGTATAGATTAACGGATTATTTAAGAGAGTAGAGTCACACTGTTTAGTATCAATTTATAGATTATTTTTGCCCAGAATTAAAATAAATTATATGAAGGCTTACATTTTTCCCGGTCAGGGAGCTCAGTACCCCGGAATGGGGAAGTATCTTTACGATTTCTCGGATGAGATCAGATCACTCTTTGAGGGGGCAAATCAGATATTAGGATTCAGTATTACAGAGGTTATGTTTAAAGGTTCTGCAGAAGATCTCAGGCAGACCAAAGTAACACAGCCTGCAATCTTCCTGCATTCAGTTTTATTAACCAAAACCCTGGAAGATTTTAAGCCGGGAATGGCTGCCGGCCATTCATTAGGAGAGTTTTCAGCTTTGGTTGCAAGCGGAGTGTTAACCTTTGAAGATGGATTAAGGCTTGTTTCAAAACGCGCCCTTGCCATGCAGAAAGCATGTGAGCTGGAACCTTCAGTGATGGCCGCAATTGTTGGTCTTGAGGATAAATTCGTTGAGGAAGTTTGCAGTGAGATTGATGATATTGTTGTGGCTGCCAATTATAATTGTCCCGGTCAGTTAGTAATATCAGGTTCAGTTGCAGGGGTTGATAAAGCCTGTAATATTCTATCCGGAAAAGGAGCAAAGAGGGCGCTGAAGCTTCCTGTAAGCGGAGCTTTTCACTCCCCTTTTATGGAGCCTGCAAGGGAGGAGCTGGCTGCAGCAATCGAAGCTACCGGATTTAATAAACCTGTTTGCCCGGTTTATCAAAATGTAAATGCCTTGCCTGTTACCGATCCTGATGAGATAAAGAAAAATCTTATTGACCAGTTAACGTCGCCTGTAAGATGGACACAAACAATCGAAAATATGATTACAGACGGTGCTGACTCATTTACTGAGATAGGACCGGGGAAGGTATTACAGGGTCTTGTCAGCCGGATTGACCGCACTGTGGCTGTTTCCGGAATTGACAAATTGAATCAATAGCTTAAGAGCTGCTTCAGCAGTCATTTTGTGTCATTTTCCCGGATTTTCAATTCTGCCTGAAAGGTTGCCTGACCGGTATTAAATCTGTTACAACGAATATCGATTATAATTTTTTTTGATATTATTAGTTTATTATAGAAAAGAAATTTTGAATTCAGTATCAAAAAAACGCATAATTGTTTCGGTAACCAGCGATATTGTCTCTGACAACCGGGTTAAGAAGGTGTGCGACACCCTTTGTAAAATGGGTTTTGAAATTCTTCTTGCCGGGCGGAAATTACCACAAAGTATTCCGGTATTGGATCGTCAGTACCCTGTTGTTCGTTTCAGGTTGCTTTTTAACAAAGGTTTTCTTTTTTATTCCTGTTATAATATCAGATTGTTATGGTTTCTTTTGTTTTCCGGATTTGACCTGCTGCTATCCAATGATCTCGATACCCTTCCGGCTAATATGATTGCAGCTAAAATAAAAGGAAAACCTGTTGTGTATGACAGTCATGAGTATTTTACCGAAACCCCTGAACTGATCATTCGCTCATTTGTGAGAAGATTTTGGTTAACTCTGGAACAGTTTTTGGTTCCGCATCTGAAATATGCATATACGGTTTGTGACCCGATTGCAAAAATTTATTTTGAGAAGTATGGTGTCAGATTTCATGTTGTAAGGAATTTTTCTAAATCATTGGAGTTTTTACAGGTGAAAGAAATTGAATATGCCGGGAAAAAGATTTCCGGCAGTGATAATATAATTTTATATCAGGGAGCTTTAAATACCGGAAGAGGCCTGGAATATGCCATAATGGCCATGAAACATGTTAGTGATGCCTGTCTTGTTATTGCAGGTGACGGAGATATCAAAGATGAGCTGGAGAATCTGGTCATGCAGGAAGGTTTGAGCGACAGGGTTAAATTCCTTGGAAGGCTGACTGTAGAGGAACTGGCTAAGGTCACACCGGAAGCTAAGATTGGAATTTCTGTTGAAGAAGATATGGGCTTAAGTTATCGCTATGCTCTGCCGAATAAGTTGTTCGATTATATACAGGCACTTGTTCCTGTTGTAGTAACAGATCTTCCGGAAATGTCGGCAATAGTTAGAAAATATAATATAGGAGAGGTGACCCCCACATTAAATCCGGAAGATCTGGCAGCCATATTTAACAGGATGCTGCATGAAAACATTAAAAGAGAAGAGTATTTGAGAAATATTAAAATAGCTGCCGGTGAGTTGACCTGGGAGAATGAGGAAAAAAAGATTGTGGAAATTTTCAGTCCGTTTTTATGATTTTGATTAAAAAAATCACTTTTTAATACTGGCTAAAATAATAAACTGGAGAAATAAACAGTTTCCTGTTGAGAAGTCAACATTAACAGCGCATTATATGAATGCAATAATTTATACTTTAGAAAAATTGTTCAGAATGGAACTAACCTATGTTTTGGCTGTGCTGACCGGCATGGGAATTTTGTAAATGTATCAGTATATTAATTTTGAAACAATACCAGAATGATGACAATACGAATATTATTATTTCATTTAACTCTCCTGCTTTGTCCTTTATCAATGTTTGCCCAGCAAACAGCTTATTTTGAGGATATTGAAGAGGAGATACAAATAGCAAAAGAACTTTTTGAACAAGGTAAATACAACTCGGCTTACCGGCAGTTTGAAAAGATTCAGGAGAATACCGATCCCGGCTCCGAGATATATTCCGAGGCTTCTTTTTATAAGTCTGTTTCAGCAATGAAATCCGGACACAGCTCAGGCTATAAAATGACAGAGAAGTTCATTGAAGATTTTCCTGAGAGTCCTTATATAAACAGGGCCTGGTTCAGTCTGGCCGACTATCAGTTTGAAAAGGGACACTATCCTGCGGTACTCAGAAGTTTCAGTCAGCTTGAACCGTCTGCACTGGATAATATGGAGCTTGTTAAGTATAAATACCAGTCGGGGTATTCCCATCTGATGGCGGGGAATAATGACCAGGCTCTCACATTTTTTAATGAAATAATGGACGAGAACAGCATCTACAACAAGCCGGCCAATTACTACAGGGCACACCTGCTGTATCTTCAGGAAAAATATCAGTCGGCTCTTGAGGGTTTTTCCAGGTTGAATGGTGACCCGACCTATTCAAGGGTCATTCCTCTTTACGTTAGTCATATTTTTTATAAGCAGCAGAAATATACCGATGTTGTTAACTATACAACCGGTATAATTGATGATGTTGAGGAGGGCCACAAAAGCGAACTGTCCAAGATAATCGGTGATTCATATTTTCATCTCCGTGAATATGAAAAGGCTTTGCCATATCTTGAAACATATTATAATACACCCGGACTAAAAACACGTGAAGACAATTATATTCTGGGTTACTGTTATTATAACAACGGACAGTTTGATAAAGCCTTACCACTTCTTGAAAATGCCTCCAAAGGAAAAGACGAGATGGCTCAGAATGCTTATTATCATCTGGCTGATTCCTACATCAGGCTTGATGAAAAAGAGAAAGCCAGGGTAGCTTTTGAAGCTGCTTCAGAATTCGATTACAATGAAAAAATAAAGGAAGATGCTCTTTTCAGCTATGCCAAGCTCACTTATGAATTATCCTATTCCCCTTTCAATGAAACAATAAAAGCATTTGACCGGTATATTACCCTTTATCCCAATTCTCAGCGTAATACTGAAGCGTACAGGTATTTGACTGAAGTTTTTATGGTTACACGGAATTACAGGGATGCTGTCAGTTCCATAGAGAAGATTGAGGTGAAATCACCGGAAATATTGCGTGCATATCAGAGAGTTACCTTTTACCGGGGTTTAGAGCTCTTTAACAATCTTGCCTATAATCAGGCAATAGATTTTTTTGATATCTCCCTGGAACACGGCAGCCACAGCAGGGAACTGAATGCAAGAGCCCTTTACTGGAAAGCCGAGGCTCTTTACAGAGTGGGAGATTATAATAATGCAATATCAACATATTCAAAATTTTTAAATACGCCCGGTGCATTTTCACTGTCAGAGTTCAGGGATGCTGAGTATAACCTGGGATATGCCTATTTTAAGCTTCAACAATATGATGCGGCATCGAGGCATTTCAGGAATTATATAAATTCCATGAAGGGTCAGCGTTCTGAAAAAGTTGCAGACGCTCTTAACCGGACCGGGGATTACTATTTTTTGAATTCAGATTATTCAAGAGCAGGGCAACACTATCAGGAGGCATATGATATGAAGTTGTATGAGCCTGATTACTCTCTTTATCAAATTGCTTTTTGTCAGGGCCTCCGGCAGGACCAGCAGGGAAAGATTAATTCTCTCGAAAGACTGCAGGAGGGATTCCCCGATTCAGATTATGCCGATGATGCGCTTTTTGAACTGGGACGTGCCCGCGAACGTCTGGGCAGATACGCTGAGGCCACTGAAAGTTATAATGAGATAATCTCCAAATACAGCACCGGCATCTATTATCCGAAAGCTCTCCTTCAGCTCGGACTGATCAGTTATAATAACGGAAACTACGGTCAGGCGCTCGAATATTACAAAAAGGTAGCTGAAGATTTTAAGGGAACGGCAGAATCCCAGGCTGCACTGCCGGGGATAAGGAACTGTTATATTGAGATGAACAATGTAGAGGCGTATTTTGCATACGCACGTAATCTGTCAGGCGGAGCAAATGTCACGACATCTGAACAGGATTCATTGACTTTTATGGCAGCAGAGAGATTATATATGTCGGGCGATAATCAGGCGGCAGGCAGGCTTCAACAGTATCTTGAGCAGTTCCCGAACGGAAGCTCGGCTACTAATGCGCATTTTTATCTTGGAGAGATTTTATATAAAGAAGGAAGCTATTCAAAGGCTAATGAACATTATACATTCGTTGTGATGCAGCCAAATAACATATTTACCGAGCAGGCCCTGTCACGTTCTTCAGAACTTACTTTCAACGCGGGCAGATATGAACAGGCTCTTGAACATTTCAAAAGGCTCGAATCAGTAGCCAATGGTAAATGGAATATGCTGAAGGCACTTACAGGGCAGATGAGGTGCCATTTTGAACTGAAGAATTACAATGAAGCGGTTAAGTATGCAGAGCGGGTTGCTGCTTATGAATCTGTAAATGAAGCCTGGATCAGGGAGGCAAATTATGTTCAGGGTAAGTCATGGTATCTTCTCGGGAATCATAATGCTGCATTATCCCCCCTGAAAACTGTTGCAGGAGATACAAAGCTGGAACAGGGAGCTGAAGCTAAATTTTTGATTTCAGATATCTATTATAAGCAAAACCGGAAAGATGAGGCAGAGAAGGAAATCATGGATTTTATTTCCAAGGGTACACCTTTCCAGTTCTGGTTAGGTAAGGCTTTTCTTTTGCTCTCCGATATCTACAGTGACAAAAATGACTTTTTCCAGGCTAAGCATACCTTGCGAAGTGTCGTCGAAAACTACGGGAATGAAGATGATGGCATTAAAGCTGAAGCTGCGCAAAAGTTGAACTTAATAGAGAAGCAGGAGCAGGTTGAACAGCAAAATGCCAAAGACAGTTCATTTCAGTTGCGGATTAATTAATTAAGAAAACGATTAATTAAAGAATGATAATTCGGAAATTATAAAATATAAAACAGATGGACAATATGTTTGGAAAATCATTAAAATATATATTGACGATATCTCTTATTATATCACTTTTTAAGACTTATGCCCAGAGAGACACCTCCCTTACCAGAGAGGTTGAGGTGGTCAAATCATACAGTCCCACGATTACTGATGCCAACAAGATCAGCGGTATGCCAAATATTGAAGATGCAGAGCATGAAAAACCTGCCTTTAATTACAGTATTTTCAGTCAGCCGATATTCAGTACTTTCTCTGTTAATCCTTTAAAAGCTGCTTCATTCAGTTCTGCACCTCCTGAAGATACAGGATACGGGCTTATAAAGGCAGGTGTGGGTAACTATAACCGGCCCTATGGCGAACTCTTTTTTAACAGCCAGAATATCAGGAATACAATTTTCGGACTGCATGGCAGGCACCTCTCTTCCCACGGAAAGCTGAAGCTTGACGGAGGAGATAAAGTTAATGCCCCCTTTTCAGAAAATGAAGCAGACATGTTTGTAAAGCATTTTTTTAATAATTCATTGTTGTCGGTCAATCTGAATTTAAATCACGACGGGTTTAACTACTACGGATATCCGGTTGACACTGTTCCCGGAGTGCTAAAAGAGGAGGATCAGCAGATAAATTATTTTGATACCCGGCAGACTTTCACAAAGGGGAGCTTTAATATAAATCTTCAGAATATTGCTTCGGGAAGCCGTGACCTGGTCTTTGACTTCGACTTCCTTTATCACTATCTGGGAACTAAAACAGGTCAAAAGGAGCATTACGGAGAATTTATTGCGGATATAACAAAACCATACGACAGGGGAGTTGGTTATCTTAATGCCGGCGTTGCATTTATCAATGCCGATGAAATACTAAGCAGGTCGTCGCTCTCTGTCGGAAGAAGCCGGCAGATTTGGCTAAAGGCAAATCCATCCTATAAGCTGGGGGGTGAAATAGCCAGTATTCAGGCAGGACTTAAAGGATGGTTTGTTCTTGACGATAATACAGATGCAACTGCCAAAATCGCCCCTCAGATAATAGTCAGGTTTGCCCCTGTCAAAGAGATCATCAAAATTTTTGCCGGATTAGACGGACAGTTAATTTCAAATCACTACTCAAAGATCGCTTATGAGAATCCTTTTGTTGATCCTCTGCATGATGTGAAAATCACAAATGAAAAGTACCGTTTTTACGGAGGATTCGACGGAAAGTTTGCCCGAAGTACCAATTTTAGAATATCAGCCGACTATTCAGTTATAAAAAGTCAGCCGCTCTATTATCTTTTTAAGTACAGTTACACTGACCCGGAAACAATGAATTTATTCAAAATAACGGATAACGACTTTAAATTTTTCTATGATGATCTTGACCTGTTGAAATTTAATGTAGAGTTCTTTCATTATTCCATTAAGAGATTAAATCTTCTTTTGGGAGGTAACTATTATGTTTATAAAATGGAGAACCAGGAAGCGGCCTGGAATTTGCCTGACTGGGATGCAAAATTTTCACTCGAATATAAAATTTCCGAGCAGTTAAATGTATCCACAGATCTCTTTCTTACCGGTGCCCGGAAGGCACTTATTCTGGAAATTACCGGAGAAGATCCGGGACCTGTTACACATGAAGATTTAATGGCTGTCCCCGGATTACAGCAACTTTCCTATAATATGCCAACGGTTTTCGATCTGAATTTTCAGGCAAACTATAAGATTACAGGTCAGTTTGCACTTTTTGCCCGCTTAAATAATTTTGCTTTCCAGAAATACCAGAAATGGCTTGGATATCCTGTTCAGAGTTTTAACTTTTTAGGCGGATTAAGTTATGCTTTTTAAGAGTTGTAACACTCTTCTCCCCTGTTAATTTTATGTGATCTGTTAAAGGCAGGAAATATATCAAAAAAATAACTTGTATATGCTCATTATCAGGTTTATAACTTGTTGAAAAATAAGTAATGAAAACCCTTTTTTTACCGGGCTTTCACGGATATTTTTAGTATCTTTGTATGATAATTGTAAACATTGATATTTACTAATTTAACTAATTGTATATCAATAAGTTTTCTTGCAAAACCAATTCAGGTTTTATTTCAGGTTAACTTTATGTTATTTAATGTACTTTTAGTTAGTATAATTTAGGGAAGAAATGAGCGAGACAGAAAAGAAGGTTAGTGCGACAGGGGGAAACGGAAATTATTCTGCAGAGAGCATACAGGTACTTGAAGGACTGGAAGCTGTCAGGAAAAGGCCTGCCATGTATATTGGTGATGTAAATGAAAAAGGATTGCACCATTTAGTATATGAAGTAATTGACAACTCAATAGATGAAGCCCTTGCAGGGTATTGTAGTCTGATCGAGGTAATTATTCACCCGGATAATTCCGTGACGGTCAGTGACGATGGTCGCGGCATTCCCACGGAAATACATTCGCGGGAAAACAGGTCTGCCTTAGAGGTTGTGATGACTGTGCTCCATGCCGGCGGTAAGTTTGATAAGGACTCATATAAAGTTTCGGGAGGTTTGCACGGAGTGGGAGTTTCCTGTGTCAATGCACTCTCCTCAAATCTTAAGGTTCAGGTTCACAGGGATGGCAGGGTTTGGTTGCAGGAGTATGCATTTGGTCATCCGGTACATGATGTAAAAGTAATCGGAGACTCAGATTCCACAGGCACAATTGTGACATTTAAGCCGGATGAATCTATTTTTCTTACGACAAACTATAAATATGAGATTCTGGCAGCCAGGCTACGTGAACTTGCCTTTTTAAATGCAGGTATCCGGTTAACTCTTGTTGATGAGCGGGAGCAAAACGATAATGGTGAATATAAGTCTGAAGAGTTTTTTTCACTGGAGGGACTTAAAGAATTTGTTGATTATCTTGATGATACAAGGGTTAAGCTGATTCCCGACATCATTCATATCGTAACGGAGAAAAATGATATACCTGTCGAGATTGCAATGCAGTACAACACCACCTTCTCGGAAAATATCCATTCATATGTAAATAATATAAATACTATTGAGGGTGGTACCCATCTTACCGGATTCAGGCGGGGACTGACCAGAACTCTTAAAAGCTATGCAGAGCAGTCGGGTTTGCTTTCCAAGCTGAAGTTTGACATTAACGGAGATGATTTCAGGGAAGGTCTTACAGCAGTTATCTCGGTGAAGGTTGCAGAGCCGCAGTTTGAAGGGCAGACAAAAACAAAACTTGGCAACTCTGATGTAAGTCTTGCTGTTGATCAGGCTGTAAGTGAACTACTTACACATTATCTTGAAGAGAATCCGCGATCGGCAAAGTTAATTGTCAATAAGGTTATTATGGCTGCCCAGGCACGTCATGCAGCCAGGAAAGCCAGGGAGATGGTTCAACGGAAGAATGCACTTTCAGGGGGTGGATTGCCCGGTAAATTAAGTGACTGTTCAGAAAGGGATCCTTCATTGTGCGAAATATTTCTTGTTGAGGGGGATTCTGCCGGCGGAACTGCCAAACAGGGACGTGACAGAAAATTCCAGGCAATTCTTCCTCTCAGGGGTAAAATTCTCAATGTGGAAAAGGCAATGCAGCACAAGATTTTTGAGAATGATGAGATAAAAAATATATTTACAGCCCTTGGTGTTACCATCGGAACAGATGAAGATTCAAAAGCTTTGAACCTTGAAAAGCTGAGATATCATAAAATTATCATTATGACTGATGCGGATGTTGACGGAAGCCATATTGATACTTTAATTATGACATTCTTTTTCAGATACATGCAGGATTTGATACAAAAAGGGTATCTCTATATTGCAACTCCTCCCCTTTATCTTCTGAGAAAGGGTAAAAAGGAGGCCTATGCATGGACTGAGCAGAAGAGAAAGCAGTTGGTGATTGAATGGGCAGGCGGCAATGAAAGCAACATCCATATCCAGAGATATAAAGGTTTGGGGGAGATGAATGCTGAACAGTTATGGCATACAACAATGAATCCTGAAAACCGCACTCTGCAGCAGGTTACTATCGAAAATGCTGCTGAAGCAGATCATATCTTTTCAATGCTTATGGGCGATGATGTCCCGCCAAGGAGAAAGTTTATTGAGGATCATGCTACATATGCCAACATCGATGCCTGATGAATATCTGTGTGTTTTCATCATCGAGTAACGCTGTCGAATCTGTTTATTTTGATGAGGCGGAACGTTTAGGCCGGTTGCTGGGGGAGCGGAATCATAATTTAGTGAATGGTGGTGCTAATGTCGGTCTTATGGAAGCTGTTGCCAGGGCAGCTTACGGAGCAGGATCCGAAACTACAGGAATTATTCCTGAGCGTTTTATAAGAAGGTCACTTGCATCTGATTATATCACCAGGATAATTGTAACTGCCGACATGCAGGAACGAAAAGCTAAGATGCGTGAATTATCAGATGCTTTTATTGCGTTACCGGGTGGTTTCGGGACACTGGAAGAGATTATGGAAGTCATTACCCTTAAGCAATTGTCATACCACGCCAAACCTGTTGTTTTTATTAACAGCAACAATTTTTTCAGTTTTCTTTTCAGTCAGTTCGAACTATTTTTTAATGACAGGTTTACAAAGGAAATTTACCGAGATATCTATTTTGTGGCTTCAGATGCAGTTGAGGCCTTAGATTATATTGAGGCTTACAAAGTATCAGACAATGGAAGTAAATATTATAAAGTTCCTGTAAAGTAAATCTGTTATGCTTTGGCGACTGACAAAATTTCATTTTGCTTATTAAGAATTTTTCTTTTTTAACAAAATGCAGTTTAGTTTGTTAAAATATATAAAATAGAGGCTTCAACCGATGTTTTTTATACGACTGGCAATATATTTGTTTAAATATCGGGAAAATAATAAAAATAACAGAAAAATATTAGTGCTATGAAAAATTATAAAAGATATGCATTGACTTTCCTGCTGGTTGCAGCAGGAGCATTGCTGGCTGTTTTTGTGTACAGCTCTTTTTTTGATAAACCACAAGTTGTAACTATTACAGAAAAGCAACCAATTAAATATGCAAGTCTGGTCGAGGGAAGCCAGTCAAACCTGCCCGATCTTACTTATGCAGCAGAGAGATCAGTTCATTCTGTTGTACATATTGCTACTCAATCATACCGGGGAGGTGGCTGGTCGACCGGAAATCCTTTTTTTGATGAGTTTTTCGGATTGCCGGGCAGGCAGGAACCCCGGCTTGCCGAAGGTTTCGGCTCGGGTGTGATTATAACTGGTGACGGATATATTGTTACTAATAATCATGTTATTGAGAGAGCTGAAAAGATAAAGGTCATCCTGAATGACAAACGTGAGTTTGAGGCAAAACTAGTAGGTGCAGACCCGTCAACTGATATAGCCTTGTTGAAGATTGATGCCGGTGATCTGGCCTATTTAACATACGGAGACTCAGATGAACTGATGTTGGGGGAGTGGGTGCTTGCCGTAGGTAATCCGTTTAATCTTACCTCAACAGTTACTGCAGGTATTGTAAGTGCAAAAGCCCGGAATCTGAGAATTAACGAGGACCAGTACTCAATTGAGTCGTTTATCCAGACCGACGCAGCAGTAAATCCGGGTAACAGCGGTGGGGCACTGGTGAATCAAAAGGGATTGCTGGTTGGAATAAATACTGCCATTGCCTCGCGTACGGGGTCATATTCGGGATACTCTTTTGCAGTACCTGTCTCAATCGTTAAAAAAGTAGTTGAAGACCTGAAACAATTTGGCGAAGTTCAAAGGGCTCTGCTGGGTGTTAATATCGCCGATGTTGACGCACGTCTGGCCGAGGAGAGAGGTATAGATAAAGTTGAAGGCGTGTTTGTTGCCGGTGTTGTTGAAAATGGTGCAGCCAAAGAAGCAGGAATAAGGGAAGGAGATGTTATAATAAGCGTGGCGGGCGAACGTGTTAATTCATCTGCAGAACTGCAGGAGAAAATAAGCAGGTACAGACCCGGTGATGATGTTGAAATTGTAGTTAAAAGAGATGAAAACAGGAAACAATTTAAGGTAACATTACGTAATAAGCATGGTGACACACAAATAGTGCGTGATAATGTTACTGTATTGGGTGCCCGCTTCCAGAAAGTAAATGAACGGGAGAAGGGTGCTTTAAATATACCTTACGGGATAAAAATTGTTGAGTTGAGCAGTGGAAAACTAAAAGATGCCGGATTGAGTGAAGGATTTATTATTACTCATGTTAACAAAAAACCCATTTATGAGGTAAATGATTTTAAGAGGGAAATAGGTAATGCAAGTGGAGGAATTTTAGTTGAGGGCATTTACCCTGATGGTGAATTAGCCTATTTTGTTTTTGGTGTTGATAAATAGTGTTGAATACTTTTAACAAACCATTAATAAATAATTTATAAACGCCTTCTTCTTCACTGCAGGGGAATAAAGATATATATTTGCACATTTTTTTAAGGAGAGATTATGAGACAGCTAAAGATCACAAAGTCGATAACTAATCGTGAGAGTGCCTCTTTGGATAAATACTTACAGGAGATAGGGAAAGAGGAGCTTATCACTGTCGAAGAAGAAGTAGAATTAGCCCAGCGTATCAAGAAGGGTGATCAGGCTGCTTTGGAAAAATTGACCAGAGCCAACCTCAGGTTTGTAGTATCTGTTGCTAAACAGTATCAGAACCAGGGGCTGAGTTTGCCCGACTTAATTAATGAAGGCAATCTGGGACTGATCAAGGCAGCGGAGAAATTCGATGAGACGAGGGGTTTCAAATTTATCTCTTATGCAGTGTGGTGGATAAGACAGTCGATTCTGCAGGCACTGGCTGAGCAGTCTCGTATTGTAAGGCTTCCTTTGAACCAGGTGGGTTCATTGAATAAGATAAATAAAGCCTTTTCAAAGTTTGAACAGGAGCATGAACGTAAACCATCTCCGGAAGAGCTGGCCAAATCTCTCGAATTGTCGGCCGACAAGGTATCTGACACCTTAAGGGTATCCGGCCGTCATGTCTCTGTTGATGCACCGTTTGTTGACGGAGAAGACAACAGTCTTTTAGATGTTCTGATCAATAATGACTCTCCCAATGCCGACCGGACTCTGATTCAGGAGTCCCTCTCGAAGGAGATTCATCGTGCCCTGGCTACTCTGACAGAAAGAGAAGCTGATATTATCAGGCTCTTTTTTGGAATCGGCTGTCAGGAGATGACTCTCGAGGAGATAGGAGAGAGATTCGGACTGACAAGAGAGAGGGTGCGTCAGATCAAGGAGAAGGCCATTCGTCGCCTGAGACATACTTCACGGAGTAAATTACTCAAAACATATTTAGGATAATAAAACTATAATGAGCTTCATTTGAGACGGCACTTCAAACAGAGGTGCCGTTTTTTCATCCTCTTTTCTCAAGTAAAATCACATTCTCGAGATGATGAGTATGAGGAAACATATCTGCCGGCCGGATCCGTGTAGCCTGGTAGTCGCCCGAAAGCATCAGAATATCACGAGCCTGTGTGGCCGGATTACAGCTTACATAGACAATTTTTGAGGGTGAAATTTCCAGCAGGGCTTTTATCACATCAGTATGCATACCGGCTCTCGGAGGATCCGTGATCACAACGTCAGGCCTGCCCTCTTTATGTATCAGATCTGATGTAAGAATATCCTTGATATCGCCTGTAATAAAAGTGGTATTGCCGATATTGTTTATTGATGCATTAATATTGGCATCCTCTATTGCATCGGCAACATACTCAATTCCAATTACCTTTTTTGCACTGCGGGCTATAAAATGGGCTATTGTTCCGGTTCCCGTATATAAATCATATACTGTTTCACTACCTGTCAGTCCTGCAAACTCTCTTACTATCTTATATAAATTATATGCCTGGGCTGAGTTGGTCTGGTAAAAACTTTTTGGTCCTATTTTAAACCTCAGACCTTCCATCTTTTCGTAAATATGGTCTCTTCCGCTGAAAAGTTTAATATCCTGATCGGTTATGGTATCGTTTCCTTTGGAATTTATAACATACATGAGAGATGTTATTTCCGGAAATTCAGATATTAAATCATTCAGAAGTTTTTTACGAGTATCCTTATCTTCACGGTACAGGGATAGAATTACCATTGTCTCATTCAACGAACTTGTTCGTATTATTAAGGTACGCAAAAATCCTTTTTGTTCACGGATGTCAAAAAATTCCAGGTTATTATCTATTGCATATTTGTAAATGTAATTTCTTATCTGGTTGGACGGATCAGCCTGAAGCCAGCACTTTTCAATATTAATAACCTTATCGTACATGCCCGGAACATGAAAACCCAGTGAATTGGAATTTAACGATATGTCGCCTTCTTTCAGTTCCTCTTTAGTCAGCCATCTCTTGTTCGAAAAGGTGAATTCCAGTTTATTTCTATAAAAAGTGTTTTTTTCTGAACCCAAAATTGGCGAAATATTTAATGTATCAAGTCGGCCAATTCTTTTCAACTGGTCTTTAACCTGCTTTTCTTTATAATATAGCTGCCTGCTGTAAGGCAGAAATTGCCATTTGCAGCCTCCGCAGTGGCCAAAATGCTTACAAAAAGGCTCTGTCCTCTCTTTTGAGTATTCATGGATCCTCGTAATTATTGCTTCCTGATATCTTTTTCTTTTTTTAATTACCTGTAAATCGACTACATCTCCGGGTACTGCCATCTTTGTAAAGACAACAATATCATTTACCCTGGACAGAGAGTTACCTTCAGATCCAATATCTTCTATCCTGACTCTTTCGTATAGCGGATTTTTCCTTTTTCTTGTCATTTTTTTCTGCAAATATAGTGTTTATAACTAATTCAGCGATTTTTAAAGTGATAAGCGAATTCCCAATCTTAAACAGTTTGTCCCATTCTGGGAAAAGAGTGTGTATTATCTCTCTTTTTCATGAATTTAGTTAGCATTATTTATCATCAGATTAATATTTTAACTATATTTGAAATGATTTAATGGTTGGTTTTATTTTCTAAAATAAAATTAATTAGGGGAAAGCATCTTCTGTATTTATGATTGGTTTTGTGTTTAGGGGTTTGTAAATCATCAATCATCTTCAAAAGCGTCCATAGCTTTCCCCTTTCTTCTTTTAAGGACATCAACATCATTTTTGATTAAATATTCTTAATCATTATCTTTGGCGTCACTGAGTGAATGTATATGATTGCGTTAGATAGAGTCAGCGTTAGTTTTGGTGGATTTGACCTGTTAAAGGATATTAATTTTTTAATTAATCCGAACGACAGGATCGGACTTATTGGAAGGAATGGTGCCGGCAAGACTACTATATTAAAGTTAATAGCCGGAATTATGGAACCGACAGGTGGTAAGGTTACCCTTCCCAAAGAGACCACGATAGGTTATCTGCCCCAGCAGCTTAATTTAAGTGATACCAACACCCTTTTGAATGAAGCTGTAAAGGCATTTGAAGAGATTATTACCGTTGAAAAGGTAATTTCCGTATTATATCATGAGCTTACATTATATCATGACTATCATTCTCCGGCATATCTCCGGAAGCTGGATCGCCTGACCGAAATGAATGAGAGGTATTCAATTCTGGGTGGTGATACCTACATGGCAGAAACAGAGCAGACATTGACCGGTCTTGGTTTCGAAAGAAGTGATTTTGACCGGCCCACTTCCGAATTCAGCGGAGGCTGGAGGATGCGGGTTGAGCTGGCTAAACTACTGCTCCGTAAGCCGGGCATTATTCTGCTTGATGAGCCTACCAATCATCTTGATATTGAATCGATACAGTGGCTGGAAAACTATCTGAAAAGTTACAAGGGAGCGGTAGTCCTTGTTTCTCATGATAAGGCATTTTTGGATTCTGTGTGTAACCGGACCATTGAAATTTCTCTGGGCAGGATAAAAGATCAGAGGATGAATTATTCTGAATTTATGAAATGGAAAGTGGAACAGCTGGAGATACAGTCAGCAGCCTACCGTAATCAGCAGAAAATGATAGAGGATACCGAAAAGTTCATTGAAAGGTTCAGGTATAAGGCGACAAAGGCTATACAGGTTCAGTCGAGGATTAAACAGCTCGAAAAACTTGAAAGGATAGAGATTGAGGATTACGAGAAGTCTGATTTAAAGATTCATTTCCCTCCTGTTCCCCATTCAGGCAAAGTGGTTTTAGAAGCCAAAAATATTACTAAAAGGTATGGAGACCATTTAGTGCTGGACAATATAGACTTTTCGATTGAGAGGGGAGCAAGGGTTGCTTTTATAGGCAGGAACGGCGAAGGCAAGACAACCCTTGTAAAAGTAATACTTCAGCAATTGGAATATGAAGGGCATGTAAAAACGGGTCACAATGTAATGATCGGGTATTTTGCCCAAAATCAGGCTGAATTTTTAAACGAAGAACTGACTGTTCTTGAAACAATTGACGAAATAGCTGTTGGTGAAGTGCGCACAAAAATAAGGGATATACTTGGAGCATTTCTCTTCTCCGGTGAAGATGCAGACAAAAAAGTCAGGGTACTCAGCGGAGGGGAGAGGTCAAGGCTGGCAATGATACGTTTAATGCTTACACCTGTGAATCTGCTTGTTCTTGACGAACCGACCAATCATTTTGACATTAGGACAAAGGAGATCTTAAAAGAGGCACTTATTCATTTTAGCGGTACTGTTATTGTTGTATCACACGATCGTGAATTTCTTGACGGAATGGTAGAGTGTGTCTTTGAATTCAGAAATAAAAAGATAAAACAGCACCTTGGCGGAATTTATGAATTTCTGAGAAGGAAAAAGCTTGAATCTATGAGAGAGTATGAATTTTCCGGTGTTGATAATATGCGAAAAGATCCTGTATCAGGAGATAACACGGGCCCGGTAAACGGATTTGATTTTGAAGAGAGGAAAGAGATAAACAGAAATATTTCAAGGCTGGAAAAAAGAATTGCCTCGGTTGAGGAGAGCATAGAGAAACTTGAAAGTAAAATTGAGGAGATGGACAGCCTCATGTCTTTACCCGGAGTTATCAATGATCCCGCGGTTTTTGAAGATTATGACAATCTTAAAAAAGAATTGAAAGATACTATTGATATCTGGGAGAGCGAGCATAATGCTTTGGAATACTGGAAATCAAAAAAAGCCGGTAATGGACAAAAGTGATTATATATTTGGAACGCGTGCTGTTATTGAAGCAGTCAGGGACGGACGGTCAATCGAAAAGGTGTTGATACGTCAGGGACTAAATAATGAATTGTTCACAATGCTTTATCAGTTGATAAAGGATAATAATATACTATTCCAGTTTGTTCCTGTTGAAAAGCTGAACAGGATAACCAGTAAGAATCATCAGGGTGTGATAGCCCTTATTTCAGCTGTGGAATTTGAAAATATTGAACTTCTGTTACCGGCACTTTATGAAAAGGGAGCTGATCCTTTTATTCTTGTGCTTGACAGCATTACCGATGTCCGGAATTTCGGGGCTATAGTGCGAACAGCAGAGTGCGGAGGTGTAGATGCAGTGATTGTGCCGGCCAGGGGCATGGCGCGCATTGGAGCCGATGCGGTTAAAACCTCTGCCGGCGCGCTTCACCATATTCCCTTGTGCAAGTCGGCAAATCTTCCTGCCACACTGACATATTTAAAAGAGTCAGGTATTAAGATTGTAGCAGCAAGCGAAAAGGCCAATTCAGACTACACTGCCTCAAGGATGGATGTTCCCCTGTGTTTAGTAATGGGAGCAGAGGACAAGGGAATATCAAAATCTGTTTTGGACCTTGCTGATGAACAGGTAAAAATACCACTGAAGGGAATGATTGAATCACTCAATGTTTCCGTGGCGGCCGGAGTTATTATCTTTGAGGCTGTAAGGCAAAGAGATCAGTTGTGAACCGGAATGGTACGTTTGAATGATTCCTCAAGGGAAATAAATGTTTCAGTGCTGGCTACACCGTTTATTTTTTGAATCTGACTGCTGAGAATATCTTTCAGGTGTTCATTATCTTTTGCATAGACCTTTATAAATATGGCATATTGTCCGGTTGTATAATGACACTCCACAATTTCAGGAATAAGTTTAAGTTTCTTTACCACTTCTGAAAAGAGTCCCCCTTTTTCGAGGTATATTCCCACATAACTGCATGTCATGTAGTCTACCTTTCTCGGATTTATATAATATCCTGATCCTATGATAACACCCCATTCAATCATTCTATTTACCCTTTGATGCACAGCAGCTCTTGATACACCTACCTTCTGAGCAACATCTTTAAAAGGGATCCGGGCATTTTGTGTTATTATATCCAGTATTTTTATATCAATATCATCTAAATTGTTCCTTGCACTCATTTCCACCCGTTTAATGTGAATTAAATAAGTTTTTTATTATGAATATGGTTTGTAATTTTCAAACTGCCGGCACGGAATAATCAGGCCATCTCTTTTATTTTATGGGAACCTGACGTTTGAAGTCCATTTCAAGAGACATAAACGTTTCGGTTCTGGATATACCTTCAATATCCTGCAGGTAGGTATCGATGATATATTTCAGGTGCTTATTTGTTTTTGTCTGTATCTTGATAAAAATTGCATACTGTCCGGTAGTGAAATGACACTCTACAATCTCGGGAATTTTTTTGAGAGCCTCAACAACCTGCTTGTGAAATTTAGCTTTTTCAAGATAGATTCCCATATATGCACATGTATTATATCCCAGTTTCCGGGGATTTACAATAAACTCACTTCCGGAAACCACCCCCATGTTAAGTAACCTTTGTACTCTCTGATGTATTGCCGCACCGGATACTCCGCACTCCCTGGCAACCTCCAGGAAAGGGATTCTGGCATTCCTTGTAATCAGCTTAAGTATTTTTTCATCAAGTTGATCGATCTCCGCTGCCTCATCAAGGTAGTCTGTATTATTCATGTGTAAAAAATTTCAAATTGTAAAACAAAGGTATGGAAAATTTAATATTTTAAACCAGCAATATCTGAAATATCTCTTTTTCTTTCAATATGAAAGTTTATTGTCTGTCAGGTATGTTCGGAAAAGTATTGAATTTTAATTTTTTGAACATGCACGTATAAGATCGGAGCCTGTTGGTTCCTGAAAAACGCGAAGGTCAAACTCGGGTATGACTGCAAGTATGTGGTCAAATATATCGGCCTGTACGGACTCATAACGAGCCCAGGCTTTCTCTTTGCAGAAAACATAAATTTCTACCGGCAGTCCCTTTTCTGAGGGATTAAGATGGCGAATCAGAAAGGTCATTTCATCGTTGACCATAGGATGCTGATGAAGATATAATTCAAGATATTTCCTGAAAACTCCGATATTTGTTTGCCTGCGTCCGCTTATAACATCATCGTCAGAAATATTTTTCTTTTTATTGTACTCTCTTATCTCTTTCTCTTTTTCCATGACATAATCACGGATTAAAATGAATTTTTGCAACCTGTTCAGCAAATCGGTATCACAAAGTTTAATGCTGTTCATATCAATATTTATCGCCCTCTTAATTCTTCTTCCACCCGACTCTTCCATCCCTTTCCAGTTGATAAATGATTCGCTTACCATGGAGTAGGTGGGAATTGTCGAAATCGTATTATCCCAATTACGGACTTTAACAGTGTTAAGGGTTATATCGATTACAGTTCCGTCGGCACCTCTGCTTCGCATTTCAATCCAGTCGCCTATTTTCACCATGTTATTGCCTGAAAGCTGAATTGAAGAGACGAAACCAAGTATGGTATCTTTGAAAATCAGCATAAGCACAGCTCCCATTGCTCCGAGACCGGCCAGCAGAACAGTCGGATCGCGCTCAAGCAGGATTGAGATTATAAGAATGGCCGATAATGAAAATATGAGGATCTTGAAAAGCTGGATGTATCCCTTTATAGGCCGGTGTCTGGCATAAGCTGTTGTATTGTATATATCCAGACCTGCATTCAACAGTGAATTTAAAACAATGATAAATATAAAGACAAAGTAGATTTGTGCTGTCTTATTAAGGAATTCTGCCAGCGACAGGTTATAGTCGCGTGACAGAACACTTAAGGCTGATTTACTTAACTGGCTCAACTCATTATGTATTTCAGGGGATGAGAAATCTGCAGCATAATAGAGAATAATAGCCGGAATTATATGGGCAATATTTCTGAATACTTTTCTCTTTACCAGTATATCATCCCATGACGTTTTGGTACGTCGGGCCAGTCGTGTCACTATCCTGACAAAAATTTTTTTTGTCATAAAGTGACTGAGCCATGTCAGAAGGAACAGCAGTATCAATGTTATTATCGTTGCTGAAGGTTTTGCAAAAACCTGAAGACTTTCAAATTCCCTTATATTGTCCAGTAAAAATTTATAAATAAATTTCATGGTTTCTTTGTTGAGCGTTAAGCCGATATTTTTATTTTTAGCCAAAATTAATAAATGCATATAACATGACACGGAAGTTGATTCTGTTTCTTATTATTCTGCCGCTTTTTTCGTCGGGCCAGTCAGCTTTTTTAAAATATTTCACAAACAGATCCCTGAGATTTGATTTCTTACTTGGAGGTAATGCAGGGGAAGTAAGACTTTATCCTCAACAACTTAAAGAGGAACCATACTGGGCAGGTTCTATGGTTAATCTGAAAGATACATTTAATTACGGGACTTACAGATTTTGTGTTTTTGACCTGGCAAGTGATTCCCTCATTTTTTCAAAGGGTTTCTGTACCCTTTTTCAGGAGTGGCAGACCACCGCTGAAGCAAGAAAGAGTTATAAAACATTTTACCAGGCAGTTATTTTTCCCTTTCCCAAAAATGTTGTCAGACTCGAAATAGATGCCAGAGAGTGGGATGGAGAGTTCAGGACAATTTATGAAACTGAAATAGATCCTGTTGACTTCCATATTTTAAAAGAGCAGGTAAATGAATACCGGTTTAATATTATATTGGAAAACGGGAAGCCGGAAGAGAAAGTTGATATTGTAATTCTTGCTGAAGGATATACCGCAGATGAGATGGAAAAGTTTCTGGAAGATGCCCGGCGTGTTACCGGTTACCTGTTTGAAGAAGAACCTTTTAAGTCAGAGAAGTCGAAATTTAATGTACGGGCAGTCATGACGCCCTCACAAGATTCAGGTACCGACATTCCCGGAGAGGGGATTTATAAAAATACTTTGTTCAACTCTACATTTTATACATTTGATGTTCCGCGCTATCTTACCTCGTCGGACATGATAACTATTTATGACGCCGCCGCAGTTGTTCCTTATGATCAAATATATCTCCTGGTAAATACCGGCAGATACGGAGGAGGAGGATTTTACAATTTTCTGAATGTTTGTTCAGCAGACAACTATCTTACTGCTGAGGTATTTGTCCATGAGTTTGGGCATGGTTTTGCAGGACTGGGCGATGAATATTATGATTCAGAGGTTGCTTATGAAAATTATTATAACCTGGAGATTGAGCCCTGGGAAGCAAACCTGACTACTCTTGTTGATTTCTCAAAAAAGTGGGATGATATGATAGGAGATTCAGTTCCTGTTCCGACTCCAAGAGAGACTAAGTACAGCGATGTTACCGGTGTTTATGAAGGCGGAGGTTACATGTCGGAAGGGATTTACAGTCCGGCAATGGAATGCCGGATGAAAAGCAACAGTGCAGGAAAATTCTGTCCGGTTTGTATACGTGCAATTCGCAATATGATCGATTTTCACTGCAAATAATAAACGGACCCGGAATTACGGATCCGTTTATTAAAAAACTTTTCTATTTATCCCGTGATAACTTATTGGTTATTAAATGGGCAGCGATAAGTCCGAGCCCCCCGAATAAGAAGATCATGGAAAAGTGTGCCACGATTTCATTGATAACCTGCGAGAGGGCATAACCTGAAATAACACCAATTGCTGCTCCGATCAGAAAGATACCCCATTTTATCAGGGAATATCTGGATGCACGGGATTTGAAAAGAGTTGCGTCTGCTCCTTTTTCTATTAATGCAAGTCGTTCTTTGGTGCGGGTAGTCCAATAGACATACAACACTGCAAATATTGTCAGGAATAATCCGATTGGTACAAAAACTTCTTCCATGGTAAATAATTTAAATTGTTTTTATTTTCCCTTTTGACGCCCGTCTTTTGGTTTGGTTACAAATTTTTTTACAAAACCGGATAGCAGGAGTTACTTTTTTATCTGTTTAACAGCTGTTAAAAGAAATAATTGAAATCGACCTGTTTAAGTCGAAATATCGACTCTCATTATTATTATTATTTATAAAATCTTCCATAAATTTGTAACCGGGAAATAATTATTTCGTCAAAAGGACAAATGGAAAATAAAGACGATAATTATTATATTGAAAAAGTTATACAGGGAGAGATAAACTGTTTTTCATATATTGTTGAGCGATATAAAGATATTGTATTTTCCATTGCATATAAAGTTCTTAAAAATCGTGAAGATGCCGAGGAGCTGGCACAGGAAAGTTTTGTTAAAGCATACAGGTCTTTGAATACTTTTAAGGGTAAAGCCAAATTTTCTACCTGGTTGTACAGAATTACATATAATACCTGTATTTCTGAAACCAGGAAAAAGAGATTAAGTTTTACCATGGCAGACGCCGCAGATATAAGGGATGAGGCAGAGGAGATGAATCTCGACGGAATACCTGAAGAAAACAGGGAGAAGTATGTGAAGTGTGCCCTGGAAAAACTTCCTGAAGATGAATATACCCTGGTTTTACTGTATTATTATGAAGACCAGTCGATAGATGAGATTTCAGGAATCACAGGATTAACTGTTTCAAATACAAAGATTAAACTTCACAGGGCACGTAAAAAACTGTATGCAATATTAAATGATATGTTGAAAGATGAATTATATACTATATTATGAAAACATTTGAGGACGATATGGAGTTGAAGCAGTTACTCAGAAGTGTTAAACCTGAATCACCCGGTTCCGGTTTTTCGGCTGATGTAATGAACCGCATCTTCAGTGAGCAATCTGCTTTTGAGCAGATTAAGAATGCGCCGTTATTTGGCAAAGGATTCTGGTTTATCATTGCTCTTTTTGTCCTGTTGGTTGCAGCAATGATGATGTTTTCCGCATATTCGCCTGTTACTGATTCGGGAAATTCATTAATTCCTGCTCTTAATTTTGATATAGCACTCCCCGGATTACAGAAGATATTATCACGATTTGGTGTTTTGCCGGCAGGTATTGCAGCAATATTATTTTCTACCTCGTTATTGATTTTTCTTGAAAAGCTTTTTGATTCAAGAGTAAAAATGACCTGACCAGGGAAGAAGGCATCAGAGTCTGATCTTTCAGACAAGGTAAAGATTAATATTTCAGATCCGGGATAAGATACTCATTAACATACCTGTCAACGCCCTCTTCAAGAGAGGTAAATGGTTTATTGTATCCAATACTTAGCAATTTGTTTATTTCAGCTTCAGTAAAATACTGATATTGTCCCCGCAGATCAACCGGAGTATCAATAAATGAGATTTCCGGATTTATTTTTAAACTGTCAAATACTGCATCTGTCAACTCGAGAAATGAACGTGCTTTCCCGGTACCAACATTATAGATGCCCGGATTACTCTGCTCATTCATAAAAAACAACATAACATCAGCAATGTCATCAACATAAACAAAATCGCGCGACTGCTCTCCGTCGTTATAGTTTTTATGATGCGACCTGAACAGCTTCATGTTGCCATTTCGGTTGATCTTGTTATATGCATGGAACACCACTGAAGCCATCCTCCCTTTATGATATTCATTGGGGCCGTATACATTAAAAAATTTTAATCCTGCCCAGAACGGCGGAGTATGTATCTGCTTCAATATCCACATGTCAAAATTTTGTTTTGACCAGCCATAAAGATTTAAAGGTCTGAGCTCGGCTATTTTATCATGAGAGTCGGAGAAACCTGACTCTCCGTTTCCGTAAGTCGCTGCTGAAGAGGCATATACCATAGGTACCTGAATTTCTGAGCAGATATTCCATAACCTTTGCGAATAGATAAAATTAAGTTGCTGGTAATATTCTGGTTTTTGCCCTGTGGTATCTGTCAGTGCGCCCATATGGAAGATAAAGCTTACTTCCTGGGCATGCTTTATAAGCCACTTGAAAAAATCATCCCTGTCGATGAGCTTTCTGTATTTTTTGCCAATAAGATTTATGTTTTTTAAATCATCATCAAAACGGTCAACCATGATAATATCCCGGTATCCCTCACGGTTGAGTCTGCCGGTTAAATAACTGCCTATAAATCCTGCGGCTCCCGTAACAACTATCATTCCAGTAAAGTGGTTAATTTGGCTACATTCCCGGTTTAAGCCGGGTGTGGTTTTACATTAATAACTGTCAGCGATCATAATTATTGTATGAATAAATGAAATTTAATTCAGTCAGAACGCCGGCATGATTTTTTTAAGATAAGTTATTCAGCCGCTTTTTAAATTACGAAAATATCTTCCGGAATATTTTTTACAATACCTTTTTCGACAGCTATATTGTACAGGTTTCTGATTGCCTCTTTGCCTTCAGTTCCTAAATTAACTGTAAAGTCGTTGACATATAGGGCAATGTGTTTTTCAAGCACCTCATCATCCGTTGCCTGTGCATTTTTCTTTATGAAATCATAAGCTGAGGATGGATTTTCCATGGCAAATTCAATACTGCTTTTTAAAATGGAATTCACCTTTTGCTGAATACTTTTTTCAATACTGCGATGAACAGCTATCCCGCCAAGTGGAATAGGGAGGCCTGTTTTTTCTTCCCAGTTCTCTCCAAGGTCAGTGATTTTTTTTAATCCTCTCTTCTGATAGGTAAACCGGTTTTCATGGATTATGACACCGGCATCAACCTCTTCATCAAGAATAGCCTCTTCGATATCTGAAAACAGATACTCCCTTTTCTGCTTTACATCCGGGTACTCTATACTGAATAACAGATTGGCAGTGGTATATTTGCCCGGGATGGCTATATCCAGGTATCCTATTTCATCAGGATAAATTTTTCTTTTTGAAATCAACAGAGGTCCGTTTTTTCGGCCCAGAGCACTGCCTGAATTAAGTATCCGGTATCTGTCCGCTACATAAGCGTATGCATGAAAACTCAGTTTCAGTATATCTGTTTCTCCTCTCATTGCCCTCTTGTTCAACTCCTCCACATCGGCCATTACTACTTCAAACTCCAGATTTCCGGTATCCACTTTATTATGAATCATTGCATCAAAAATGAACGTATCGTTCGGGCATGGAGAAAATCCAAGTGTCAGCTTCATATGAAAATAAATTTGTTTAATATTCAATATTTTAAATACTTTTTTTTCAGGGATTTACATCTGAAAATTTTATAATTTTTTTTTCAGGGTATTATTGTCAAGGAACTGCAATAATTTGATTTTCAGGTTTTCGAGCGCCAGCGGGATATTCCAGTTGTCAGAATCACGGGGTTCCACGTAATTGGAAACAGCCCTGATCTGGCAACATGGTATACCTGAAATATTACATACATAAAAAATGGCAGCTCCCTCCATGGTTTCAATGTCGGCACTATACTTTTGTCTGATCTCTGATATGCTTCTTACAGAACCGTGACTTCTGTTTGATGTTATGCCGTGAACTTTTCTGATATCTTCAGGTTCTTTCATCCCGTTAGCCCTGAGAATACCATTTTCGAAAGGAAATTCATCTTTATCTATAAATCCTGATTCAAACAGTGTTAAAAACTGTTCCCTGTTTTCTATACCCAGATCAGCAAACTCCTCTGTCACTACATTTACGATTTCTCCAATCTTCAATTCAGGATTTATACTGCCCGCAATGCCAATATTAATGATCCTGGAGTAACTATTCCTGTTAATGGTGTTTGTCAGGCTGAAAGTTGTGAAGACTGTTCCGATGCCTGTTATAAGAATGTCAATTTCATTTCCAAAGAGCTCATATGATGTTAAATGTTGCTCTCTGTTTCTCAAAAAACGCATCTCATCTGCGATCATTTTTACTTCCAGCGGGGTTGCTGCTGTAATTAACGTCTTCATTTTTCAAATTTCCATTAAATTTTTAATTTTTAAAAACTATATATAGTTAATACTCATTTTCTAAAAAAAAGTTAATCTTTGCATCAATTTTAATTACAATAAAAATGTCCTTATCAGAATTAAGCAGTTCAAACGGTTACGAGAAAGTTGAATTATACGATGATATTGCTACGGAAAAACTCGCCCGTAACTACAGGGAAATTCTTCAGACAATAGGTGAAAATATTTCCAGGGAAGGTCTTGATAAAACTCCGGAGCGTGTAGCCAAAGCAATGCAGTTTCTTTTGCAGGGATATAAAACCGATCCTGTTCAAATTCTTGAGTCGGCCATGTTCAAAGAAGATTACAGGCAGATGGTAATAGTGAAAGATATAGAGATATATTCGCTCTGCGAACATCATCTGTTGCCTTTTTTCGGGAAGGCTCATGTAGCATATATTCCCAACGGGACAATCACCGGACTGAGTAAAATAGCCAGGGTTGTTGATGTCTTTGCCCGCCGGTTACAGGTGCAGGAGAGACTGACGTCACAGATTAAGAATTGTATTCAGGATACTTTAAAGCCGCTTGGTGTGGCTGTAGTCATTGAAGCCCAGCATTTATGCATGCAAATGAGAGGTATTCAAAAACAGCACTCCATAACCACTACATCCGATTTTACCGGTGCTTTTCAAAAAACTGCCACCAGGGAGGAGTTTATAAAATTAATAAGTTCCAGACTGAGCTGATCTGAGTAGTTATTTAAACTCAAGACAAACCGGAGCAGGAATCTTTATCTCTTTTCCGGTATATTGTGGCATTCCTGTTTTATTGTCTATTTTGAAAATCGCAATGTTCCCGCTGCGCTGGTTTGCTGCAAGCAGATATTTACCGTCGGGACTCAATGTGAAATTTCTCGGCCATTCACCCTGACTGGGTACATAGCCCTTCCATTCCAGCATCCGGGTTTTGGGGTGGATGTCATAAACAGCAATAGAGTTATGGCCCCTGTTTGAACCGTACAGATATCTTCCGTCTGCCGAAACATGAATGTCAGCGCAATAATTTGATTCGTTAAATCCCGGAGGAAGTGTTGTTATGGTCTGTATCTCTTCCCATGTCTGGTTGCTCTTTTTAATAACTGTAATTGTGGAGTTCAGTTCATTAATAATGTAAATTACATCTTTCGAAGGGTGAAAGTCAAAATGACGCGGTCCTGATCCGGGCGGCACTTTAAAATATTCCTGTGAAGCAGGCACCATTTTTTGGTTTTCAAGTTTAAAGATATTCAGCCTGTCTGTTCCCAGATCAGCACTGAATATGTAATCACCCTGTTCCGAAAATTTTATTGAATGAGCATGGGGTGCCGACTGCCGGGACTGGACAGGACCTGAACCCTCATTAATTATCGTGGAGGTCGCCTTTCCAAGACTTCCGTCTTTATTAACCGGGAAGAGGGAGGTGGTTCCGCTTCCGTAATTTGCCACGGCTACCATACTTCCGTCAGGCGATACATCAACATGACACGGACCTGAGCCATTGGTGCCCTGTTTATTCAGAAGGGTAATTTTACCTTCTTCAGAGATACTGTATGCTTCAACGGCACCGTCATTATTATCACCCGGATTAAGTGTACGTGTCACTACATATAAATATTTTTTATCAGGTGAGATTTTCAAAAAAGTAGGGTTGTCAAAGCCTTTGAACGTTTCAGTTAAGGATATATCACCGGTTATAGTATTGAAACTGCAAAGGTAAATGCCCTCCGCTCCCTCAGAGGTATAAGTACCCACATAGAATTCTTTAATATTCCTGTTTCCTGAACAGCCTGTTATGAAAAGAAAGAAAATCAGAGATCTGGTGAACAGAGTTTTCATGACTGTTGATTTTAGTTGATTAATTTGTATACCAAAATAAGATAATTTTGTGCAATTTTTTGCATAAAATGCTTTTTTATGGTAATTTTTGAACTTTTAAAAATGAACAGAATTATAAATTATTAAATATGGAAGGTCCTAAAATTGCAGCAAAATTTCCCAAATTGGTAAATCTTGAACCGGGCACCTATTATTGGTGTGCCTGCGGCAGAAGTAATAACCAGCCTTTTTGTGATGGTTCTCACAAAGGCTCAGAATATACACCTTTGGCTTTTACAATAGAAGAGAAGAAAGAGGTATGGTTATGCCAGTGCAAACGATCCAAAAACAAGCCATATTGCGATGGTACACATAAGACTCTTTAACAATTAGAACCGGAATAAGGCGTCTTTTCCGGAAATTGTATATTCTTAAGTTTTCCTGAAATACTCCTTATCTGCATTACAGACAGGGCATTTATAGTCTTCCGGAAGATCTTCAAAGGATGTTCCGGGAGGTATTCCTGCAGTCGGGTCATCCTCTTCCGGATTGTATTGGTACCCGCAGATGGAACATGTGTATATTGCTGCTGAGTCAGACTCCTCCTGCTCCTTTGCGCCTGGTCGGTTTTTGACTTCATGATCAGTTGTGTTCTCCTCTTCCTTCAGCTTATCCCTGTCTATGTATGTCGGAGCATTGACAGGTGCAGACATTTTGTATTTTTCCCTGTAATAATCGTAGGTCAGAGGAGCCTCATCCGAAAGAATATCACTATCCTCTACTAATCCTGTAATCAGCATATGCGTTCCCACATCAGCAGTGAATGTCACTTTACAATCAAACCAGGCCACTGCTGAATCAAGCACTATAGGAGCTCCGGTTACGGATGTTTTGGTTTGCACATTTTGAAATTTGTCTGTCTCTGTGCCGGACATAAATCCGAATTGCCCTATCAGTCCGGTATTGCAATTTTCTGCCAAAACGGTAACAGAGAATATCCTGCTTTGCAATATCTTTTCTGTTGTGGCATTGTTTTTTGAACAGCTTATCGTAATCTGGGGAGGTGATGAGGTTACCTGAAATACAGTATTACCTATATATCCGGCTTTAATATTGTCATAAACCGTGGAGATGATATACAACCCGTAAGACAATTTGTGAAATGCCTTGTGCTTCATGTTAAATTTTTTTGTAAATGGATATAAAAATATAATTTTGTTTCAAAAAGAGAATAATTTGTAAAAAAAATCCTATTTTGGTACAAAAATACAAACACAGGACGAAAAATTATTTTGAAGATGGCCAGCCCGAAAGGTAATAAAAAATATAATATTTTTATTATAGAGGATAATAAGCTCTATGCACAGGTCCTGAAGAAGCAGTTGACAGACAATAACTACAATGTCAGGGTTTTTTACAGGGGAAGAGATTGTATAGAGCAACTTGATGAATTTCAGCCTGACGTACTGACACTTGATTACACTCTTCCCGATATATCAGGGCATGAAGCCTTAAAAGAGATTCAGAGAAAATCTCCTGAAACACAGGTTATAATTATATCGGCACAGGAGAGTATTGACACAGCAATAGAGCTGATGAAGAACGGTGCCTATGATTACATCATGAAAGCACCCGATACAAGGGAAAAGCTCACAAATATCATCAATAACATTTACAAATCAGACCAGCTCAAAAAAGAGAATATAAGGTTAAAAGATGCTTTAAAGGATCGCTACAATCTGAAAAAACTCATCAAGGGTAACAGTCGTGAAATTGATCATGTGTTCAGTCTGATGGAGAAGGCATCGCAAACCAATATATCAGTTTCAATCAGTGGAGAGACAGGCACCGGCAAGGAATTGGTAGCCAAGGGGATCCATTACAATTCTCCCAGGAGTCATAATCCTTTTGTTGCAGTAAATTTATCCGCAATTCCCGAAGGGCTTGTTGAGAGTGAGCTTTTCGGGCATGAAAAGGGTGCTTTTACCGGGGCTGAGTCGCAGAAGACAGGTAAATTTGAACTGGCCAATTCAGGAACGCTTTTTCTCGATGAGATTGCTGACCTTAATATGAATATACAGGCTAAACTATTAAGGGTGATACAGGAACGGGAACTGACGCGAGTGGGAGGTAATGAGGTTATTCCTTTCGATGTAAGGATCATTACAGCAACCCATAAAAACCTGGCAACTGTAGTTTCAGAAGGAAAATTCCGCCAGGACCTCTACTTCAGGTTACTGGGATTGCCGATTGAAGTGCCTCCTTTAAGGCAGCGGGGCAATGATGTTATTTTACTGGCAAAACATTTCGTTAATGAATTTTGCAGGGAGAATGGCCTGGAGCCAAAAAATATCTCTGAAGAGGCAAAGCAGTTGCTGTTTTCTTATCATTTTCCAGGGAATATAAGGGAATTAAAAGCTGTTATGGAACTGGCCTGTGTCATGACAAACACCGATACTATAAAACCGGCACATCTTAATTTGAGGGTGGAGGAGAATTTGCACCAGCTTCTCTCCAGTGAAAAAACGTTGCAGGAGTATGATTATGAAATTATAAGGTACTACCTTAATAAATATAACCAGAATGTGAGACTTGTTGCTTCAAAACTTGATATTGGCAAATCGACTATTTACCGGCTATTGCAGAAAAAGGATCTGGCATTCAGTTAAAGACTAAGTATCTCATTTCTTATCAGGAATTTATACGGAACAGAAAATAAAAAAACCCTAAGGGAACAGGCCCTTAGGGTTGATTTTATTTTTAAATATTTGCCTGAGCTGCAGCAACACGCGCAATTGGTACGCGGTAGGGTGAACAGCTTACATAATCCATTTTAACACTGTCGCAGAACATCACTGATGATGGCTCGCCTCCGTGCTCTCCGCAGATGCCTACCTTCAGTCCGGGTTTAACACTGCGTCCTTTTTCAACACCTGTTCTGACCAGTTGTCCTACACCTTCCTGATCAAGGATCTGGAACGGATCGTTTTTGAGGATTCCCTTCTCGATATATACCGGCAGGAATTTACCGGCATCGTCGCGTGAGTATCCGAAAGTCATTTGGGTAAGGTCGTTTGTACCGAATGAGAAGAACTCTGCCTCTTTGGCAACCAGGTCGGCAACAAGAGTTGCTCTTGGCACTTCAATCATTGTACCTACAAGATAATCTACCTTGGTACCTTTTTCTTCAAATACTTTTTGAGCAGTCTGATGTATTATATCAGCCTGTAATTTGTACTCTTTAACTGTACCAATGAGGGGAACCATAATCTCCGGTTTTGCATCAACACCTTTATGTTTGAGCTCTATAGCAGCTTCAATAATAGCTCTGGCCTGCATTTCAGTAATTTCAGGATAGGTATTTCCCAAACGGCAACCACGATGGCCAAGCATTGGATTAAATTCGTGCAGATCATCAACCAGTGCTTTTACCTCTTCGGGTGTAATTCCCATCTCATCTGCCATCTCTTTTTGATTCTCCGGCTCATGCGGAACAAATTCATGTAATGGCGGATCAAGAAGACGGATAGTTACACCATAACCTTCCATAGCTTCCAGAATGCCTTTGAAGTCGTCGCGCTGGAAAGGTAATAATTTATCCAGGGCTTTTCTTCTGTCCGCTTCAGTTTTTGCCAGGATCATTTCGCGCATTGCCTTGATCCTGCTGCCTTCGAAGAACATATGTTCTGTCCGGCAAAGACCGATACCTTTGGCTCCGAATTTCCTTGCAATAACTGCATCTTTGGGAGTATCTGCGTTTGTCCTTACACTCATCCTGGTGAATTTCTCAGCGAGATCCATAACTTTGGCAAAGTCACCGCTCATATCAGGATCCTTAGTGGTAATTTTTCCTTCATATACCTTACCGGTTGATCCGTCCAGAGAAATCCAGTCGCCCTCGTTAAACTCTCTGCCGTCAATTGTCATTACACGGGTCTTATAGTTGATTTTTACTGCCCCGGCACCTGATACACAACATTTACCCATACCGCGTGCAACAACTGCAGCATGCGATGTCATACCTCCGCGTGCAGTAAGAATACCTCTTGCAATGTGCATTCCTTCGAGATCTTCAGGAGATGTCTCGACCCGTATGAGTATTGAAGCATCGTATTTGCCTGCTTCATCAGCAAAAAACACAACCTGTCCGGTAGCTGCTCCCGGTGAAGCCGGTAATCCTTTTGCCAAAACTGTGGCGGATTTTAAGGCTGCTGATTCGAATACCGGGTGAAGTAATTCGTCAAGTTTGTTGGCATCTATTCTTTTTAAAGCAGTTTTTTCATCTATTTTACCGCTTTCAAGCATATCTATGGCAATTTTTACCATTGCTGCACCTGTACGTTTACCGTTACGGGTCTGTAACAACCAGAGCTTGCCTTCCTGAATGGTAAACTCAAGATCCTGCATATCGCGATAATGATCTTCCAGTTTTTGCTGAGCTTCTTCGAGTTGTTTGTAAATTTCCGGCATTGCCTCTTCCAGTGAAGGATATTTAGAGGCTCTCTCTTCTTCGCTTACTCCCTGCAGTTGTGCCCATTTTTTCGAGCCTGCAAGAGTAATTTCCTGGGGTGTACGTATACCTGCTACCACATCTTCTCCCTGGGCATTTATAAGGTATTCACCGTTGAAGACATCTTCTCCTGTTGCAGCATCACGGGTAAATGCAACTCCTGTTCCTGAATTGTCTCCCATATTTCCGAATACCATTGCCTGAACGTTTACGGCTGTGCCCCATTCATCAGGAATCTGTTCAAGACGCCTGTATAAGGTAGCACGCGGATTATTCCAGCTGTTAAATACAGCAGCAACTGATCCCCAGAGTTGTTCCCACGGATCTGTCGGAAAATCTTTCCCTGTAACTTTTTTGACTGCAGCTTTAAATCTTTTTACCAGCTCCTGAAGGTCTTCGGTTGTAAATTCGGTATCCAGTGCTATGCCTTTTTCTTCTTTCAACTGGTCTATTATCTCCTCAAAGGGATCATGTTCCTCTTTGCTTGCAGGTTTCATACCCATAACCACGTCACCGTACATCTGGACGAATCTGCGGTATGAGTCCCATGCAAAACGGGGATTCCCTGATTTTTTTGCAACTGCCTCAACAGCTACGTCATTCATGCCAAGGTTTAGCACAGTGTCCATCATTCCGGGCATAGATGCCCTGGCACCTGATCTTACCGACAGAAGACACGGATTAACAGTATCTCCGAATTTAGTCGCGGTTAACTCTTCAACCAGAGCCACGGCTGCTTCCGCCTCCGGTTTAATAAGATTGAAAGTCTTCTCCTGACCCTGTTCATTATACATCGTACAGACTTCGGTTGTAATTGTAAATCCCGGGGGTACAGGTATGCCAATCAGATTCATCTCAGCCAGATTCGCTCCCTTGCCTCCGAGCAGGTTTTTCATATCAGCTTTACCTTCAGCTTTTCCTGCACCAAAGGTATATACATGTTTTGCCATAAATAATTGTTTTAAGTTATTATATTAATATAATATTCATATCTTATATGCCGGTGAAGCTATGTAAGCACATAGTTAAATAAGAACACAAAAGTAATCTTATTTTTTTAGATTGGAAATAATTTATACCGGTTCCGTTACTTATATGCCAATATCTTAACTCTGAGATTAAATTGTATTGACTAATAAAATATTTTATTAGTTGCCAATGACACCGGATAAGATTAAGGCTGATAAATAACATGAGACAGAACACACTTTCAGACATATTACAGAGCGGTGATTATTTAGTAAAGTTTTATTAACATATTCAGTCACAAAGAATTTATATGCCAAAAATTCATCTCTATTAATTTTATAGTCAACCTTTTTAAATTTTCATGAAAAGAAAGCAGACAAATTGTCAATAGGTTTCTCATGGTTTATATTTTGTTGTGGAAACCGGTAATGAGCAGATTAAAAAAGTCAGCTCAATAATTAAATACTGAAAAATATGAATCTTAATAATTTTACAATAAAAGCACAGGAAGCTGTTCAGTATGCTTTCCAGATTGCCGGGGCCAACAACCAGCAGGCCTTGGAGACTGGCCATATTTTTAAAGGTTTATTTCATTCGGCCGAAAATGTGCTGGAATTTCTATTGAAAAAACTGGATGTAAATATCACTATATTTCAACGGGCACTCGACAAGATCATTGAATCATATCCACGGGTAACCGGAGGTGAGCAATACCTCTCCTCAACATCCAACAGGGTCTTGCAGAAATCCCTTTCCCTTGCCCGGGAGATGGGCGACCAGTACGTTTCTGTTGAGCACATATTGCTGGCACTGCTGGATGCCAATGATTCAGTCTCACGACTAATGAAAGATAATGGCATTACCGCCATGGACTTGCAGAAAGCCATAAGTGAATTAAGGAAAGGTTCAAAGGTCGACAGTCAGACTGCCGAGGACAGGTTTAACTCACTTAACAGGTTTGCCCTGAACTTAAACGAAAGAGCCCGTTCGGGCAAGCTTGATCCGGTAATAGGGAGAGATGAAGAGATCAGAAGGATCTTACAGATCTTATCGAGGCGGACAAAAAACAATCCACTGCTGATAGGTGACCCGGGAACAGGTAAAACAGCAATAGCTGAAGGTTTGGCGCACCGGATAGTAAGGGGTGATGTGCCTGAAAATCTTAAATCAAAGCAGGTGTTTTCGCTCGACATGGGTGCACTGATTGCAGGTGCGAAGTATAAGGGGGAATTTGAAGAGAGATTAAAAGCTGTTGTCCATGAAGTGGTGAACTCTAATGAGGAGGTTATTCTTTTTATCGATGAGATCCACACTCTTGTGGGCGCAGGTAAGAGTGAAGGAGCAATGGATGCAGCCAATATTTTAAAACCCGCTCTTGCCAGAGGAGAGTTAAGGGCAATCGGAGCAACCACGTTGAGTGAATATCAGAAATATTTTGAAAAGGATAAAGCTCTGGAGCGCCGTTTTCAGATTGTCCATGTCGACGAACCTGATACTCTGAGTGCAATCTCAATTCTGAGAGGTATCAAAGAGCGGTATGAAAACCACCATAAAGTGCGAATAAAAGATGATGCAATAATTGCAGCAGTGGAGTTGTCGCAGAGATATATATCTGACAGGTTTCTGCCTGATAAGGCAATTGATCTGATGGATGAGGCTGCAGCTAAGCTGCGCCTTGAAATGGATTCAATTCCTGAAGAGCTGGACGAGATAGAAAGACGTATTAAACAGCTTGAAATTGAGAGAGAAGCAATAAAACGCGAGAAAGATGACAAAAAGCTTGGTTCTCTGAGTGAAGAGATTTCAAACCTGAAGGAGGAGCGTTCCGGGCTCAGGGCAAGATGGCAGAGTGAAAAGTCCGTAATTGAATCCATTCAGAAGAAGAAATCTGAGATCGAAGACTACAGGATTGAATCAGAAGAAGCTGAAAGACAGGGACGTTACGACAGGGTTGCCGAGTTGAGATATGGAAAGATCAGGGAGGCAGAAAATGAGATATTAAAACTTCAGAAAGATCTTCAGAACCTGAAAGATGGAGATAGTCTTATAAAAGAGGAAGTTGATAATGAGGATATTGCTGAGGTTGTAGCCCGCTGGACAGGTATACCGGTAGCTAAGATGTTACAAAGTGAACGCGAAAAGCTGCTTCATATGGAAGAAGAGTTGCATAAAAGGGTTATCGGTCAGGATGAAGCGATTGCTGCTGTTTCTGATGCTGTCAGAAGAAGCAGGGCAGGATTGCAGGATGAAAAACGCCCTATCGGTTCATTTATTTTCCTCGGGTCGACCGGTGTGGGGAAAACTGAACTCGCAAAAGCCCTCGCTGAGTATCTGTTTAACGATGAGAATATGATGACCAGGATAGATATGTCTGAATACCAGGAGAAATTTTCAGTAACACGACTTATAGGCAGTCCCCCCGGATATGTAGGTTATGATGAAGGAGGACAATTAACAGAGGCTGTCCGTCATAAGCCATATTCTGTAGTTCTTTTCGACGAAATAGAAAAAGCACATCCCGATGTTTTTAATGTGCTTCTGCAGATACTGGATGACGGAAGACTCACAGATAATAAAGGACGAACCGTTAATTTTAAAAATACTATAATAATCATGACCTCTAATCTTGGATCCCACATAATACAGGAGAATATTGAAAATATGGATTCCGGGAACCAGGATGAAATTTTGGAGGAGACACGCAATAAGCTTCTTGAACTGCTTAGAAAAACAATCAGGCCGGAGTTTCTTAACAGGATAGATGAAATTATAGTATTTACTCCTCTTTCAAGGAATGATATAAATGAAATAGTTAAACTGCAGTTTATGCAGGTAGTTAAACGGTTATCGGGAGCAGAACTGAAGATCACTATTACTGATGCTGCAATTGAATGGCTTGCAGGTGCCGGCTTCGATCCACATTACGGGGCAAGGCCGGTAAAGCGTATCTTACAGAAATATGTTTTAAATGAATTGTCAAGGAGAATATTAGCAGGTGCCGTTGAAAAGGAGCGGCCAATTATAATTGATGTTGAAAACGGCACACTTAAATTTACCAATTAATAATTGCGGAGTATATATTCTGATAATTCTTTTACAGCTCCGTTAAGTTTTAGTTCAAGATTTTGTATAAGGCCGGGGATATCTTCAATTTGTTTATTACCGGCAAGGTTCTGGATTTTTTTTAAAATGTCCCCGGTCTCTTCCATCATAAATACCAAAGCTGAAGATCTGGCTGTGTGAACCTCCCTGGCCAGTTCAATACTGTTTTTTTCGTCAAAATATTTATTTATGTTGGAAATAAAAACCGGTATCTGAGCAAGGAAGATATCCATAAGCTCTTTCATGCATTCACTGTCTCCTCCACAAATCTCTTTGATATAATCAAGTTTAATAAAATGAAATGTATCTTCCATCAGCACTTATTATTTTAAAGAGGATTTTTATTAGGATAATATTTTTATTATTTTGTAATCAACTATAAATGAACAAATTATAAAATATGAGAAATTGACTTTTTTTGAAGTGAAAACTGATTCATCAAATATTTAGTCATCTCCTGGCTGCAAATTTTTCCTGACAGGTTAATTCTCATGTCACTCAAAATTATTAATTATTTTTTTATAGTCGTGCATTAAAGAGAATTTTTGAGCATGTGTCCGGTTTTTCAGAGTACCATTTTCAGGTAGTAACTGCATAAATAAAAATTTCTGTTTAATTTATAATGTTTTGTATAAAATTTTTAACCTTTGCGATAAGTTTAGCAAATCATACCGGCAGGGGTTTTGAATGGTAATAAATATCACATTAAGGTTTTATCAGAGTTTCTACAAAGCCTGAACCATAAATTCCCCGACCGGGGGGAGTTAATTTTATTTATTCAGACATATAAATTTTCAACAGATGAAGATTACAGCATTAAATGAGGTTCATAAAAAATCCGGGGCCAGAATGGTCGAATTTGCAGGATTTGAAATGCCTGTTGAGTACAGCGGGATCAGGGATGAGCATCTTACTGTAAGGAATTCAGCAGGTGTTTTTGATGTATCCCACATGGGCGAATTTTGGGTCAGGGGTGAACATGCTCAGGATTTGTTAAAAAAAATTTCGTCTAATGATCCTTCAAATTTAAAGCCGGACCAGGCACAATATACCTGTCTCCCCAACGGAAGAGGCGGGATTGTAGACGATTTGCTTATTTACTGTTTCAGTGAGAAGGACTATTTACTGGTGGTTAATGCATCCAACACTGAAAAGGACTGGAACTGGATAGTAAGCAACAATGAGGCCGGCGCGATTCTTGAAAATGTCTCTGACACTGTCAGCCAGCTTGCTGTTCAGGGACCCAAAGCAACTGAAATTTTGCAAAAGCTTACCGATATAAATTTAGAAGAAATTAAGTTTTATAACTTTCTTACCGGTGATATCGCCGGTGTTAAAGATGTAATAATTTCTGCAACCGGATATACCGGAGCGGGCGGGTTTGAATTATATTTTAAAAATGAATATGCTGTAACTATCTGGGAGAAAATTTTTGCTGCCGGGAAAGAGGCGGGAATAAAACCGGCCGGACTGGGTGCCCGTGATACACTGCGGCTGGAGATGGGATACTGCCTTTACGGGAATGATTTAGATGATACAACCTCTCCGATAGAGGCTGGTTTGGGATGGATAACAAAATTCAATAACGACAGGAGGTTCATCGACAGGGACTTTCTTATGATGCAGAAAAATGAAGGAGTAACAAGGAAGTTGAGGGGATTCATTGTGAGGGAAAAAGGAATACCCCGTAAAGGTTATGAAATCGTCAACTGCAAAGATTCCGCAATTGGTCATGTTACCTCAGGAACGATTTCCCCCCTTCTGAACCGCGGAATCGGCCTTGGATATATTTCCAGGGAATATTCTGCATTCGGGACAACCATTTTTATTAAGATAAGAAATAAACTTATTCCGGCGGATATTGTAAAATTACCGTTTATTTAATTTTGGCTGATCAGCTGGATAAGTTATCTGACGCGTAATTGATGATATAATCACCTTTTAGTGAATAAAATTATTGGGAAATTATTCAAAAAATATGTTATTCTTACCCGGAATGCAATAAATTTGTAAGCCACATTTGCATTTTAAATATTATATTTTTGAGAATTCCTGCCCTTGGTCCAGTTATAAATATTTTAACCATTTAAGGGCAAATTAGACGGATACTCTGAAAGATATATTTTAATATTAATTTTAATAATATGAAAAAGCACAATTTTTATGCAGGACCATCTATCTTGCCTGAATTTACAAAAGAAAAAACTGCTGAAGCCGCTGTTAATTTTGCGGGAACAGGTTTATCCGTAATGGAAGTCTCTCACAGGAGCAAAGAGTTTTTAAGCGTTATGGAAGATGCCAGAAATCTTGTGAAAGATTTACTGTCTGTTCCGGAGGGATATTCGGTACTGTTTTTACAGGGAGGTGCCAGTTTGCAGTTTCTTATGGTGCCCTATAATTTAATGAAAAGCAGGGCAGCATATCTTAATACAGGATCATGGGCTTCTAAAGCTATCAAAGAGGCAAAATGGTTTGGAGAAGTAGTGGAAGTTGCCTCATCCAAAGATGCCAATTTTAATTATATTCCAAAAAATTATGAAGTCCCGGGAGATGTAAGTTACCTGCATATTACATCCAATAATACCATTTTCGGAACAGAGTTGCTGAACGATCCTGACGTGAATGTGCCATTGGCAGCAGATATGTCTTCAGATATTTTCAGCCGTCCGGTTGATGTCTCAAAATATGCTGTTATTTATGCAGGGGCACAGAAGAACCTGGGTCCTTCAGGTGTAACCCTTGTTATTGTAAAGGACGATTTACCGGGCAGGGTCGACAGGCCTGTTCCCACCATGCTTGATTATAAAATTCACATAGCTAACGGTTCAATGTTCAATACCCCGGCTACTCTTCCGGTTTATGCCTGTCTGCAGACATTGATCTGGCTCAAAGAGAAAGGCGGCGTGGAAGCTATTGAAAAAATTAATATTGAAAAAGCAGAGTTACTGTACGACGAACTTGATCGTAATAAGTTGTTTGTGCCAACAGTACCTGATCCTCAGGACAGATCCCGGATGAATGTAACATTTGTGATGGCTCCGGATTATGTTGAGCTTGAAAAGGATTTTCTCGATTTTGCCACACAAAAAGGTATGGTTGGAATTAAAGGACATCGCTCCGTAGGCGGTTTCAGGGCTTCAATTTACAATGCCATGCCGGTGGAGAGCGTTAAAGCTCTGGTTGAAACAATGCAGGATTTTGAAAAAAACAAATAGCACGCTGAGTGTGGTTCGTTTAATATTGTGAATCCGGTAAGGCAACAATATCTTTTGATTCCGGCATACTATAATAATGGTAACTACATACTGATAAATCCGTAAATTAAATCAGTAATGATTTTTTTTATAATAAAAGATAAAAGGGATGACACGAGTATTGGTTGCAACAGAGAAGCCTTTTAGTCCTGATGCTGTTAAAAAGATAGCAAAAATATTCAAAAAGGCCGGTAATGATTATAAACCGGAGCTGCTTGAGAAGTACACTTCCAGGGAGCAGCTGTTAAATTCGGTAAAGGGTACCGATGCATTGATTGTCCGCAGCGATATAGTAGATTCTGAAGTATTTGATGTTGCCAAAGATCTGAAAATTGTTGTAAGAGCAGGGGCAGGATACGATAACATTGATTTGAAGGCTGCTTCTGAAAAGGGCGTGGTTGTAATGAACACTCCGGGACAGAATTCCAATGCTGTTGCCGAGCTTGCAATCGGATTGGCAATATACGGCCTGCGTGACATGTTCAGCGGGAAACAGGGTGGAGAGTTAAGGGGCAGAACATTGGGATTGCATGGCTTTGGATATGTGGCACGTAATGTCTTCAGGATAGCACGGGCTTTTGGAATGAAAGTTATTGTATTTACCAGGTACAGTAAAGGTGCGGCAGCCGCAATTGGACTGAAAATTACAGGTTCACTCGAGCAACTTTATGCTAAAAGTGATATTGTATCTATACATGTGCCGGCAAGAGGCGAACATATTAGATCGGTAAGTTATGAGGTACTGAAACAACTGAGAGATGATGCTGTTATTATCAATACCTCACGGAAAGAGGTTATAAATGAGGATGATTTGATAAAGGTTATGGAGGAAAAACCTCAGTTAAAATATTTATCAGATATTATTCCCGATAATTTACAGGTTTTTGAGGAGAAATTCCATGGCAGGTATTATTTTACTCCAAAGAAACTGGGTGCCCAGACTGTCGAAGCTAATACCAATACCGGAACAGCCGCGGCTGAACAGGTAGTGAAATTTTTTGTGAAAGGTGACTGTACCTGTCAGGTGAACAGAACATAATTGTTTTTTGTTGCTTTTTATCCGTCCGTAGTTTGATGTGTTATGACCCTCAGCTCCGTATTGTGTGTTCGGAGTGAACAAATTTATAATAATAAAAATATAAGAAATATGGCAATATTTAAACCTTTCCGGGGACTCCGGCCGCCAAAGGAGATATCAGAAGAGATAGCCTGTCTCCCCTATGATGTTATGAATACAGAAGAGGCAGAGCTCATGGCCCGCGGAAAAGAGAGATCTCTTCTCCGTATTACTCATGCAGAAATTGAGTGTCCGGAAATTACGGATATACATTCAGAAGTTGTTTATAATAAGGCTCTTGAAAATTTTAACTCTTTTCAGGATAAAGGCTGGCTCGTAAGGGATGAAGAGCCTAAGTTTTATATATACGCTCAGACTATGAACGGCAGGACTCAGTACGGTATTGTCGGTGGAGCGGCATGTTCTGATTATGAAGAGGGGATTATCAAAAAACATGAACTGACGAGGCACGATAAAGAGGAGGACCGCATGATGCTGACACTTTACCTCAATGCCAACATTGAACCGGTTTTCTTTGCATATAAGGCTGTTAAGGAGATTGATGATATCGTCGGCAATGTGGTCAAAAATGCTGACCCCGATTATGATTTTATTGCTGATGATGGTTATGGGCATCATTTCTGGGTTGTTGACAATCCGGAAATGATCAGGGATATCGAGAGGCTGTTTTCTGAAAAAGTCAGTTGTACCTATGTCGCCGACGGGCATCATCGTACTGCTGCTGCAGCGCGTGTAGGTCTGAAAAAGAGGGAAATGAATCCTCTTCATACAGGAGACGAGGCTTATAATTTTTTCATGGCGGTTTTATTTCCCGATGATCAATTACATATCCTTGATTATAACCGGGTAATAGCAGACCTTAACAGATTGTCGGACGAAGAATTTATTTCACGGTTAAACAGAGGTTTTGAAGTAACAAAAACAGGACATAATACTTATAAACCTGAAAGGTTGCATGAATTTGGTCTTTACCTTTCGGGCAATTGGTACAAGCTTACTGCCCGTAAGGGAACGTTCAATGACGAGGATCCTTTAGGAGGACTTGATGTTACAATTTTATCAGAACAGGTACTGGGGCCGATACTCGGCATCACTGATCTTCGCACATCCAAAAGGATAGATTTTATTGGTGGCATAAGGGGAACTGAAGAGCTGAAAAGACGTGTGGACTCGGGCGGGATGAAAGCTGCATTTGCCCTCTATCCTGTTTCTGTTCAGCAGCTTATCAAAATTGCCGACAGCGGGAATATAATGCCTCCCAAAACAACATGGTTTGAACCAAAACTCAGATCGGGTCTGGTTATTAACAAACTCACCTGAAATTTCCGGATTCTGTTAAACACCGGGTTTTCACCGGGTTTTAAAATCGCAACCCTAAGGGTCTGGCAGCCTCTCAGGGTTGCGTTTATTTAAAAAATTTATCTAATTTCGGTAAGTTAAATTTTACAGGTATGGACATAGAGAATGTAACACTTGCAAGTATATATAAGAGGAAGAAAACAGACCGGGACATTTTCCAGGAGCTGATGCCTACAAAGATAAAGGAGGTTTTGCTGATAGCAACTCTCTATGATTCATATACGATTGTCAGGGAGGGTCAGTTCAGTGATAAGATTTACGGAGAATATCTTCAGTTGAACCTTTCGGCAGCGCCGAGATTTACCAGTGTGAATACCAGGGAAGATGCCATGCTCACCCTTGAGCACCGGGATTTTGACCTTATTATTGTAATGGCCGGACTGGATAAGGACACTGCAGTGGAGACAGCCCGGGAACTGGGGGCATTGCATCCGAGAATTCCACTGTTGCTATTAGCGAATAATAACGCTGACCTGCGTTATTTTCAGGCAGAAGGAAGACGGCTTGACTTTATCGACCGGATTTTTGTATGGAACGGTAATTCCAACGTATTTCTGGCTATGATAAAGTACATCGAGGATAAGAAAAATGTTGCCAGGGATACCCAGAACGGAAATGTAAGTGTCATACTTTTGGTGGAAGACAGTATTCAGTATTATTCCAGATATCTGCCCATGCTCTATTCCACGATAATGACCCAGACACAAATACTGGTTCAGGAGGATGCAAAAAATGAACTCCACAAAATCTTAAAAATGCGTGGAAGGCCGAAAGTCCTGCTAGTGGATAACTACGAAGAGGCAGTTAAGATAATTAATAACTACCGGAGGTATATGTTGTGCGTTATCTCTGATGTTAAATTTGAAAGAGAGGGAAGGGAAGATGAGAATGCCGGAATTGAACTTTTAAATTATGCCAACAGCACACTTAAATATCCTGTACCGGTGCTTTTGCAATCCCAGGACATATCAAATGCAGAGCGTGCAAAAAGTATAGGAGCAGATTTTATCAATAAAAATTCTGAAAGTCTCTCCATGGATATCCTGAATTTTCTTTACCGAAGACTGGGTTTTGGTAATTTTATCTTTAAAGGTCAGGATGGCAAACCTATTGCCGAGGCAGAAAATCTTCAGGAATTTCAGGAAAAATTCAGGGAAATCCCGGCTGAAACATTACTTTTCCACGGAAAACAAAATGCCTTTTCGACCTGGCTTATGGCCCGGGGAGAAATAAATATGGCCGAACTTCTGAGAGCTGTCAAGATTGAAGATTTTGAATCGCCCGAAGAGCTCAGGCAGTTTTGTCTCGATGTTTTTGAAACTGTCAAATTTGAAAAATTCCAAGGCACCATCGTAAATTTTGAACCCACACTGCTCACTTCAAACAGGCTTATTACACGTTTGGCAAAAGGCTCCCTGGGAGGAAAGGGACGCGGTATAGCTTTCATCTGTCACTTTATTGAGAATATTGATTTTCCCAGACTGATTCCGGGCATGAATATAAGGATACCTGCGACTGCTGTAATAGGTGCGCTGGAATTTACGAAGTTTATAGAGATGAACAACCTCTATGATGATATTTATTCGATAAGTGACTATGAAACGATCAGGCAATACTTTTTACAATCTGATTTTGACGAAAAACTGCGCAGCAGGCTTATGGAATATGTTAAGCGAATAAATAAGCCTCTTGCAGTTCGTTCTTCGGGTATGTTTGAGGACTCGTTGCTTCAACCCTTCTCCGGTGTTTATGATACCTATATAATCCCAAACAACCATCCTGACATTGCAGTGCGTTTCAGTCAGCTGGAGATGGCTGTTAAATTGGTTTACGCAAGTATATTCACAGAGTCGGCCAGAGCATATTTTGATGCTATCTACTATAAGATCGAGGAGGAGGAGATGGCTGTTGTAATACAGGAGCTGGTAGGACAGGAGTATAATAATAAATATTACCCTACCATTTCAGGAGTTGCCCAATCATATAACTATTATCCTATTTCTTATATGCAGCCTGAAGATGGTTTTTCGGTTGCTGCAGTGGGTTTGGGAATGTATGTTGTGGGAGGTGAAAATTCTTTTCGTTTTTGTCCGCGATATCCTACATTAAACGCTGTTACCGTAAGGGATCTTATTCGTGATTCCCAAAAAAACTTCTATGCACTTGACCTTGCAAAAACAGATATTGATCTTGTTGTAGAGGGCGAGGATGCCGCTATAAGGAAGTACCGCATAAAAGATGCTGAAGAAGACGGAACCCTCGATCATTCAGCATCAACGTATATAATGGAAAATGATGAACTTGTACCCGGGATTTTCGGAGACGGGCCAAGAATAATTGACTTTGCCAATATTCTTAAATACAACTATATACCATTGGCCGAAACACTTCAGTTATTGCTGAAACTATTTAAAGAGGCTCTCGGATCTCCTGTTGAAATTGAATATGCTGTCGATTTGACCCATACGGAAAATAATTTGCCGACATTCTATCTTCTGCAGATAAAACCACTTATCAGAGTTGAAGAGCAGGTTGAAATTGATCTGGATATCATCGACCGCGATCAGGTAATCATGTATGCAGAGATGGGAATGGGCAATGGCAGAATAGAAAATATTACTGATGTGGTATATGTTGAAACCGACAGATTTGACAGGACCCGGACAAGGGAGATGGCTGTGGAGATAAGCCGAATAAATCATAATCTTGAGAAAGAAGGGAGGGATTATATTTTAATTGGTCCGGGCAGGTGGGGATCAAAAGATCCGTTTACCGGCATACCGGTTCTGTGGGCAAATATTTCCAAAGCCCGTGTTATTGTTGAGATGGGTTTACCTGATTTTCCCCTGGATGCCTCCCTGGGTTCTCATTTTTTTCATAACGTAACATCAATGAATGTCGGGTATTTTTCAGTTCCCAACCAGTCAAAAAAATCTTATCTGAAAATGGATGAATTCAGACAACAGAAAGTGGCAGATCAAACTGAGTTTATCCGGCATGTTCAGTTTGAAAAGCCATTGACTGTTTTAATGAATGGGAAAGAGCGTCGTGCGCTCATTCATCTGTAAAAGCAGTTCACTGTGTTAATTTATTTTCAAACCTTTTATAAATGATCTGTTTATGCTTTCACATTTCATTTAAAAAGCTATATTTGTGCCCTTATAATTTTTTCTTGTGTCATTCAAAAAAGTAAAAGAATAACTAATTGGTTAACAGTTGAATTTTTAACATCTAAATCATAACTATTGTCACATAAAAATTAACATCTTATGAGTAACATTTTCTTTTTAGTTCCAATTGCCTCGATTCTGGCATTAGCTTTTGCATGGATTTTCTTCAAGCAGATGATGAAGAATTCTGAGGGCACTGATCGTATGAAGGAGATTGCCCAGTACGTTAGGGAAGGTGCAATGGCCTATTTGAACAGGCAGTACAGAGTTGTAATACTCGTATTTATCATTCTGGTTATCCTTCTGACAATCATGGCCTATTTCAATGTGCAAAACCCGTTTGTTCCGGTAGCATTTCTTACCGGAGGTTTCTTCTCCGGACTTTGTGGTTATCTGGGAATGAAGACCGCTACATTCGCTTCTGCACGTACTGCTCATGGCGCTTCACAGTCACTTAACAAAGGATTACAAATTGCCTTCAGAAGTGGTGCCGTGATGGGATTAGTTGTTGTGGGATTTGCTCTTCTCGACATTGCTGCATGGTTTTTAATTCTGGACAAACTGGTTTATACAACCGATAATATGTCCAATGGATTGCATTTTTTAGGACTTAATCTGGTACATGCTCATCCTGAGTATGTTGTAAATGGTATTTTAACTGAAGAAGGATTAAGAACCAAATTGATTGAAATAACCGTTACCATGCTTACTTTCGGAATGGGAGCATCAACCCAGGCACTATTTGCCCGTGTTGGCGGAGGCATCTATACAAAAGCAGCCGATGTTGGCGCTGACCTGGTAGGAAAGGTTGAAGCAGGTATTCCTGAAGATGATCCGCGTAACCCCGCTACAATTGCTGATAACGTTGGTGATAATGTTGGTGATGTTGCAGGTATGGGTGCTGACCTTTATGAGTCATACGCCGGTTCAATTCTTGCAACCGCTGCTCTGGGTGCCGCACTTCCGGCACTGGTGCTGAATGATGCCGGACTCGATCCCTATAAAGCAGTTATGGCTCCGATGATTGTTGCCGCTATTGGCATAATATTGTCTATTATTGGTATTTACATGGTAAGAACCAAAGAGTCAGCGACCCAGAAAAACCTGTTAAATGCCCTTCTCATAGGTACAGGAGGAAGTTCAGCGCTGATTCTCATAGCTATGGTAGTTCTGTCGATGGTCGGATGGGTTACCTGGGGTGTATTTTGGGCAGTGGTTATCGGTCTTGCTGCCGGTGTTATTATCGGTCAGGCAACTGAATATTTTACCTCAGATGAATATAAACCTACAAAAGGTATTGCAAAACAGGCGCTGCAAGGGCCGGCAACAACTATAATCGACGGACTTGCAGTTGGTATGTACTCAACATGGATTCCTGTTGTTACTATCGTGCTTGGTATAATGGGTGCTTTCTGGGCTGCAGGCGGAGCACAGCATTTTGCAATGGGAGTTTACGGAATCGGTTTTGCCGCTGTCGGTATGCTCTCAACACTCGGTATTACTCTTGCAACAGATGCATTCGGACCGATTGCTGATAACGCAGGAGGAAATGCAGAGATGTCAGAACTGGGCCCAAAGGTGCGTGAACGTACCGATGCTCTTGATATGCTTGGAAATACAACCGCAGCTACAGGAAAAGGTTTTGCCATCGGTTCCGCTGCGCTGACAACCATGGCTTTAATCTCTGCCTACATGGAAGAGGTTCGTCTGTGGTTCGGCAAAATTGCCAAAGCAGGTGAAGGATTCGTTACCAAGGGTGAGTATGTTTTTTATCAGGATGTAATGCCTGCAGTTGAAGAGGGAGTTAAAGTGGTCAAAATATCTGCTGCATCTGTAAAAGATTTTTCAGCAGCCTATGATATCACCCTGTTCAACCCACTCTTTTTAGGTGGTTTATTCCTTGGTGCCATGATGGCTTTCGTATTCAGTGCAATGACAATGAAAGCAGTAGGACGTGCTGCCGGAGCTATGGTTGATGAAGTTCGCCGTCAGTTCAAAGAGATAAAAGGTATCCTGGAAGGTAAAGCCAGACCTGAATATGCAAAATGTGTGGAAATTTCCACCAAAGGTGCACAAAGAGAGATGCTCATGCCGTCACTGGTTGCAATTATTGTTCCGGTCGTCGTTGGTGCCTCAATGGGTGTTGCCGGAGTGGTCGGATTGCTTGCAGGCGGATTGACAGCAGGATTTACCCTTGCAGTATTCATGAATAATGCAGGTGGTGCATGGGATAACGCTAAAAAATATATTGAAAAAGGACAATACGGCGGTAAAGGTGGCGAAGCCCACAAAGCCAGTGTTGTTGGTGATACAGTAGGTGATCCTTTTAAGGATACATCAGGACCATCACTTAATATTCTTATAAAATTAATGACCATGGTCTCAGTTGTAATGGCCGGATTGACTGTTACTCTCAGTCTGTTGTAAAAATTTTATGTTAATTACAGAAAAACCACCTGTCGTCCGGCAGGTGGTTTTTTTTTGAAGCAATTCCGTCAGTTAATTACATTATTTACTGTGTTCTTTTTTTATTTTAATATGTACTTAGGACGACAGGTATAAATTTCTTGGCAGCATAAATAAAAATTTATATTTTTAGACAAAATTAATGTCACTGTCTGCATGTTAGTTAAAAGAACCTGCCGGAAGCAGTGAAAGATTACAGATGAGATAATATAAATTGACCAAAACAATAAAATTTTTAAGATATGGCAAATCTATCAACAACCTACATGGGTATAAAACTCAAAAATCCGCTTATCCTCGGTGCATGTAACCTGGTTTTAAAACCTGAAATAGTTAAAGAACTGGAAGAAACCGGAATCGGGGCAATAGTGTATAAATCCCTTTTTGAAGAGCAGATCCAGCTTGAGGACCTTCAGTTAAGTGAAGATTTAACGGAGTATGAGTACCGGAATGCCGAAATGGAAAGACTTTTCCCTGCAATTGAGCACTCTGGTCCCAAAGAGCATCTCTATAATCTTGAAAAGCTTAAAAAGTCTACATCTCTCCCTGTAATTGCAAGTTTGAACTGCCTTTACGAGCCCACATGGGTTGAGTATGCCAAAGAGTTGGAAACTACGGGTGTCGACGGACTTGAAATCAATTTATATTCGGTGCCTGGGTATTTTGAAACTACCGGTCAGTCTATCGAAGATAAACAGGTTCAGATACTGGCCGAGATAAAAAAGGCAGTTAAAATTCCGGTCAGCGTAAAGATCAGTCTTTTTTACAGTAATCCGCTCAACTTCATAAAGAAGATAGATGAGGCAGGTGCAGATGCTTATGTGCTGTTCAACAGATTTTTTCAGCCCGATATTGATATTAATAACGAGGAATTTTACTATCACTGGGAGCTCACAAATCCTAAAGATAACCTTATCCCTCTTCGCTTTGCCGGATTGCTGCATGGTAATCTTGAAGGTGATATTTGCGTTAGTCGCGGCATTTATACTGCCAATGATGTCATTAAAATGATCATGGCCGGTGCTGATACTGTTCAGATAGTCAGCACGGTATATAAAAATAAACCTTCATATATCAAACAGTTGCTGGCTGAAATCGAAGATTGGATGGATAAAAAGGGATATAAAGAGCTTGACGACTTCAGAGGCAAACTCTCCAGAAAAAATGCAAAAGATCCCTTTACTTACCAGCGGGCCCAATATGTTGATATTCTCCTGAAGTCGGAACCAATTTTCAAAAAATACCCGATGATTTAAGGATTACAGATATTCAACAGATACATGTTTGAAAAATTTGTTGACAAGTAATGTAACAATCCTTTTCACTACAAATTTTCTCAGTTCCAGCTCAAGTGGCTGATCCGGATCCTGATGGGCCCAGTTTATACGGGTGCCTACAATAATGTCTATACTGTCGTGCTGAAGCAGCAGTTTGACCACTTTCTCCGGCGAACTTTCCTGGAGACGGGTATCACTGTCGTAGTTTTCAAGGATCTCCTCCACTTTACCTAAGGTTAGGATACCTTCTGTTACCATCTCAAAACCCTCCATCTTTGCCTCGGGAGGCAGCATGCCGGGATTTTTGGCGCCATGTTCAATAGCTACTTCAGTATCTAATTCTCTGGCAATTATTTCTGCCGTAGTTCCACCGCAAATAATTTTTTTACCCTTGAAGCTCTTGATCCTGCCAACAAAATCATAATCTTTTATTTTATAAAACGGAGGACCGGTTATCAGCATAAATTTTCGGGGCTCCCTAAAGTATATAACTCCGCAGGTCGTGTCATCCTTCAACTCAAAACTGTCATTAAGCACAGCCTGGTTAATTATTTTACGTGACAGTTTTGTGGCAGATATTTCCGGCATTTTATTTATCTGGTTGAGAGCAAATTCCTTAATATTATCATTGCCCCAGCCCATAGGATAGCGTTTGTTCCCTAATCCCGACTGAGCCACTCCGTCTGTCAAAAAGATAATCCTGTCCTCTTTACGGGCAATGAATTCGCTGCACTTAAGAAGTTTGCCAATATTTTTTGAGCCTCTTACCTCAAGTTCATACTCCTTAGGTTGGTAAATCTCTTTATTCCTGACTATCAAAACAGGAGGATTGTCGTAATTGATAATTCTGACCTGTCCGTCTGTCTCCAGCTCAATAATTGTAAATGTGGCATAATTCTCCTTGCCGTCACTGCTTTTAGGAAGGGCATCCATTATAATTCTTGCTGAAATTTCAGGCTTTGTATGGAATCTGGCATATTTTAACGCCATGGTAGCAGTAAGGGTTGACAAAACACTTGCTTTTATGCCATGTCCGATGCCGTCGCTCAATACCAGGATTGTGCGGTTTTCCTCCCTGAAAATATCTGACTGGAAAGTATCACCACATGCAATCTCATCTCTTGGTTTTTTTTGCTGAACATCAATTTCAACGTGATATTTCGGATTACTGGTTGTTACCATATCTGTGTGATTCAATTATAGAATTTAACAACTCCTCTGTCTCCGCTGCATTTTCTCCCAGCAGGTAGGCTATCTTTTGCACAGTTTTAATATTCTGCTCCTTTATGCGCTGGGCGCGGTGTATTATCTCTTCCCTGACAAGAAGCGGGGCCGACATATCCCTTATTACCGCACCCACCACTTTCTGTTTATAAAGTGTAACAACAGAAACATGAAGGAGTTTGTCATTATAGGTGATATCGCGTTCAAGCATCTCTTCCCCGGAATTCATTATGCTGGATAACATTTTATAAATGATCTCAGGCACCATTACTTTTATGTCAGCTCCCTTCAGGCCCGGAATTGTATCGAAAAGCTCAATAGTCTCTTCACCCATAAGTTTTGCAAAACTCTCATTCGAATCGACCACCTTATCATTTTGGTCCATCATTATTATCCCGACATTTATTTTATGCATCATATAGGAAGCTATTTCCATCGATTCCTGCGCTTTTTCCAGCCGTTTTTCTGTCTTTTTGAGTTTGGTAACGTCATTTATTGATCCCACTATTCCTATTACCTGCGACTGGTTATTTCGAATGACGGCTTTGTTCATGACTACATCAACAGTGGTACCGTCTTTATGCACCACCTGGGTTTCATAAACCTGAATATCAGGATTAGCCAGAAGTTCCTTGTCCTTTTCCGAATAGATGGCTGCCATCTGGCTGGTATGGATTTCATAAACTGATTTACCAATAATTTGTGCTCTGGGAGCTCCTACAAAATTTTCATGTGCTTTATTGCACATTTGATAAATCCCTTTGAGATCCCTGTAGTATATAGGTATCGGAAGAGAATCAAAAATTTTTTGATAGAAATCCGGATCTTCTATATTTCCCGGGAGAAATGATTTTTTATCGTATATCATAATGATGTTTTTATTCGGTTTCTTTTGAGTGTCGTAAAATAATCATTTAATAGTATTTTAATTCTTTTTAAATTATCTTTTTCAGCAGAGAATTATGATTTTTAACAGGATCTGTGATGCTATTCCTGAGTATATTTGCGACTTTAATGCTAAAGTAGAAAATTTTAAATTACTGAAAAATATAATTGTGAAACTCAGTGAAATTATTTAATGATTTAAATGTTGTGTAATGCGCAAATTCCGGGCAGATCTGCATATCCATACTTTGTTGTCCCCATGCGGAGATACAGAAATGACTCCCCGGAATATTGTGCAAAAAGCCAAAGCCAGTCATCTTGAGATTATTGGTATTACCGATCACAACTCAACACGAAACGCCATACTGGTAAAAAAGCTGGGCGAAAAAGAGGGAATTTTTGTACTTACCGGAGCTGAAGTAACCACCCGTGAAGAGGTGCACTGTCTGGTTTTTTTTGAAAAGGAAGAACAACTTGTGCAATTTCAGGACTTTATCGATGAAAACATAAATAAAATTCCCAATGACGAGGAGTATTTCGGATACCAGCCTGTGATTGATGAAGATGAGAACATTCAGGAAATGGTTCCTTATTATCTTCCTGCAGCTCTGAAAAAGAGTATTGCCAGTATTCAGAAAGAGGCAGAATTGTTAGAAGGATTGTTTATTCCTGCCCATATTGACCGGCCTGTTAACGGAATATTAAGTCAGCTCGGATTCATACCGGACGACCTAAAATGCGATGCACTGGGGGTTTCGAAGCATTTTTCAAAAAAATATGTTAGAGAACATTATGTTTTACAAAATAAAACTACCCTGATATGCAATTCTGACGCCCATTATCTGGAACAAATTGGCGAAATTTGGTCCGATTTTTATATGGAGGAGATAAGTTTTTCAGAGATAAGGATGGCTCTTAACAAGCAGAACAACCGATTTGTTGAAGAATAATGAAAACCATTTCAGATCATGTACTGGATATTGTCCAAAATTCGGTGAGGGCGAAAGCGACGTTAATTGAAATAATTATTGATGAAGATACAACACAAGATCTTTATTCGCTGATCATAAGCGATAATGGTTGCGGGAAGTTCCGCTTCAGCAGAAGGAAATAAGGGAAGCGATTAAAGAGATAATAATAAACAACCTAAGAGATATTAAAATAAAAAAATAGTATTATTCAATTATGACAAAAATAAAGTCGGTAGCTGACCTTCGAAAAATAAAAGAAGATGTTCAGTCAAAAATCAGGTTAAGGGAAAACAGTGAGCATCCCGAGCAGATCGTCCAGGTTAAGGTTGGAATGGCTACCTGCGGAATTGCATCCGGTGCCAAAGAGACTCTGAAATATTTTGTTGATGAACTTGAGCAACAGGCCATAGATGCTGTGGTTACACAAACCGGCTGCATGGGTTATTGCTATGCCGAGCCCACCGTTGAGGTTACATTGCCCGGGAAAGATCCGGTAGTTTTTGGCTTTGTGGATATTAATAAGGCTGAGGAAATTGTCGATGTCTACATCAAGCGTGGTGAATTAATTGATGGTGTTATTCCAATAACATTTAAAACTATTGACGAGTAAATTAATTTCAACTAACAGGGTATGACCGATTATAAAAATCACGTACTTATTTGCGGCGGAACAGGATGCAAAGCCGCAGAAAGTGACGAAATAAAAAAATCTTTCAATAAATGGATTGATGAACTGGGTATGGAAGAAGATGCCCAGGTTGTATTTACCGGATGTTTTGGATTTTGCGAAAAGGGTCCGATAGTAAAAATATTGCCTGACAATACTTTTTACGTGAACGTAAAACCGGAGGATGCTGAAGAAATTGTTAAAGAGCATCTTCTGAAAGGTCGTCAGGTTGAACGTCTGCTGTATAAAGATCCTGTTACCGAAAAAAAGGTTAGCGATTCCAAAAGCATGGATTTTTATAAAAAACAGATGCGTATTGCTCTTCGTAATTGTGGATTTATCAATCCGGAAAATATCGAGGAGTATATATCAAGGGATGGTTATCAGGCTTTGGCTAAATGTCTGACCGAAATGACACCTGAAGAGACTATTAAAGAGATAAAAGATTCAGGTCTGCGCGGTCGCGGCGGCGGCGGCTTTCCTACCGGACTTAAATGGGAGATTACCAGAAAGTCGGAATCTGATCAGAAATATGTTGTTTGCAACGCCGATGAAGGTGATCCCGGTGCTTTTATGGACAGATCTATACTGGAGGGGGATCCTCATTCTGTGATAGAGGCCATGGCTATATGCGGTTACTGTATCGGGGCCGACAAAGGACTGGTCTATATAAGAGCTGAATATCCGCTGGCTATTGAAAGGTTGCAGACTGCCCTCGACCAGGCGCGTGAATACGGATTGATTGGTCAGGATATAATGGGAACAGGTTTTAATTTTGACATTAGTCTAAGACTCGGGGCAGGGGCCTTTGTATGTGGCGAGGAGACTGCTCTTATCCATTCAATGGAAGGAAAGAGGGGAGAGCCGTCATTTAAGCCTCCTTTCCCGTCTGTCTCAGGTTATTTGGGAAAACCTACCAATGTTAACAATGTTGAGACCTTTGCAAATATTCCGGTGATTATTAATAAGGGTGCAGGATGGTTTAATAAGATCGGTACTGAAAAATCAAAGGGGACCAAAGTTTTTGCCCTGGCCGGTAAAATTAATAATGTCGGCCTCATTGAGGTACCTATGGGAACTACCCTGCGCGAAGTGATATACGATATAGGCGGTGGTATAAAAGATGGTAAGCAGTTTAAATCTGTGCAAACCGGAGGACCATCGGGAGGTTGCCTTACAAAAGATTTTCTGGATACACCTATAGATTACGATAATTTGATAGATGCCGGATCAATGATGGGATCGGGAGGAATGATTGTGATGGATGAGGATGACTGTATGGTTTCCATTGCCAAATTTTATCTTGAATTCACACTCGAAGAGTCGTGCGGGAAATGTTCACCCTGCCGTATAGGTAATAAACGGCTTCATGAGATTCTGAAAAAAATAACTGAAGGTAAGGGTGAGGAGCAGGACATTGAGAGATTGAAGACTCTGAGCTATGTAATTAAGGATACTTCACTGTGCGGACTCGGACAGACTTCACCAAATCCGGTATTGTCGACCATAAATAATTTTATGGATGAGTACCTTGCCCATGTGCGTGAAGGTAAATGTCCGGCAGGCCAGTGTAAGGCTCTGTTGAAATATGAAATAATAGAAGATCTCTGTACCGGTTGTACTCTCTGTTTCAGGAACTGCCCTGTCGGGGCGATTACCGGTGAAAGACGCCAGCCGCATTATATTGACCAGTCGTTGTGTATCAAATGTGGTGTTTGTTACGAAAAATGTAAGTTCGATGCAATAAAACTTTCATAATTGAGAAAATTTAGAGAATGGATACAGTACAATTAACTATAGATAACAAGACAGTAGTAGTAAAAAGAGGGACTACAATTTTAGAAGCCGCTGCAGGAATCGGAGTGCATATTCCGACTCTCTGTCATATGAAGCTTGATGATCTGGGAATTGAAAATAAACCGGGAGGATGCCGTATCTGTGTGGTTGAGGTGGACGGTCGCCGTAATCTTGCTCCTGCCTGTGCGACTGAAGTTTCTGACGGCATGATTGTAAATACTCACTCCATCAGAGTCATAAATGCACGACAGACAGTTCTGGAGTTGATCCTGTCTGATCATCCGGCAGATTGTCTTATTTGTGCCAAGTCAGGAAACTGCGAGCTGCAGGATATGGCTCATAAATTGGGCATCAGAGAGATACATTATCAGGGAGAGCAATCTACCTACCGTGAAGATACTTCACCGGCAATAATAAGAGATGTAGATAAATGTATAATGTGCCGCCGTTGCGAAATGATGTGTAATGAAGTGCAGACGGTGGGTGTTCTTTCTGCAATAAACAGGGGATTTAATGCAGTTGTCTCGCCGGCATTCGAAATGAATCTTGACCACTCAGTGTGTACTTACTGCGGACAGTGTGTTGCTGTCTGCCCGACAGGGGCATTGACCGAAGTAGATCATACCAGTAAAGTTGTCAGAGCTCTTTACGATCCTTCCAAGACAGTGATCGTGCAGACTGCTCCCGCAGTGCGTGCCGCTCTGGGTGAAGAATTCGGACTGGAACCGGGAACACTGGTTACGGGAAAACTGGTTGCAGCACTCAGGAGACTTGGTTTCGACTATGTGTTTGATACCGACTTTGCTGCCGACCTTACCATAATGGAAGAGGGTACCGAATTGCTTAACAGGCTTACTAAGTTCCTTGACGGTGACAAAGATGTTAAGCTCCCGATACTTACTTCCTGCTGTCCTGCGTGGGTGAAATTTTTTGAACATCAGTTCCCGCAACTTAAAGATATTCCGTCGACAGCCAGATCACCGCAACAGATGTTTGGAAGCATAGCTAAGTCATACTTTGCCGAAAAACTGAATATTAAACGTGAAGATTTAGTGGTTGTATCTATAATGCCTTGTGTAGCCAAGAAGTATGAGTGCGGCAGGGATGAATTCAAGGTGAATGGCAATCCGGATGTTGATTATGCAATCACCACAAGGGAGTTGGCTAACCTGATAAAACTTTCCAATATCAACTTCAGCAGGCTTCCTAATGAAAATTTTGATATACCGCTTGGTGAATCTACCGGGGCAGGTGTTATTTTCGGTACCACAGGTGGAGTAATTGAAGCTGCTGTTCGTACAGCATACGAGCTTTATACTAAGAAAAAACTTCCGCGGATCGATTTTAACGAGCTGAGAGGTATGGAGGGTATCAGGCAGGCAACTATTGATTTTGGAGGTCTGCCGCTTAAGATTGGCATTGCTCACGGATTAGGGAATGCCCGTAAGCTTTTAGAAAAAATTGAAGCAGGAGAGAGTGAATTTCATGCTATTGAAATAATGAGCTGTCCGGGAGGATGTATCGGAGGAGGAGGTCAGCCTTACCATCATGGTAATGTTGAAATTCTGAAAAAACGACAGATGGCAATTTATCAGGAAGACAGAAATAAAACGCTTCGTAAATCGCATGAGAATCCGTTTATAATTCAGCTCTATGAGGAGTATCTCGGAAAACCGATGAGCGAGAAAGCTCATAAATTGTTACATACTGAGTACTTTGACAGGACTGAGTAAAATCCGGCAGCCTTTTCAGTTTTCAGTATTAAGGGAAAGTTGTTTAAAAATTTAAAACATGTCCGGATTAATGATTGCATATAAAGTTTTAATAATATTAGATACAATTTGGATTTAAGTATAAGAATTATGCCAAAAATAAAACTTTCGGAAAATACTATTAAGCAGATTAAAGAAGTCTGCACAGAATATAACAACGATGAGGGCGAACTTATAAATGTTCTGCACAAAGTTCAAAAAAGACTGGGATATCTGCCTGCAGAAGTTCAGGAGGTTATTGCCAAAGAGCTTAATACCTCTGTCGCAAAAGTTTATGGTGTGGTTACCTTCTACAGCTTTTTTACAATGATCCCGAAAGGAGAGTTCCCCATCTCCATATGTATGGGGACAGCTTGCTATGTAAGAGGTGCTGAACAGGTTCTGAGCGAATTCAAGCGTCAGTTGAAGGTTGAAGTCGGCGAATCGACCGTGGATGGAAGGTTTTCTCTCAACTGCCTGAGATGTGTGGGGGCCTGCGGCCTTGCTCCGGTTGTTATGGTCGGGGAGAAAGTGTATGGCCGGGTTGCACCTTCGCAGGTAAAAGAGATAATTGGAGAGTATATTGAAGGTTGTATCAGAGAGAGTGTAAAGAGTGCTTAAAGGCAAAGAGCATTTAACTTGCAAATAGTATTTTAATCGTCCGGTAAAAATTGAGTAGGCGGTAAGTGGATATTGTAATTTATTTTTTAAAAAAACTAAATTACCAGGATGCCACTTACCGCTTTTTTATTAGGCGGAATTCAATATTAGTTATCTCTGAAAAGCTATATAAAATGAATTTTATGAGATATTAATTTGACACAGTTCTAAAGGACGGGAGGTTTTCATATAAGATTCCGCTCCTTTTTTATATTCTCATATGCCTCACTTACCTTTTGAAATTTTTCCTTAGCTCCTTTCTGAATATTCTCTCCCAGGTGACTTACCTTATCAGGATGGTACTTCATTGCCATGCGGCGGTATGCTTTCTTCAGCTCGTCATCTGATGCTGAAGGTTCAATTTCAAGAATTTTGTAGTCTGAGTCAATATCCCTGATGAACATTGCCTGAATGGATTTAAAATCACTCGAGTTGATCCCCATTTCACTGCTTATATGCTCAATCAGTCTGTTTTCCCCGTCATCAACCCTTCCATCAGCCTGGGCAATGCCAAATAAAAAATGGAGCAGCTGCAGCCGGGCAGAGTAATTCATGTTATTTTTTATCTGCCTGCAAACTTCGTTGACGGGAATGGTCTGTTTTAAGAGATCACGAAGTAATTTAACAGCATCATGGGCAGATGGTTCTCCGAAATTGGTGACCATAAATTTTTTAACATAGTCCAGTTCCGATTTTAGAACTTTTCCGTCAATTTTCATAACAGCAGCAATAAGAACCAACAGACTCATTACGTAACCACCTGTGGTTGTATGGCCATAATAGCCTGTTGTAACTCTTTGCTGATCATCAACGGTACTGCTGTCGAATAATGATCCGACCACAAAACCAAAAATTGCCCCGATAGGCCCGCCTACTGCCCATCCCAGACCACCTCCTATCCATTTACCAAATTTTCCCATAAAGCTTTAAACTGTTATCTATTTTAATTATTTGCGGAATTATTAATTCTGAGTTATCATTACAAATTATGAAATCCGCAAGTTCTTTTTTTTGCTCTTCCGGAAGTTGATTTCTGATTCTTGCCCTGACATTGTCTTCCGGTATTCCGTCACGCCTTGATACCCTCTCAATTCTCATTTGTTCAGGAGCAGTCACCAATATTGTATAGTCGGTCATCTTGTTAAATCCGCTTTCAAAAAGAATGGCTGCTTCAATAATGACATAGTGGTTACTTTTCATTTTTTCTGCCCAGATCATAAATTTGTCCCTGACTGCCGGGTGAATAATACTATTCAGTTCTTCAAGTTTAATATCATCCTTAAAAACAATGTCAGCAAGTTTGCTGCGGTCGACTGCCCCTTTACTGTCCAGTATATTATTGCCAAACATTTTTTTGAGTTTATGCAAGATCTCTTTATTCTTAAGCAGATCCTTTGCAACAATATCGGCTTCAAAAACAGGAGTGCCCAGAATTTTAAAAATTTTGCATACGGTTGATTTGCCGCTTCCTATACCTCCTGTTATGCCAATGATCAAAGCCATTTTATACCAATCGCATTTAATTATTTCAATTTGCTTCAATTAAAAATTCCACTGAACCCGGATTTATGCGCATTTTTTCTATACCCGGAGGACAAGATCCAACTATGACTTCAAGGGTTTCGCTTCCGCCACTTTCAGTCTCATAATTTACAAAAGCTTCAAAATCATTTTCTGATATGTTTTCATAATCACTGAGACTTACCATAAATGAAACAGTAACTTCTGATGGAAACAGCTTTAAAGCTGATGAATACTGGTCAGGTTTGATTTTTACAGGAATCTTTATCTCTTTCTCAGTGAATTTCTCTACAGGGATTTTCAGGGTAACCCTGGCAGGATCTGTTTTGGTACCGGCAGGGGTTACAAGGCGGACCTCTTTTTCAATATTGGAACTTATCTCAGTGAAAATTTCATGTTCAGTCTGAACAAAATTTATAGTGTCAAGGATACCTGCCGGTCCGGTGATATCTGTAAAAGGAGGATCAATTATAACCGAATCACTTATGTAGTATTGCGGCAGAAGTGTTATCTCATAATCGGGTTTTACTCTGACTTTTTTAGTTTGCAGACTGTCGAATACCAGGGTGATAGACCTGGGAGTCACATCAAGGATGTTAACCTCTTTACTTATCTGGTTCGAAATTTGTCTTATGAGATCTTCGGTTCTGACTACCATTGTGTTGCTCTCCTCGGGCATATTTTGTCTTATAGTAGTCAGATTTAAAAGTATAGGTGAAAATGAAAAAGCCAGTTTATGTCTCAACAGAGTAAAACCATAAGCTTCAACATGAAGTTCGAATTTGGATGGTGGTGTATTTGCAAGGAATTGATTATCGGGAGAGTTTATATATTTTACAGGATAGGAGAGAGTTGTTGCATAATTTTTTTCCAGGGCATTTAAAAACCAAAGCGTTGTGGCAATCAGAAGACATGCTGCAAAAACGATGGTCCTTTTGTCGTTTTTCAGCCTTTCTATATTGAAAAATCTTCCTATTTTAGATATATATTTTATCATCAGTAGTATTAACAGTGACAAAATTAAATATTTATTTTATTCTTGTAGTTCTTTCGGAGAATGATTAAAGTTTGTTTTTATTTTTAGGGCCGCTATCTTTATAACTTATTTGAAAAAGTGACAGGAATAGCAGTACAGATATGTTTAAATATTTTCTTTATGAAACGTATTTTAGTGACCGGAGGAGCCGGATTTGTGGGATCACACCTGTGTGAATATCTTTTGGAAAGAGGGAACGAAGTAATTTGCCTGGATAATTATTTTACAGGGAAAAAGCAGAAAATAATTCACCTGCTCGATAATCCATATTTCGAGCTGGTACGCCATGATGTCACCATGCCGTATTTTATAGAGGTCGACGAGATATATAATCTGGCCTGCCCTGCATCACCGATTCATTATCAGTATAATCCCATCAAGACAATCAAAACCTCGGTAATGGGAGCTGTGAATATGCTCGGTCTGGCTAAACGTATAAAAGCAAAAATTCTTCAGGCATCTACCAGTGAAGTATACGGTGATCCGGAGGAACATCCGCAAACTGAAAAGTACTGGGGCAATGTAAATCCGATAGGAGTCAGATCGTGTTATGATGAAGGCAAACGTTGTGCCGAGTCACTCTTCGTGAATTATCATAAGCAAAACGGAGTCAGGATAAAGATAGTCCGCATTTTTAATACTTACGGTCCTAAAATGGAGCCGGATGACGGAAGGGTTATCTCAAATTTTATAGTACAGGCCCTGCTCAACAGGGATATTACAATATTCGGAGATGGCACGCAGACGCGCAGCTTCATGTATATAAGTGATCTGATTGAAGGAATGGCAAGAATGATGGATACTGCCGACAGGGTTACCGGACCAATTAATATCGGAAATCCCAATGAGTTCAGCATGCTTCAGCTTGCCGGGGAAATAATAAATTTTACAGGATCAAAATCAAAGATTGTTTATCAACCGCTGCCCGAAGACGATCCTGTACAGCGTCAGCCTGATATTGCTTTGGCCAGGGAAGAATTACATGATTGGGAACCAACTGTTCCATTGCGGGAAGGACTTACAAAGACCATCTCCTATTTTGAAGACTTACTCTTCAGGTAAAAAGCGTTTGTTAAACTTTGGTTTTTTCACCCTCAGAGCGGGCAATTGTTAGTGCTCCGCACATATCGCTCCATACATTAACGGTGGTTCTCATCATATCGAGGAGCAAATCAACCGCAATGATCAATCCTACGCCCTCTAAGGGAAGATTCACCGCAGTAAGCACTATTGTCATCATAACAAGTCCGGCCATTGGTATTCCTGCGGCACCTACAGAAGCAAGCAATGCTGTGAAAACAATAATTAACTGCTCAGCCAAGGTGATTTCTATCCCATAAGCCTGGGCAATGAACAGTGCAGCCACACATTCGTAAAGAGCTGTTCCGTCCATGTTAATGGTGGCACCCAGAGGAAGAGTAAAGCTGGTAATTTTATTGGAAACTCCGCTTTTATGCTCAACTGCTTCCATAGTCAGTGGCAGGGCTGCATTTGACGAGGCGGTTGAGAAAGCTGTAAGCAAAGGGGTTGACATATTTTTGAAATGTTTCACCGGATTTGCCCTGGCGATAAATCTGACAATTAACGGCAATGTGACAAAGGCATGTATAATAAGGCCAAGGGCTACTGTAAGCATGTATATTCCCATGCTTCCGGCAATATTTGTCAGTTTGTCTGAGTTTTCTAGAACCTCATTTGATACTATTCCTAAAATTCCCAGCGGAGTGAACTTAATAACAAAGGTTGTCACCTTCATCATTACTTCAAATGCACTTTCGAAAAAGAGTGATATCGGTTTACGGTATTGATCACTAACCTGTGCAATGAAAAATCCAAACAGAACAGCAAAAAATATTATTGGCAGTATATCCCCACGGGCCATTGAATCAATAATATTCTCGGGCACCATTCTCATTAGAAGATTATTGATTTTTGCCGACTCGGTAGACAGTTCTTTAACTTCCTGTTGAAAGACCATGCTCATTCCCACTCCCGGCCTGATGATATTTACAAGTATCAATCCGGTAAAAATGGCAAGCAAACTGGTCATTGCATAATAACTTATTGTTTTTAATCCGATCCTTCCCAGATTTTTGCCACTCCCGATATTGGTTACCCCACTGACAATAGAGGTGAAGATGAGAGGAACGATAACCATCTTAAGTCCTCTGATAAACAATTCTCCCATCCAGGATACATATTTTACTGTGCCGGGCATAAAAAGACCAAGCATAACAGCAATTATCAGGGCTATCAGAACCTGCCAGTGAAGTTTCAATTTAAAAATGTTCATATGATTAATAATAAAATCTCTCTAAATAGTTAATAATTAGTTCACTAACTTTGAAATAATATATGTTTGACCGCATAAAAAGGGATGGGAAAAACGGTGTGGAAATTACATAAATTTTTTATTTGCAAATTCAGAAGTATCTTTTTTATTTTTGATCCTTGATGAATTCCAGGATAAGCAGAACCACAAAAGTATCATCTGACACAAATAACTTATTTTCTGTTATTTGCGGAGTTTTCTAAAATATTCTCAGAACATTTTACTTTTTTATGAATTATGAAATCAGTTAAACCAGTATGACAGTTTAATGACCAGTCCCCTGTCCTTATTCACTAAATTTTCTGTGTGGGAATTTCCTGTATACACAATAAACAGATCCGATACCGGTGCAAAACGCCACTGAAAGCGGATATTTGTATTCAGGTTATCGATCTGATTGTTATACTGTACGAATGTAGTGAGGAATAATTTATCGGTAAAGGTTATATCCAGCGAAGGTCCCACAAGTACCAGCTTCGCACTGTTGTACGGGTCGGGCAGTGAGATGTCGTTATAGCTCACTGTCATTCCGATGCTGCCATATGGCTGTACCCGGTAGTTCGTCATTCCGTTTATGCTCCGGATGTTTCCGTTATAGTACCCTCCGATACCTGTATTCAGGGAGTAGTATAATAACCTGCGGGCATCTGAAGTAAATTCTGCCCGGACACTTTTCCAGTTATACTGCTCACCGGCGGCAAGTTTCTCGCCCCCTGTATTGGTAGGATCAAAAGAGCGGCGGAGCTTGACAAATTGTTCTTCTATGCTGAGAGACAACTGACTTTTGCTCTGCCAACTGATGCTGTATGAAAGTTTTATCTGGCGGTCGGTAAGATTGAATTCCTGATCAAAGATAGCATTGAGGCCGGCACCCGGACCATGATTGATGATACTTTTCGACCCTGATGGATAGAACAGGTAACTTACAGAGGGATTGATCTCAAATAAACCGGTTCTTCTTATATAACCAGCTTCGGCAATATAATCTGATCCTATCCATGACTGTTCGATGCCCGCTTTCAGGTACTGGTTGGAATAGGTGAAATTTCCGGATAAAGCAGCAGCATCCTTTCCTGCCCCGGAATAAAACGACTGATGATAGAATGCCTTACCCTGCCACTGGTTATTTAAGGAAGCGTAATTATATTCCAGTCCTGCCACACTATTGTTGCGGGGTGCAGTAAAAGCAGTATCACTGAACGATCCGGTTATATTTTTATTAACAAGAAATCCCACAATACTGGAACGGCTGAAGATCTCCCGCTGCAAAACAGCGACCGCATAATTACCTGCCAGGTTTTCGCCTTTTGAGCCTGTCTGCATATCCATAATACCTATTCTCCATTTATTTCCGATCCTTCCTGTCAGTCTTCCGCCGAAATTAACAGGGACATTAAGTCCGATACGCCTTGAAAAGAAAGGACGTGCCTGACTGTTACCCAGATTCGCAAACAGGTCACTGTTCTCCAGGAAAAACTGTCGTCTTTCAGGATAAAACAGTTCAAATCGATCGAGATTAGTCTGCTGCCTGTCCTCTTCAACCTGGGAATAATCAGGATTGACTGTCAGATCGAGGTTCATGGATGTTGACAAAATCATTTTAGTATCAAACCCGGCATTCCATTTCCACATTGCAGATTCACCTGCTTCTCTGTTTTCTATTACGGTTGAAGTTGCATAGGGAATTACAGATAACCGTAATCCTGCTTTATCAAGGGGCTTATCCCACACCATCGTTCCGGTGTGCGGCAGGGAGTTATGAGGAAACTGACGCGGAACAGGAGCCCATGCTGATTTTTCATTCGTTTTAAGATCAAGACGACCGAAGTTAACACCCCATTCTTTCTCGCCCCCGAGATAACGAAGACTGCGAAAAGGGATCGCCATCTCAGCCACCCAGCGATCGTCGTAACTCTTCACCGCGGATTTCCATTTGGTATCCCAGGTAAAGCTCGACTGGTTTCCGTTGTTTATCACACCGTCGCACTGTGCGCCCGCTGCCGAGACCCCGAATACAAATCCGTTTGTCTGGTTATTATAGGTATCTATATGTATCCTGAAGTTATCATTTTTCCCAAACTCAAAATCCCTCCGCAGGGATTCTACGGGCCTTTTTCCCGGTGTGGGATCATAGCAGACTGCTCCGACATAAATATTTGATTTATCGTATGTAATCAAAACAGTGGTCTGAGCAATTGCCAAACCTGTATCCACAGGTGTTACAGGTATAAAATTATCAGCTTTATCCGGGGTCTGCCAGGCTTTCTCATCAAGTACTCCGTCAATCTTTATTTCCTGACTGGTTTGTGAAATTTTGATACGGTAATTTTCGCGGTTAACAGCTTTTTGCTGTGCATAAAGCGATATTCCTCCGGAAAGGAAGAGCAGTGTTATAAGAAGGGATCGTATAGTGTTGATCATTTTTTTCTTTTGAGGGTTCAAAAGTAAAAAAAAATCAAACCATTTTGCACTGTTTTTATTCATCGATCTGCAAAGTGAGGGAGGATTTAAAGAAAAAAATGGAGCCGGAATCATACTCCATTTTTAAATACTCTGGTGACCCCACCGGAGTCTTAATTATGCAATTCTTATGGTTTGCTAATTATCTTAATGACAACAGTATTATTATTGCTATGCAATTATAATCAATAATTTATAACCTAATAATTTATTGAATACAGTTTCAAATTATTTCAACTTATTGCATTTATGTTGTGCAAGTATGTTATATTTGCACAACTGATTTTATAAATCAAATCTATAATTATGGCATCCATTACAGCATTTATCAGAACATCAGCTAAAAAAGCAGATAAAGCAAAAGTCCGATTCCGGTTAAGTGATGGCAGGAATATTCAACTATTTCATAAATCAGAAATAGAAGTTGATCCAAATAAATTTGATGCAAAAAAACAAGCAATCAAAGCTAAGGTTATTTGCACAAAAGAGGAACGAACTGCCTTTGATAATTATGTTGCAGATAGGAAAAAACTATTAATATCAATTTATAATGGTACACCGGGGATAACTTCGCAGGAATTAAACCTAAAAATTGATCAGTCTTTGCATCCTGATAAATATAATTTAAAGGAACCTGTTCATACCAATACTTATTTTGAATTATATGATTTATTCTTAGAACAGCACAAGGTATCTGATGGCCGGAAGGCACACTTTATGGTATTGAAACGGGCGTTACAGCGTTATGAACTTTATAGTAAAACAAAACTTAATATACACGCTGTCACGAAAGAAACAATTGTGGATATTGAAAAGTTTCTGAAAGATGAGAAAAGTGTATATGATAAGCATCCGGAAATTTACGAATTAGTACCCGAAAGCCGGACACCAAAGCCGAGAGGAATAAATACTGTTTCAGGCATGTTATCAAAATTTAGAACTTTTTGTTTCTGGTTGATTGAAGAAGAAAAGACCATGAATAATCCATTCAAAGGATTTTCGATTGATGCGGAAGTTTACGGCACGCCTTTTTATATCTCGATAGAGGAGCGAAACAAGCTGTATAGTTTTGATCTGTCCAACAGGCCAAATTTAGCGATTCAAAGGGATATTTTTGTATTTCATTGCCTTGTTGGATGTCGGATTGGTGACCTGTATAGCCTAACAAAGTCAAGTGTTATTAATGAGGCTATTGAATATATTGCCCGCAAATCTAAAGATGGTAGGCCAGTTACGGTGAGAGTTCCATTAAATACTACTGCAAAAGAAATATTAAAACGTTATTCTGATAATGATAATGAGCGATTATTGCCATTTATTGCAGAGCAGAATTACAATTTTGCGATAAAAGATATGTTTGCTGCTGCCGGATTAACCCGAATGGTTACTATTATTAATCCCGCAACGAGAAAAGAGGAGAAGCGGCCATTGAATGAAATTGCATCATCGCATTTAGCACGGAGGGCTTTCATCGGGAATCTATACAAAAAAGTAAAAGACCCAAACTTGGTTGGCAGCTTATCCGGTCACAAAGAAGGCAGTAAAGCCTTTGCCCGCTACAGAGAAATAGATGAAGAAATGAAACTCGACCTTGTAAAAATGCTTGAACAATGAAACCTCTTGACTACATAAATTTTAAAAAAGAGGACATTATTTTTAACTGTATAACAGATAATGGTTTTTCTGATGTACAGGCAAATGATATTTTCAGACTAATTTGTAATTATATTGAAAAATTGCAAAATGTTAGACATTCCAAAATACTTACTAAAGCTATAATTAATAGAATAATACAACATTCTGAGCATCCGAGATGGGAGGGTTCATATTGGAGTGATATAAAATATAATTTGATAATTAATTGGCTTTTGGAAGCATTATGGGAAGATCGTGGAAGTTATTATTCAAAACTTGTTTTAAGCCAATATTGTAACAGGAAAGAAGGTTTTATTGTATATGACATTGATAAAGAATTTGTGTCTGATTCAGATTTATTGAAAATATTGGAAATTAAGACACCGACTAAGAGATACGAAACAAAAGACCCCAATTTGATAAAGGAGGTTTTTGAAATTTGTAATTTAGATTTTTTTGAGAAAGTAGAGTTTTTAGTATTTCGAGAATGCGTTGAGATAGCAAACTTTCGTGATTTAAAGATAAAAAAAAACAAGATGCAATACTTGACATATCTATTATCCCATCACCTTGGTGATGATTGGTATAGCGATGTGTGCAAAACTATGAAGTGGAAAAAATCAGGCTGTAGCGGACAAGGTTCTAAAGTAAAAGAGTACCCCAAAGTTAGGAAACTTATAAGATTATTGCCAAACCAAAAAAAAGAATAACAATGCAATAGCTGACCCCCAGACCACTACCAAAAATATTTTGCAATGATTTTAAATCGAGCTAATAGTCAAATTGTTAGCTCGTTTTTTTGTTGCAAAAAATACATGTTTACCACCACCATGCCATCCAGGTCGCTATTACCTTTATGCTATAGAAAAAACGAGTTGTAGCAGTTGCCAACTGGGGGAGTAAAAAATTTTAAAAAAAATAAAATGGAACAAAGGCTAATTCAGGAATTTTTAAAAGAAGGTTCAGGCATTTCGGTGACAGTCGGGCTTGAAGACCTTAGAAAATGGCATAAAGAAGTAATTGCTGACACAAGGAAGGAGCTTGAGGAGATAGTTTTGAGCGACAAGGTGGAAACATACCCGTCACCTAAGCAAACTTGTGAAATACTCGATATCGATCCCTCAACCCTTTGGAGATGGCATAAAAAAGGCTATCTGGTGCCCATCGAAGTTGGGGGAAAAAGAAGGTACCGAATGAGTGACATCAAGAAGATATTGGGAGGAAATAAGCAATGAATAGTCAAAAAAACAGCCGGCTCACAACTAATGACGCCGGCAGAAATAATAAAAGATATTACGAAGATAGTGAAAAAAATTCACAATTAGAACTCTTCGGTGAAAAAAAATCCGAAAAGAAATATACTGTATCGGTAAATAAACGATCTGTAATAAGACCATCTAACGGAAATGGGAAACAGCAAAAATTAAATCCCGTTTTCGATAGCCTCAACAACGCGGATACATTTATTGACCAAGTTACAAAACTTATAAAAAAAACCAAGGCAACTCCCCACACTGAAATTTTACAGCAACTTCTTGAGCAATTTGAGCCTTTGGACTTTGAAGTATTGGCATTTCCCCAATTTGAAAAATTAAAAGAGCAGCTTAGACAGCTGTCAACCAAAAGCGAACAGGCAAAGAATATACGAAAGCAGTTAGACAAACTGAAAGTAAACCTTAAGCATTACCTAATTCTTTCAATTGAAAATGTATTAAAAATTGCCGGAAAAAACCGGTGGGGCTTATGCAAAAACCATGATTTTATTTATCTGTATAATGGGAGATTTTGGTCAGAAATTGACCAGGAAACTTTTCAAAAATTTTTGGGAGAAGCAGCTGAAAAAATGGGCGTTCCCATGTTTTCTGCAAGATATTACCAGTTCAGGGATCACCTCCATAAACAATTCATGGCAACTGCATATTTACCTACACCTAAAAATAAAAGTGACAAAGTATTAATTAACCTGCAGAACGGAACTTTTGAAATCACTCCGCAGGGCACAAAATTAAGGCCTTTTAACCAGTCTGACTTCATCACCTATCAACTACCGTTTGAATACAATCCACAGGCAAAAGCACCCATATTTGAAGCCTATTTGAACCGGGTATTGCCTGATATTGAACGCCAAAAGATATTGGCCGAATATTTGAGCTTTGTATTTATTAAACATAGCAGTAACACGCTAAAAGAGGAAAAAGCCTTAATGCTTTACGGAACAGGGGCGAACGGTAAAAGCGTATTTTTTGAAATAGTAACAGCATTACTTGGACGTGAAAATGTAAGTAACTTTTCATTGCAAAGTTTGACAGAGGAAAAAGGGTTTTACCGGGCAAAGATTAGTAATAAGTTACTGAATTATAGTAGTGAAATAAACAATAAACTGGAAGCCTCTTTATTCAAAAATATGGTTTCTGGTGAACCCGTTGAAGCATGTTTAAAATACGGACAACCCTTTACAATGACTGAATACGCAAAGTTTATTTTCAATTGTAATGAATTACCTAAAGACGTCGAGCATACAAACGCCTATTTCAGAAGATTTTTAATTATTCCTTTTGATGTTACTATCCCTGAACATGAGCAGGACAAGAATTTGCATACAAAGATTATTTCAAAGGAACTTTCCGGCGTTTTTAATTGGGTATTGGAAGGGCTCAACAGGTTACTGGAGCAAAAGAGGTTTTCCGATTGTGAAGCAGCAAAAAAAACACTTGAACAATACAAAACTGAAAGTAATAGCACAAGGCTGTTTCTTGATGAGAACGGTTACAAAAGCAGTGCCTCCAAATTCCGTTTAATTAAAGACCTATACCCCGAATATAAAATCTTTTGCATTGAGGACGGGATGACAGCCTTTAAAAAGACCAATTTTATAAAACAATTAAAGGCATTGGGGTTTGTCGTGGACAGAGTTACTGATAATAAGTTAGCAGTTTATATTAAATCGCCCGAGATTAATTTTTAAAAAAAAAAGAGTTTTTCCAATGGGTAATTTTAGTAATTATAGTAATTCGCACCGATACATATTAGAAAAAGGCAGTAAAAAGCACTATTGCCCGGAATGTGGTAAGAAGACCTTTGTCCGATATATTGATAAGCAGACAGGTGACTATTTACCAAGCCAGTACGGACGTTGCGACCGTGAAAGTAATTGTTCTTATTATCTCAACCCCTATTTAGACGGGTACGTCAAAGCAATAAGGGAACAGGAAAACGGAATTATTGGAATTACTCAAATTACTGTTCCAAAACAAAAATATTTTTGCACGAATACGAAACTAACCCCAAAGCCTGAACCTGTATCTATTCCTGTTGAGATATTAAAGAAAACATTAGAACCAAAACACTATGAACAAAACATCTTTATTCAAAATCTACTTTCTCTGGTTGTATTTCCATTTGAAATCAAAGATATTGAAAAAGTTATCTCCCTTTATTATTTGGGCACGATAAGCAAAGGATACAGGGCCGAAGCAGTCACCTTTCCTTTCATTGATATAAACGGCAATGTAAGGGCGGTCCAGGTTAAACAGTTTGACGAAGCAAACCATACCATAGGCACGGACTTTTTACACTCGATAATTGAAAAACATTATGTACGGAACAACAAGCCGTTACCAGGATGGTTGGAAGCATATATAAGGCAGGATAAACGAATTTCCTGTTTATTTGGTGAACACCTTTTAAACAAATACCCATTAAACCCCGTTGCATTGGTTGAAGCCCCGAAAACAGCCGTTTACGGTACTTTGTATTTTGGATTTCCTGAACAAACGGGAAATTTTATTTGGTTGGCAGTTTATAACAGAAGCAGCTTTTCATTTGATAAACTTAAAATATTACATGGCCGGGATGTTTATGTGTTTCCTGATCTTTCCAAAGACGGTTCAACGTTCAATGAATGGCAGGCAAAAGCAAAAGAGATTGAAAACAGATTACCCGGAACACATTTCATTTTTTCTGATTTGTTAGAAAAAATTGCACCTGAAATGGATAAACAAGCAGGGAGCGATATTGCCGATTTTTTAATAAAACTCGATTGGCGAAGGTTCAGAAGACAAGATGTTAAAACAAGAGAATTGCCTCATCCTGGGATATTACGCATAGAACAAATGAAAAATCCTAAACCTTGCCCAACAAAATCGGCTGAAATTATTGAAACCATATCCAAACAGAAAATCAATGAACAAAAGGAAGAATGTAAAACTCATACAGTAAAATCAACTGACATAGTAAAAATTATGCCTGAATATAAATCGGTTGACGTTGCAGAAACTACACCAAAATATCAAACAATTGGTGATATAATTGATTACTATAAGGCCAAAGGTTTGGATAATTTGCCAGACAATGTTCAAATCAACGCACCGGGCTGGCCAGGCCGGCCATTTCAAGGAAAAGCAGCAATTTTTAATAAAAGATATAACTAACTAAAGTTTCGCACCAATATGAAATAGTTGATAATTAACAATTTAATGTTGAAAAAAGCAGCATGATTTTTAAGTTAAATCCCTAATTTTTAATAAATTAGGGGTGAATACAAAAACAAAAAAACATGCTGCAGAGTAAAGATATAAAAAACATTTGGGAATTAAAAAACGGTTTTACACATAGTTGGGTTGAACCGGAATTTATTGCAAGTTCATTGAAATTATTTTCTTTTTCTCAATTAAGCAAAGCGGTATCAGAAATCAAGCAAAAAGGATACAGTTTTCAGTGGATTATGACCGTGTTATTGTCCATGCCATTTATTGATGCACCAACGATAAATTCGATGCTTAACGGATATGTCCGGCACCGCATTGAAGCAGGAAAAGACACTTTTTACCGGATGAAGAACCATTCATGCATTTGTTGGAGGTTACTGCTGTGGCTGTTTGCATCAAAATTTAAAAAACTGGCAAATAGCGAATTTAAGCAAGACAATCAAGGGCCCAGATGCCTTATTTTTGATGATACATTTTTGGGGAAAACCGGCAGTCGTATTGAAAAAGTATCCAGAATGTTTGATCATGTAACCAGGCGTTATTTGCTGGGGTTCAAGCTTTTGTTAATGGGATACTGGGATGGTGTCTCTTTTATACCTGTTGATTTTAGTTTTCACAGGGAGCAAGGAAACAACAAGGAGAAGCCTTACGGATTAAAGAAAAGAGAGTTCAATAAGCAATTCAGGAAAACACGTAAAAAAGATAGCTGTGCTTATGAACGGGCATGTGAGGTTGATGAATCGAAAATAGACTGTGCCATAAAAATGTTCAAACGTGCTGTTTCATTAGGCTTTGTGGCGGATTACGTGCTGGTTGACAGTTGGTTTACCTGTGAAGCCTTGATAGATACTGTATTGAAAGTAAAAAAGCATACAATGCATTTAATCGGTATGTACAAAATTGTAAGAACCAAGTTTTTGTATAACGGCAAAGCATTAACTCATAAACAGATTCGTCTTCAACTGGGCAAACCAAAACGTTGCCGTAAATTGAAGCTATATTACCTGGAAGCAAAGGTTGAATATAATGGGAAACCTATCAAATTGTTCTTCAGTAAAAAAGGAACTCATGGAAAATGGAAAGTTTTTATTTGCATCAATACCAGGCTTTCTTTTGTTGAAATGATAGAGATATACCAGATTCGTTGGACTATAGAGGTGTTTTTCAAAGAGGCAAAACAATTGCTGGGCTTAGGAAAATGCCAGTCAAATGACTTTGATGCTCAGATTGCCGATGCGACTATTACCATGATTCAACATATTTTATTGACAACGAGATACAGAATTGAAAACTATGAATCAATGCAGGGATTGTTCTCGGAAATAGCAGAAAAAATAGTACAAGAGCGATTAGACAGGCGACTTTGGGGGTTGTTTATTGAAATACTGAGAATAATAGAATCGTTATTTGAAGAATTAGATGAGGATGAAATAATTAAAAAAATATTTTATGATGATAATGCACGAAAGAAAATAGCTCTACTACTAAACGAACCCGAAAGGTTAGATATCGCAGCTTAATGAAATTGGAAAACATAAAGTATTGAATACCAACAAAATAATAAAAATAGAAAATTTATAACCGTTTGAATCAGAGAAGATAAAATGTATGTGCGAAACTTTAGTAACTAACATAAAAAATGAAAGAAAATTCAAATATCATATATGGCAGACTGGCAGAGGCAACGCATATTTCAGGATATAGCCTGGAACGTGCAATGTCAGAGTTTGAATGGCTGTTGGAAGATAACAGATGGAAAGAAGTAAGCATCGGGTATGATAGTATTAATGATTTTTTGAAAACATTAAATTTTTCAGAATTTAAAATTGCTATCGAGCAAAGGAAAAAAATAGCTCAGAAGCTAAAAGAACTTGAAGCATCCCAGCGTGCAACGGCAGAAATGTTGGGGGTTGATGAAAAAACAATAAGATTAGACAACAAAAAAGATGCGGAAAATTCCGCACTTAATGAAAAAACTGATGTTGATTATGAAGATGTTATAGATGATGATGCGGAAAATTCCGCACCCCCCGAAGATTCGCTGTTCACAAAAAGCAAGCCCCATAAAGGTAATGGTCGGGAATGAAGAAAAAACGATCATTCCTTAACGAACCAACAATTTATCGGAACAGTTCTATCGAAAAATAAAACATTTGCTGAGGCGGTTAACAGGGAAACCAACAGTTAGCAAAGATATCGACTATTTACCCGAAGAAATCGTGTTGGTTAAAAATCTGAAAAATCAACACTATGTACAAAACATTGTAGGAGGATTAAACACCTTGGCTAAAAAATTTGCCCAACTTGATATTCAAAACATAAATATGTATCTTCACGAAAACGATTTGCAAATAAATGTACCCATGAAAATAATTCGGAAGCTAAAAGATTTTCATCTCATGGAAAAATTGGGGGCCTTATGACAGCCACTTACAAAAATTAAGCCAACCGAATTTGGCGGTAATACTTTAGTACTAATTCAGGAGCTATAGCCATTCAAAAAATGTAAAGAAATTTGTACATGATAAAATAACTTCTATATTTGTACTGAAAAACAATTTTAGTACAAAAAATGACATGAGCATTGATAATACCAAAGAATCAATTTTAAGCGTTGCGAACAAGCTATTCAGTCGCTTTGGGTTCCACAAAACCTCGATGGACGAAATCGCTAAAATTGCGAGGAAAGCGAAAGGTTCCTTATACTATCATTTTGCAAGCAAGGAGGAACTATT